>Ga0079299_1000422_pt1 | contig 10501 bp, 9 predicted proteins | sample Wag4_2014_7_11_2_FD_76334 | JGI IMG/M metagenome (GOLD analysis project Ga0079299, IMG submission 76334) | Lake water microbial communities from Ohio, USA - Utica-2 Time Series LW 2014_7_11 | ecosystem: Environmental > Aquatic > Freshwater > Lake | place: USA: Ohio | collected 2014-07-11
GACCGGCCGAGGCGCTCGCCGCCGTGGGGTCCGCCACCGGCGCAGCGGCCGGCGCAGCGGCCAACCCCTGCATCAGCGGCCCGATCCTGCGCGGTCTGGCACGCCCGCCCGACTGTCCCGCGTTCGGGCGTGCCTGCACCCCCGAGCATCCGCTCGGTGCGCCGATGGTGTCGAGCGAGGGGGCCTGTGCCGCCTATCACCGCTACCGGCCGGCGGCGGCGCCTGCGGCGCGATGAGCGAACGCATCCAGCTCGCCCACGGCGGCGGCGGCAGCCTGATGCAGCAGCTGATCCGCCAGGAATTCCTGCCGCTGTACGGCTCGCCGCCGCCGGTGCTGCATGACGCCGCCACCCTGGATCTGCCGGCCGCTGCCGGCGGCCTGGCCTTCAGCAGCGATGGCTATGTGGTGCAGCCCCTGGAATTTCCTGGCGGCGACATCGGTCGACTGGCGGTGATCGGCACCGCCAACGACCTGGCCATGGCCGCGGCCCGGCCCCGCTGGATGAGCGTGTCGCTGATTCTCGAGGAGGGTCTGGAGCTGGCCCTGCTGCGCCGGGTGGTGGCCTCGATGGCTGCCGCGGCCGATCTCTGCGGGGTGCGCATCGTCACCGGCGACACCAAGGTGGTGGGCCGCGGCCAGGCGGATGGTCTGTTCATCAGCACCAGCGGCATCGGCACGCTGGAGCGTGCTGCGGCGCTGCCCGAACCGGTCGGGCCCGCGGCGATCAGGCCGGGCGATCAGCTGCTGCTCAGCGGTGATCTGGGCCGCCATGGTGTGGCGATTCTGGCGGCCCGGCATGGGCTGGATCTGCAGCCCCCGCTGCTCAGCGACTGTGCACCGCTGTGGCCCGCGGTGGAAGCCCTGCTGGAGGCGGGCGTCACGCCCCGCTGCCTGCGCGATCTCACCCGCGGCGGGCTGGCCGCCGCCCTGCAGGAGCTGGCCGAGGGTGCCGGCGTGGAGCTGCGCCTGCGCGAGGCGGCCGTGCCCGTGGCTGAAGCGGTGGAGCGCTGCTGTGCGCTGCTGGGTCTGGAACCGCTGCATCTGGCCAATGAGGGTCGGTTTGTGGCGGTGGTGCCGCCCGATCAGCTGGAGCGGGCCCTGGCGGTGCTGGCCCCCCACGGCGGGGCCTGGGTGGGGGAAGCAGCAGCCCTGCCGGCCCCGCTGCCGCCACGGGTGCTGATCAGCACGGCCCTGGGCACCGAGCGGCTGCTGCTGCCGCAGAGCGGTGAACTGTTGCCGCGCATCTGCTGAGCCCGCCTTCCGGTACGCTGCCGATGCAGGCGGATCAGGCCGATGTCCAGGAGCCGCAGGGTGTTGATCAGCGTGGCCGTGGTGGTGCTGGCCCTGCTGGCGGTGGCTCCGGTGGCGAACCTGCTGGCCTCCTTCCCGACCTCGCTCCTGATTCCAGTGCTGCTGATGGCCGTGGCCACGGCGCTCTTCTATCTCTGGATCTGAGCAGTGGCGAGCGGCCGCCGCCATGGCTGGGCGGGGCTTCACATTGCGTCATGACCCGCTGAGTATCCCTGCTCAATCGGCTTGTGCGGGTCAGGGGATGCGCATACGTTGAAGTTCACCGCCCGAGTCACTGCCATGTCCCTCCATCGAGCTGATTGTCAGGATCGGGGCGACCATCGCATGACCCATCAGGAGAGCCGGTATGAGAGTCGGAATGCGGGGGCGACGGCCGTGCATTCCGACACATCCACCGCTCGCGACACGGAGAGTGGTCTCGACCCGATTGAAGCTTATTTTGAATGCATCACAACCTGCTCCCTTGACGATGGAGAGTGCGTGACCAGTTGCACCGAAATTCTGCGGGAGCACGGCTGAACTCCGGAATCGAGGCTGCTTCCGGCTCCGGAGCAGCCTTGATCCAGCCCTGGTTCAGTCCTGGTTCAGCCTGTTACCGCCTCAGCCAGCTACGGGCCTTGCCGGGAGCCGGCAGGCAGCTGAGAGGGTGCCCGCTTCGAGTGAGAGTCTGCCGCGATCAGAATCTTCGCTACGAGCGGGAATCTTGGCTGCGAGCGGAAATCTGATTGCAACCGGAATCTCGCTGCGAGTGGATTCTCCGCGAGTGGATTCGCTGCGAGTGGATTCGCTCTGAATGGTATTGATGGATCGCCCTGGGACAGCGGGGCACGAGGATTCAGGTGAAGACTATGGCGCCATCTTTTTTGATGGTGAGATTGCCGCTCTTGTCAACTTTAAGTTGATCATCCTTTCGCCCGTCGATGCTGCCGATGACCTCGAAATCCGTGAGCTCAAGCCTCTTGTTGCCCTTTTCGAGGTCGTAGCGGTTGGAATTGCGCCGCCGCAAGGTGTAATCACCCTTGGGCAGGAGGAGGAGGTCCTTGCCGCCACCCCCGTAGATCAGATGGTCGCCGAAACCGAGGAAGGTGTCGTCGTCGGCTCCGAGGTCGGCAAATCCACCCCCGCGAATGCCCCCCTTGCCGGCATCGAGCACATCGCGGCCTGCCTGGGTGAAGACAAAGCCCCGGTTATGCAGGGCCAGACCCCCTTTGCCGCCGATGCCCGTGATCCGGTCGTTGCCGGGGCCGGCATAAAGAAAGCCCCTGTTGCTGATGCCGTCACCATCGCCGCTGACCCCTGTGACGGTATCGGCACCCTTGCCGAGCTGCAGGTTGCTGCGGCGGGGATCCCGCCTGAGCTCGATGCCGCTTCCCTTGCTGCGCTCTCCACGAATCCAATCGTCGCCGCCGAGGGTGTCGATCAGCTGGCTGCCCCGGGTCTGCGCGCCCCCCTGCTCGTTCACCACCACATTGGCGCGGTTTGTCCACACCCCCTTGGTGGCACCTGACCAGCCATCAGGGCGGAGCGTTGTCGCGGCCATCACTTTTTTTACTGATCTTCTCATCGCCCATCCTGCGGGGTCAAGCCGGCCGCCAGACCGACATGATGGCTGCCAACACGCTCCGTCTGCGTTCTCCTCGTCTTGCCCGTTCCGCTGAACTGTCTTCCCCGTCTGGTTTTGTGGGTGGTCCTGCCGGTGGCCCTGAGCGGCTGCCGTCGGCCCGAGCCGTTCGTGAGCCTCGATCCCAGCCTGCAGATGGTGGATTGCAGCCTGGTCCGCGGCGGTCTGCTGCATCTCCATCTCTCCCCCGGCCGGGGTCTGGCCAGTGTGCTGAGCGCTTACCAGCCCGGCGGGCACGATGAGCATGCGGCAGCCCTGCGCCGGGCCCGGGAGAGCAAGGGGCGCTGGCTCAGGGAGCCGGATCAGGGCTACCGCATCGACATCTTTCTGCGAGCCGAGAGCTTCGGAGCCCGGGCTGACGAACGGCTGATCCTCAAGGTCGACTCCGCGGGGGCTGCGCGCCTCGAGGCCTTGTCACCGGATGCGACGTTCCGCCTGCTCGATTCCGGCTCCTGTCAGCCCACCACACCCGTTGAGCGGTAGAGCGCAGGGTGAGCCTTTCGCGCCACCCGGCTGCGGCGCTAACCTTGACATGTGCAAGGCATGGCGGATCACGTGAACGAGCGGCTCCGCTCCACCAGCGTCCGTGGGCGGCAGCCACCCTGGCTCCTGTCTCTTCGGGCTTGGCTGGGCCGCCTGAACAGTTGGTTGCGTCGTCCCGACATGGTGTTGGGGCTGCTGCTGATCAGTCTGCTGCTGCTGCCTGTGGTGATGCTCTCGAGCATCTCTGGTGCCACCGTGGCCCAGATGGAGCTTCAGGCTGATGAGATCTCCACCCTGGCCACGGGTATCCGCGCCTATTACGCCGACAACGTGATTGCCCGCCTGCAGGCGGCGGATGGCCAGGCCGTCTATTCGGAAAATTATCGGGATATTCATGGCGGCATTCCCATTCCCGCCACATTGTCGATCGAGCTGGGTGCGTTGTTTGACAATGCCCACAGTGATGGTCGCATCAATTATCAGTTTCTTTCCGACTATCCCTTCGCCAAGAGGGTATCCCAGCCTCTTGATGGCTTCGAGATGGATGCCCTCTCCGCATTCCGCGCCGACTCCCAGCGCAAGACATTCACCCGGCTGGAAGGCAATGGCCTGGGTCGCTCCTCCTATCGCCTGGCGACGCCGGTGCTGATGCGCCAGGCCTGCGTCACCTGCCACAACAGCCATCCCGATTCCCCCAAGCGCGACTGGAAGGTGGGTGATGTGCGCGGGATTCAGGAGGTGACCGTGCGCGGCCTCCGTGTCGACGGCTTCGGCAAGCTCAACAATCTTCTCCTGTACACCTCTCTCGTCGGCATCGTCTCAGTGGCTGCGGTCGGCGTCTTCCGGCGTCAGAGCAATCAGCTGGTGCAGGCCAACCGCAAGCTGCTCGACGCCAACCAGCGCGAATCAGCTCTGGCGGCCCGCATGACCGATCAGCTCCAGGAGCTCTCGATCTTCGGAAGTGTGGTTGACGATTCGATCGTGGGGATCACCATCGCCGACATGCGCAAGCCTGATGCGCCATTGATCTATGTGAACAAGGCCTTCACTGTGATCACCGGTTATCCGAGGGAACTCGCCGTGGGCTTCAACTGCCGGTTCCTACAGGGCCCGGATACCAGTGCCGAGGAGGTTCACCGCATCCGCGACGCCATCCAGGCAGGTCTTGCTTACACAGGAGAACTCATCAATTACCGACAGGACGGCACCCGCTTCTGGAATCGCCTCACCCTTTACCCGGTGGGAGGGGTGGCTGGACGGCCAGACTTCTACGTGGCCAACCAAGTAGATGCCACGAGCATCAAACAGAAGGCCGGAGTGCCGATTGACGACCTCAGGTCGTTGCAGTCGCAACTGGATGTGGCTCAGCAGGCTCTTGATGATGCCGATCGCTTCGGTCTGGCCCTGCGTGAGCGCTATGCCGGCCACGGCCAGGCTGCTCAAGGCACTCTGGAGATGGAGGCCTTTCTGCGCTCCGAGCAGCAGGCCCATCAGCAACTGGATGCCACCCTCACCCAGATGGCTGCCGTGATTCGGCGCCATGTCACCATCGCTTCCTGATGATCCGACTGCCTAGTTTTCTCAAGGATTCTTCGTCTGTTGTGCGGGCCTGGCTGCTCACTTTTCTGTGCGGGAGCACCCTGTTGATCGCCGTGGTGCTGGCATTGCTGGATCTGGTGGAGCGGCACAGAGAGGTGATCCAGGAAGGGGAGGAGGCCAGCCATCTGGTGCAAGCCCTGCTGCGCAGCCCGATGCAGGAGTCGTCGCGGCAGGCGATGCTGGAGGCCTATCGCCTGGGCGACCAGAATGAGCGGCTCGATGGCATGAATGTGCTGCTGGTGGTGAACAGATCTGGAGAGATTGTCTACACCACAAGACCCACCTGGCGTGGGTTGCGGATTGATGATCCCCTCACCGAACGGGTTGAAACCGACGACAGCGACTTTGCTGCAGTAGCGGAATGTTTTCGGCAGCGACGCAAGGACTGTATGGAGTTGCGCTCCAGTGATCTGAGTCTGCGGCTTGGCAGTTTCACGGTAGTGCGCCAGCTGGAGCAACCAGGGGAGGATCTGGGTCTGCCCGCGCAGCCTTATTTGATGGTGGCGAACTTCGACAGCGGCGTGGTGCTGATGGATTTCAGCCAGGACATGCTTGCCGTGCTCCTGATCTCCTTCACTCTGGGCCTGCTGCTCTCAGCGGGCCTCTGGTGGTTTCTCTCCGCAAGACTCTTGCCTCGCCTGAGTGAAGCGGCTCAGACCGATGGACTGACCCGATTGATGAATCGCACCACTTTCATGGAACTGGTGATGGAGCACTTGGTGGAGGCAGAGGAAAACGCCTCCCCATTGGTGTTTGCAATTCTGGATATCGATCATTTCAAGCGCATCAACGACACCTACGGACACGACTGTGGTGATGCTGCTTTGGTGAATGTGGGGGCGGTGCTTTCCACCGTGCTGAGGCCTGACGATCTGGTCTGTAGGTTCGGCGGTGAGGAATTCGCTTTGATGCTGGTTGCGGATTCATCAGCCAGTCGCAAAATCCTGGAACGCTTGCGCCTTCAGCTGGAGATGAGCAGGGTCGGTCATGATGGACGCCAGATTCCAATCACCGCCAGCATCGGAGCTGCTTCAACGGCAGAATGCGGATATAATCTAGACTATTTATACGCAGCTGCTGACAAAGCTCTGTACGTTGCCAAGAATGGTGGGAGAAATCGTGTGGAGTGGATGGATGCCCAGTCGGCTTCGCGCCTGATGATGTCGTTCTGACCCGCAGATCCGATGGAACCACCGCTGATCCCTGTTGACGATGCTGCCCGGGTGGATGACCTGCTCGGCTACGCGGTGCTCGACACCAACGCGGATCCTCACTTCGATGACATCAGCGAACTCGCTAGACGGGTGGCGGGTACGGAAATCGGCATCATCAGCCTGGTGGATGCCGACCGCCAATGGTTCAAGAGTTGCGTGGGTGCGCCCCTGGGGCAGCAGGAGACACCCCGCGGAGTTTCGTTCTGCGGCCACACGATCCTGCAGCGGGATCCCCTGATCGTTAACGATGCCCTGCAGGACCATCGCTTTGCCGACAATCCTCTGGTGGTTGGCGAGCCCCATCTGCGTTTTTATGCCGGTTTCCCCCTGATCTCGGCGAGCGGCTACGCCCTGGGCAGTCTCTGTGCGATCAGTCGCACTCCGCACCAGCTGGATCACCAGCAGATCGACAGCCTTCAGCGTCTCGCTCGCCTGACCGTGCAGCAGCTCGAAGCTTTCCGGCAGTCTGCCGATCCCTCGCCAGGCGAGGCGAAGGGTTGGAACGGTCTGGATCCGGATGCTCGTGGCGGCAAGCTCTGGAATCTGGAGCGTTTCATCAGCCGCGACCAGATGATTCAGATGGTGGGCCTGATGTTCGATCTGAACCTCGGTTCGCCTTTCGCCCTCCTGCGCTGTCGCTTTCGTGATTACGAGCGCGTCAATGCCACGCTCGGCGGCACGGTTTCCGAGGCGTTCATGGCCGAGGCGGCGCGCCGGCTGCTGGCGGCGGCACCGCGTTCCGCTTCCGTGGCCCGGTTCGCTGATGCGGAGCTGATGCTGCTCCTGCCTCACGAGCTGGATGCTTCGGAGGTGCAGAAAGTGGCGGAGCGTGTGATCGCTTTCTCGGCTCAGGTGTACCGCAGTGGCGATCAATCACTCTCGATGGCGGTGTCGATCGGCATCGCGCTGTATAACCCAGGGGAGGGATCTGAACACCATCCGCCTTCGGAGATCGTGGCGCCCCCTGCCGAGGGGTCAGGGTCACCGGAATCACGGGGGCGATGGGCCGAGGCTCCCCTGCATGCCGCCCAGGCCTATTCCAGCGTGGAGGTCATCCTGGCGGATACCAGCATGGCGGTGAACATGGCACGCCGTTCCAGTGGCAGCGCCTTCCGATTCATTGACGGCGAAACACGGGTGGTGGCACGGGAGACTTACCGCCTCGAATCCGCCTTCAGGGAAGCGGTGGCCGGCAAGCTGCTGGAGCCTTATCTGCAGCCCATTGTTGATACCGCCACTGGGCAGCCCCTTGGCTTCGAGTCTCTGGCGCGCTGGTGCCACGAGGGCACCCTGCTCGCACCCGCCAGCTTTCTCGGCCTCAGCGCCGACAGCGGCCTTACCGGCGAGCTCGACCTCCTGATCGCTGAAAAGAGTCTTGCCGCTATGCCTCTGCTGGCACAGCCGATCCCGCGGCGGCCCATGACCATGAGCGTGAATCTGTCCGGCATCCTGCTGGAGGACGGGGAACTGCGGCATCGCCTGTTGGCCTTGATCGATGAAAATCCGCGCCCCCCGGGCTGGACTCTGCAGGTGGAACTCGTGGAGGATTGTTTTCAGGATACCAGCGAAGCTTTCGACCGTTTTCTCAATGATCTGGTTGCCCGTAATGTTCGGATTGCCATCGATGATTTCGGCACCGGTTATTCATCCTTGGCTCGTTTGATCTCCCTGCCGATTCAGAGCGTGAAAGTGGATCGGGCGTTTGTTTCCCGCATCGAAGACAGCGAGGAGTCACCGCGCACGCTGCTGCGCACCATGCTCTCGATGCTGGCCGATCTCGGCCTGGCCGTGACCGCAGAAGGGGTGGAGCTGCCCAGCCAGCGCGACTGGCTCCTCCAGAATGGTGTCACCTTGGCCCAGGGCTACCTGTATTCCCGGCCCTTGCCCATCAGCGCTGCGATCGAATCGCTGCAGCGCCTCGACTACCGACCGCGCGCCATCCCGGTGGATCAGGCCCGTCTGAAGTCGAGGCGCCGCGGCCGCCGGCGTTCGTTCTTCCGTCTGCCGTTCTTCGGCCCCCGCGACGACCGCCGTCAGGCCTGAGGCAGGCGCACAACCCAACCCGATCTCCAGGCGCCTACCTTTTGCGGCCACTGCATCGAGGCTTCCGCACCGCCCATGACCGTCGCTGCTCTTCAGGCGGCCTGGCTGATCCCGCTGTACCCCCTGCTGGCCGCCGTGCTGTCGCTGGCCTGGTCCCCCGGCCTGATCTCCCGCACCGGCCCGCGCCCCTGCGGCTACCTCAACCTGCTGATGGTGGCCCTGGCCTGCGGCCACAGCCTGATGGCGCTCACCGCCCTGCACACCAATGCCCGCGCCGGCGCCGAGGCGCTCTACCGGCCGATCAGCTTCGGCTGGACCTGGCTCGACACCGCCGGCCTGCGCATCGGCTTCGACGGCCTGGTGACAGAACCCGCCCTGATCGCCATGGCGCTGATCACCGGTCTGCACCTGCTGGTGCAGATCTACGCCATCGGCTATCTGGAGATGGACTGGGGCTGGCCACGCTTCTTCGGCTGTCTCAGCTTCTTCGAGGCGGGTCTGTGCGCCCTGGTGCTCACCGACTCGGTGTTCTTCAGCTACGTGCTGCTTGAGCTGCTCACCCTGGGCACCTACCTGATCGTGGGCACCTGGTACAACCAGCCCCTGGTGGTGAAGGGCGCCCGCGACGCCTTTCTCACCAAGCGCATCGGTGACCTGGTGCTGCTGGCGGGCGTGATCGCCCTGCTGCCGATGGCCGGCACCTGGAATTTTCACGGGCTCCAGGGCTGGGCCGCCGACCTGGCGAACAACGGCACCCCGCTGCCACCCGGTTTCCAGCTCATCCTGCTGGCCCTGATCGCCGGGCCGATGGGCAAGTGCGCCCAGATCCCCCTGCATCTCTGGCTGGATGAGGCGATGGAGAGCCCGCTGCCCTCCACCATCCTGCGCAACTCGGTGGTGCTGCTCGGCGGCGCCTGGGTGCTGCTGCGCCTCGAGCCCCTGCTCGAGCTCAGTCCGCTCGTGCAGTCCGTTCTGGTGGTGGTGGGGGGCTCCACTGCCGTGGTGGCCTCGCTGATCGCCCTTGCTCAGGTGGATGTGAAGCGGGCTCTCTCCTTCCTGGCCAGCAGCTGGCTGGGATTGCTGTTCGTGGCGGTCGGTCTGGGAGGTTTTGCCGTGGCCGACCACCTGCTGCTGGTCTACCCCCTGCCGATGGCGCTGCTGTTCATGGCCACCGGCACCGTGGTGATCAGCAATGTCACCCAGAACCTCACCCAGCTCGGGGGCCTCTGGAGCCGGCGGCCGCTGATGGGTCTGGCCTTCCTGGCCGGCGCCGCCGGCCTGATGGGTCTGCCGCCCTTCGCCGGTTTCTCCGCTCTGCAGGAGCTGATGACCCTGGTCGTCTCCAGCGCCCACCCACGGCTCCTCGGCGGCGTGGTGCTGCTCAGCAACGCCCTGATCAGCGCGGGGCTGATCCGCATCTTCGGCCAGATCTGGGCGGGTCGCCCCACGCCGTTCACGGCGCGCTCCCCGGAGGTGCTGTGGCTGATGGTGCTGCCCACCACCGTGGTGATGGGCCTGGTGCTCCATCTGCCCCAGCTGCTGGTGCGCAACGGCGTCTATGCCCTCACCCCCCTGCCGGGCTGGGGGCCGCTGGCCTGGCCGCTGCTGGTCTCCACCCTGGTGGGCGGCGGCCTGTCGGCCGCCTTTTACCTGCGCCCCCACGGGCTGGCCCAGCTTCCGGCCTCCCTCGGCGGGCTGCAGGACTGGCTGGCCCACGACATGCAGACCGAGCGCTTCTATCACCGCACCGTGGTGGCCCTGGTGCTGCTGCTGGCCCGGCTCGGGGCCTGGAGTGACCGCACCCTGGTGGATGGCTTCAGCGGGGGCACCGGCGCCGCGGCCCTGGCCGGCGCCCGCCGGCTCAGCCTCACCACCTCCGGCCGCTCCCAGGCCTACGCCCTCACCGTGGTGCTGGGGGTGCTGCTGATGGCGGCCTGGTTGATCGCCGGCGAGCCGGCACTGCTCAGCTCCCTTCTCCCCTGAGGCTGTCCGCCATGACCCTGCTCCTGTTGCTGCTGGTGCCGCTGGTGGCGGGCCTGTCGATCACCCTGCTGCCCGCGAACCGCCCCCAGCTGGTGCGCGGCCTGGCCGCCGCCACGGCGATGCTCCAGCTGCTGATCGCCCTGCTGGTGTGGCGCCAGGCTCCCGCTCCGCTCTCCTTCAGCTGGGTGCCGCGCCTGGGCCTCCAGCTGGATCTGGCGGCCGATGGTCTGTCGCTGCCCCTGGTGC
>Ga0079299_1000423_pt1 | contig 10490 bp, 8 predicted proteins | sample Wag4_2014_7_11_2_FD_76334 | JGI IMG/M metagenome (GOLD analysis project Ga0079299, IMG submission 76334) | Lake water microbial communities from Ohio, USA - Utica-2 Time Series LW 2014_7_11 | ecosystem: Environmental > Aquatic > Freshwater > Lake | place: USA: Ohio | collected 2014-07-11
GTACGGTGACCACATAGGCCAGGGGGGCGGCGTGGTAGAGGGGGGCCGGCGACAGGTAGACGGTATCGGGGCTGAACGCGTAGCGGTTCGCCTGCTGCCGCAGGGCGAATGCCTCGGCAGGGCTCACCTCCGGCAGGGGGCGCAGAATGCCTTTGGGACGGCCCGTGGTGCCTGAGCTGTAGAGCATGGAGTCGCCCATCCACTCCTGGTCCAGGGGGGCAGGCGAGGCACCGTCCCGGGCGGCCTCGTAGGATTCCCAGCCCGGGATGACGCCATCGACCATCAGGCGGAACGGACAGGCGGGGATCAGGTCGGCCAGGCCCTCAGCGATCTCGCGCTTGGCGAAGGAACTGATCAGGACCTTCGCGCCGCAGTCATTGACGATGTAGGCGGCCTCGTCCGGCGGCAGGTAGCGGTTGATGGTGGTGATGTAGAGCCCCGAGCGGAAGCAGGCCCAGACCGCATCCAGGAAGGCGAGGTTGTTTTCCATCAGGAGGGCCACGTGGTCGCCGCGCTTCAGGCCCCTGTCACGGAACAGGTTGGCCACCCGAAGGGCGCGTTCGTTGAGCTGGGCGAAGGTCACGACCTTGCCGGTGTCCGCCGAGATCAGGGCCGGCTTGTCGGGGGTCAGGCGGGCGTGGTCGGCGAGATACATGGGCCTTGTGTCTCCTCCAGCGGGGGCGCTGGCCACCCCTCTCCCATCACTGTAGCGGAGGCGCCGGAGGCGTAAACCCGTCGCGGGACTCAGTCGCTGCGGAGGCGGGCGATCAGGGCTGCGGTGGAGGGATCGTGCGTGCCGGCCGGGCCACCCTCCAGCTCTGGAAGGATGCGTGCCGCCAGCACCTTGCCCAGCTCCACGCCCCACTGGTCGAAGCTGTTGAGCCCCCAGAGGAGACCTTCGACAAAGACCTTGTGCTCGAACAGGGCCAGGAGGGCACCGAGAGTCGACGGGTCCAGCCGCTCCATCAGCAGGAAGCCTGAGGGCCGGTCGCCCGGAAAGGCCTTCTGGGCGGCAAGGACGGGATCGCCACCGGCAGCCTGCAGGGCCTCGGCCTCCGTCCGTCCGGCCATCAGGGCCTCGGCCTGGGCCACGGCGTTGGCCAGGAGGGCGCGGTGGGCGGCCGGGTCCCCCTCCACCGGCTGGCGGACGGCGAGGATATCGAGGGGGATGATGTCGGTCCCCTGGTGCAGGGCCTGGAAGAAGGCGTGCTGGCCGTTGGTGCCCGGCTCTCCGAACACGACGCCGGCGGTCGGCCGGGCGACGGGACGCCCGTCACGGCCCACGCGCTTGCCGTTGGACTCCATCTCCAGTTGCTGAAGGAAGGCCGGCAGGAGCCTGAGGCGCCGGGCGTATGGAACTACGGCGCGGGCCGGGCGATCGAGGATGTCCCGGTTGAAGACGTGGGCCAGGGCCAGGACTACGGGCAGGTTCTCACCGGTCGGGGCCTGGCGGAAGTGGGCGTCCATGGCCGCGGCACCCCCAAGCAGGCCCGAAAAGGCCTCGGGCCCCAGGGCGATGGCGCAGGACAGGCCCACCGCCGACCACAGAGAGAAGCGTCCCCCAACCCAGTCCGCGAAGGGAAAGATACGCTCCGGGTCGACGCCGAAGGCGGCGGCAGCTTCCGGCGCGGCGGTGACGGCGACCAGGCGGGACCCGGCCCCCGGTGCTGTTTCCATCCAGGCGCGGGCGGCGCGGGCGTTGAACAGGGTCTCCTGGGTGGTGAAGGTTTTTGAGGCGACCACCACCAGGGTCCGGGCCGGATCCAGGCCCGCGAGGGCGGCGGTGATCTCGGACGGATCGACATTGGCGGCGAAGCGCAGGTCGATACCGGGAGCGATCGGGGCCAGGGCCTCCCAGACGAGACGCGGCCCAAGGTCCGACCCACCGATTCCGATGTGCAGGACGGCATCGATCTCGCCCTTCCGGCGGACCTCCCCGGCGAAGGCGAGGATGCGGTCCCGGGCAGAGCGGACCTCGGCCGAGACATCCTGGCCAAGAGCGGTCCAGGGCCCGGCCTCGGGCGCGCGCAGGGCCATGTGCAGCACGGCCCGGCCTTCCGAAGCGTTCACCGGCTCGCCGGCAAACAGGGCGTGGCGGGCGGTTGGAAGGTCGGCGGCGGCGACCAGATCCAGGGCACGGGCGAAGCTGGCCTGCGACCAGGGCTGCTTGGAAAGGTCGAGGGCCAGGCCGCAAGCCTCGAAGGTCAGGCCACGGACCCTGTCGGGCTCGATATCGAAGAGCCGACGCAGGGGCGGATCAGTCGCCGCCGATCCGGCCAGCGCCTCCCAGGGATCGGTCATGGCGCTCACCCCCTGGCGGCTTCCTTCACGGCCCGGGCGACGATATCCGGGGTCAGGATCTGGGGCAGGATCTTCGGCTCGCCACCCCCGGCGGGATAAACCAGGTAGAGGGGAACCCCCGCCATGCCGAACCGGGCCAGATCCTCGGCGATGACGCTATCGCGCCGGGTCCAGTCCGCCTTGAGATAAACCGTGCCGCTGGACTTGAAGGCGTCCGCGGCCGTTCGGGTGGAAAAGGCGACCCGCTCATTCACCTGGCAGGTGACGCACCAGGCGGCGGTGTAGTTGACGAAGACGGCCTTGCCTTCGGCCCGTAGGGCCGCGAGGCGCTCGGGCGAATAGGCTTCGTAAGCCAACCCTCCGGACTCGCCGGACCCGGCTTGAGCCGAGGGCTCGGCGGCGCTGGGCCAGACCGCACCGGCGACCGCCAGGACGGCAACCAGCAGGGCAACGAGCCCCTGGAGGCGCGCCGGCCGGCCCTGGGCAGAGCGGGCCTGGGCGAGACCGGCGAGCCAGCAGGCGAAGGCCAGGGCGACGGCTGCCGCCAGGAGGCGCGCCAGAAGGTCCGGGCCCGCCTGGACGGCGAGGACCCAGGCCAGCCATCCGGCCGCGCCGTACATCGGGAAGGCGAGGACCCGACGGAAGGTCTCCATCCAGGGACCCGGTCGGGGAAGGCGAGACAGGAGGCCTGGCGCGAGGGCGGCGAGGGTGAAGGGCGCCGCGAAGCCGAGTCCCAGACCGGCGAAGACCGCAAAGGCGGCGACGGGCGGCTGGGTCATGGCCCAGCCCAGGGCCGGGGCCATGAAGGGCGCCGTGCAGGGCGCAGCGACGACAACGGCGAGGGCGCCGGTCAGGAAGGCCCCCAGCGCACCGCTCCGGGCCGCGGCACCGGCGCCGATCCCTTGCAGGGAGGACCCGATCTCGAACAGGCCGGACATGTTGAGTCCCACCGCCAGCATGAGCAGGGCGAGGGCGGAGACCACCGGCGGCGATTGAAGCTGGAAGCCCCAGCCCACGGCGGCCCCACCAGCCCGTACGACCAGGAGCAGGGCCGCAAGACCGAGGAATGTGGCCATGACCCCGGCGAGGAAGGCCAGGCCCTGGAACCGTGAAGCCTGACGGTCATGGCCATGCCCGGCCAGGGAGGCCGCCTTCATGGCCAGGATCGGGAAGACGCAGGGCATGAGGTTGAGGATGAGACCGCCCAGGAAGGCGAAGGCGATGGCACCCAGGAGGCCGCCGCCACCGCCGCCGCCGGCCGCCTGGGCAGCGGCGGGGGGCGGACCAAGGCCCGAGGTGCCTGAGGGGACGGGACCTGGCCGGGCGTCGACCTCGTAGACCTTGCCGTCCACCTCAAGGACCCCGGGGAGGCTGGTGGGCGCAGCGGCGCCCGGCGCCGGCTTCAGGGTGAGTGTCAGTCCCTCCGATCCACGGTCGAGGGCCTGGGGGGCGGCATGGTCGATGACGCCCCCGGCATAGGGGAAGAAATAGACCGCCCGGGCGGTGCCCCCGGCGATCGGCGCGCCCGTGGCGGCCAATCGCAGGCCCGAAGGTCCGGTTGAGAGGATGGCCTGGACCTGACCCGGCCGGGGCGCGGCGGCGAGGGCGGCCTCGATCCTTGGGCCCCAGACGGGATCGGCGGGGGCCGGGCCGGAGACCACATCCAGGGTGATGGAAAGATCCGCGTCCTCGGGGATGCAGACGTCCGAGCAGACCAGGAAGGCGGCCTTGGCCGAGAGGGTAACCTGACTGCCAGGTCGGGCGTTGGCGGGCACCCGGACCGTCACCGGCAAGAGAACCTCGCCGGAATAGCCGTAGTTCATCAGCGGGCCGACAAGGGTCCGGGCGGGCGGGGCCCAGACGAGTTCGCCTGCGGACCAGCCGGGCGGAAGCGTCCAGGCAAGTTCCGTCGGTGCGCCGGAGTCCCCGGAGTTGCGCCAGTAGGTGTGCCAGTCCTTGTCGATCTTCTGGCGGAGGGCCAGGCGGACCTCACCTCCCGGCGTCACTCCGCGGGAGGCGGAAACCAGTTCTGACTCAATGTGCCCTGACCGGACCGGGGCCGCGAGGCTTGGTGACGGGGGCAGGACCGACAGGGCGACCAGGGCAACCAGGCCGGCGAGCAATCTCTTGAACATACGGAACCCCGAAGGCCGCGCAGACCGCGCCCCTGTCTAATATGGGCCCACACCCCCTTATGGCAATCGGCGGGCTTCGGACGCAGGGGGTCGATTTCAGTCCGTCCTGCAGCCATGATCGCGGTCAGTTGAAACCGCGACGAGGGAGACCCGTGCGTGCCGGGCAGGTTTGACGAGATCGAGATCGGGCTGGTGGTGGCCCTGGGCGACGTCCGCGTCGACACCCGGGCCCTGGAAGGGTTCATCGAAGCCTTTGCCCCGGGGTGGCCCGCCGAGCGAGGCGCCCCGGACGCCATGGTCTATGCCATCTGGAGCCGGCTCGACGCGGTCGCCACGATCGGCTGGCCACAGACCAAGCGACTGGGCGTGGACGCCCTGCGGTGGGCGCGAAACCCGCCCGCAGGCGAAATGCTGCGGGGGCGCATGACCATCATGGGCAAGGACCCGGTGGGCGACGGCAAGGGCATCGTCATCGCCCAGCATGACCTGCTGGACGAGGCGGGCCGGCTGGTCTTCTCCTGCCTGACCCGCTCCGTTTTCGCGCGCTAGACCGCCTGTCCGGCGGCCAGGACCTGGGCCTCGGACATCTTGAAGATCTGCAGGGCCACCAACCGGTCCCAGCCAAACAGGCTGATCAGGTGAGCGTAGATCTGCTGCAGGGCGCCGTTGTCGCGGAGCTCGGCCAGCTTGTCGTGCGGCAGGGCATTGAGCTTGGCCTCGGAGATGCCGAAGTACTCGGCAATCTGCTGGGGTTCGCCCGCCGAGCCGTCTTCGTTGATCGGCGTGTGCGACGCGGTCTTGACCTCGAAGATGTCGAGTTCCTTGAGGAGCTGGATGAAGCTCATCGTCTTCTGGCGCTCGACCTCGTAGTTGTTGCAGAACTCGATGCAGTTCTGGGTGTACTCGCTGGGCTTGCCATCCGGATTGAAGAAGGGCAGGTCGCCGCCCTCGACGATGAATTCCGCGGAACGGTCGATGCAGAGGATCGACTGCTGGGCGGCGTCGTCATTGGCGAAGACGAAGGGATAGCGGCGGATGTAGGCCGGAACATAGATCCCCGGGTCGAACAGGCCATCCTCCCGCAGGAACATGTTCTGCTCGGCGTTCAGGCCCATCACCGCCAGGGGGGTCTTGTCCTCGCCCACGAAGATGATCGGATAGGTCAGGCACGCAATGCTGAACTCGGTCACTGTCAGCGGAACGGCGTGGCCGATCCGGGCGAAGCCGAAGGGGCCGTCCAGGCGCTTGACGCCCAGGCCCTTGTGCAGGTCGGGGGAGAGCGGCTCCGGGTTGTTGTAGAAAAGGACGGTGCCGGAAATCTGGCCGCCGCGGGAGAGCGTGGTGGGGGTCGCCATGGGATGCCTGCAGTCTAGAGGGCGCGTTCAGGAAACAGCCGGGGCCTAGCCTCTGCTGCGAAGGTCGCAGCTTCTAACCGATTGCAGGATCGGCCGCAAATCGAGGCCGCTACAGCTTGCGCCGGCGGGGCCGAGCCGCTTCAATCGAGCCATAAGAACCGGCGGCGCAGCCGCCCGTGGAGAGGAAACGATTTCATGGCTATTTTTTATCCGGACATCCTTCAGCAGCGGACCGCCCCGCGGACGTTTTCCTACGGCGACAAGGACGTAATGCTGTACGCCCTCGGTATCGGCCTGGGCCAGGACCCCATGGACGAGACCGAGCTGGCCTTCGTCTACGAGAAAGAACTGAAGGTCGTACCGACCGCCGCAACCGTCCTGGCGGCTGCCTTGCGCGGGGCCTCAGGTCCGGCTCCGGAAATGCCTGCCGGCCACCGGCCCAGCCAGATCAACTTCCTGATGGTCGTCCACGGCGAGCAGAAGGTCGAGCTCCACAAGCCCCTGCCGACCAGCGGGACCTTCACCGCCGAAGGCCGCACCGTCGGTGCCTACGACAAGGGTGAGGGCAAGGGCGCGGTCATCATCAACGAGACGGTCTGGACCGACGAAAAGGGCGAGAAGGTCGCCACCCTGACCGGATCAACCTTTGCCCGCGGCGACGGCGGCTTCGGCGGCCCCTCGGAGGGCGCCCCCGAGCCCCACGCGGTGCCGGGCCGGGCGCCGGACATGTCGGTCGACTTCTCCACCCGCGAGGACCAGGCCCTGCTCTACCGCCTGAACGGCGACCGCAACCCGCTCCATTCCGACCCCGGCGTGGCGAAGCGGGCCGGTTTCGAACGGCCGATCCTGCACGGTCTGTGCACCTATGGCATTACCTGCCGGGCGGTGCTCCAGGCGGTGACCGGGTTTGACCCGGACCCGATCTATTCGCACCAGGCCCGGTTTTCCTCGCCGGTCTTCCCGGGCGACGTGATCACGGTGGACATCTGGAAGGACGGCAAGAACATCTCGTTCGAGGCCCGGGTGAAGGCCCGCAACGTCACCGTCATCCGCAACGGCCTGACGGTCCTGCGCTAGGGCCTGGCCGTCCAGACCACGTGCCGGCGCAGGGGATGATCCGGCGCCAGGCGCGGGTGGTCGAAGTCCCGCGCCGGGTCGGGGGCCATCCCGATCCGGCGCATGACCGCCTGGGAGGCCAGGTTGGTCTCCGCCGTGAAGGCGAGGATCTCCGTAAGGGCTCCTGGGCCGAATCCCCAGTCGAGGGCCGCCCGGGCACCCTCGCTGGCGAGGCCCTGGCCCCAGACGTCGGGATGCAGGCGCCAGCCGATCTCGACGCAGGGGCCGACGGGAAGATCGCCCGCCGCCACCCGGGAGAGTCCGATCATCCCCGCCAGTCGGCCGTCCGTACGCCGTTCCGCAGCCCAGAGGCCAAAGCCCTGCAGATCGATCCCGGCATTGATCCGGTCGATCAGGGCGTCGCTCGCCTCGGCCGAAATGGGGCCGCCCAACCAGTCATGGACCCGGGAATCGCCGTTGATCGCCGCAAAGGCCGGACGGTCGGCATCTGTCCATCGTCGGAGGACCAGTCGGTCGGTGACGATCACGCTGGCCGCGGCGCGGTGAGGGGCCCATAGAGGTCCGTCCGCCGGTCCCGGAAGAAGCCCCACGCCGCCCGGTGGCCGGCCAGGAAGTCCAGGTCGAAGGTCGCCACGGCCACCCCCTCCTCATCGCGCGCCATGTCCGCCACCAGGTCCCCGCGGTGATCGGCAATGAAGCTGGAGCCATAGAATCGCTGGCCGCCGCCGGGATAGCTATCCCAGGGCTCGAATCCGGTGCGGTTGGCGCCCACAACGGGAATCACGTTGGAGACGGCGTGGCCCTGCATGGCCCGGCGCCAGGGGGCGGCCGTGTCGAGACTGTCGTCATGGGGCTCTGAGCCGATGGCCGTGGGATAGAGCAGGACCTCCGCCCCCATCAGGACCATGGCCCGGGCGCACTCCGGATACCACTGGTCCCAGCAGATCCCGGTTCCGATGCGGCCGAAGCGGGTGTCCCAGACCCGGAAACCGGTGTCGCCGGGCCGGAAGTAGTACTTCTCCATATAGCCGGGACCGTCCGGGATATGGCTCTTGCGGTAGAGGCCCAGCAGGGAGCCGTCGGCGTCGACCATGACCAGGCTGTTGAAGTAGTGCGGACCCTCGCGCTCGAAGATGGAGATGGGCAGCACAACGCCCAGCTCGGCCGCCAGGGGGGCCAGGGCGGTGACACAGGGATGCTCGCGCCAGGGATGGGCCTCGGCGAACCAGCGCTCCTCCTGGGCGACGCAGAAATAGGGGCCCTGGAAGAGTTCCGAGGGCAGGATGACCTGGGCACCCCCGTCCGCCGCCTGCCGGATCAGGTCGGCCGTGCGGGCGATGTTGGTGTCCCGATCGGCGCCGTAGGCGCTCTGCAGGGCCGCGACGGTGAGCATTCGGGGCATCAGGCCGGCTCCTGCTGGGAGATGCAGTGGAAGGATCCGCCCCCGGTCAGGAGGGCGCTGGACGGCAGGGCGATCACCTCACGGCCCGGGAAGACTTCTGCAAGGCCCTGGGCGGCCAGGCTGGCTGCAAGACCCTCGCCATACACTGGCAGGATCACGGCCTGGTTGGCGATGATGAAGTTCATGTGGCTGGCGGGGACCCCGCCCACGCCCCCGGCCTCGATCCAGCCGGGCGAGGGAATCCGGACAACCCGAAGGCGACGTCCGGCAGCGTCTGTCATCCCGGCCAGGGCCCCGGCTGCGGCGTCGTAAACATCGGCGTTGGGATCCCCGCGCCCGAACGCCATGGGACAGACGACCACCCCCGGCGCCGCGAACCGCGCCAGGTTGTCGACGTGCCCGTCCGTGTGATCGTTCAGGAGCCCGTCGCCGAGCCAAAGCACCTTGCGGGCCCCCAGGTCCCGGGCAAGGGCACCCTCGGCCACCGCCTCGGTCCAGCCGGCGTTGCGATTGGGGTTGAGCAGGCACTGGCGCGTGGTCAGCACCGTCCCCTCGCCGTCGTGGTCCAGGGCGCCGCCCTCCAGTACCGCTGCGCTCTGCAGGAGGGTCGCACTGGCAGCCCCGGCGACCTGGGCGGCCACCTCATCGTCGTGCGGCAGGTCGTACTTGCCGCCCCAGCCATTGAAGCGGAACCCGACGCAGGCGTCCGGACCCAGGAAGATGGGGCCCGTATCCCGCAGCCAGACATCCCCGAACCGGCCAGGGACGATCTCGACGCCGGCCACGCCGTCCAGCCGCCGGCGGGCCTCGGCCTCGCCCGCGTCGGAACCGGTCATCAGGCGCACGCGCTCGCCGCCCGGGCCGGCCAGGGCGCGGGCCAGGGCCTCGACCTCGTCCTGGGCGGGGGCAAGATTGTCCTCCCACAGGTCTTCATGGCTGGGAAAGCCCAGCCACATGGCCCTGTGGGGCGACCATTCGGCGGGGACGGTACGGGACATGGCGCGGTTCTCCCTCCAGGGACGCGGGCAGATGGGCGAGGCGGGCCCCGGCGTCAACCCGGCGCATGAAAAAGGGGCGGCCCGTCGCCGGACCGCCCCGATCTCCGTCAGGCCGCCGGCGCAGCCGGGGCCAATTCTAGAACGCGTATCTCAGGCCGAACTTGACCTGCCAGAGCGAACGGTTCGGCGCGTCCGAGTTGGACAGCGTCTTCACCGCCGGCTGGAAGTTCGAATAGGTGTACTTGCCGCCCGCGAGGCTGACCCCGACGATGGGCGCCGTATAGGGGAAGTCCACCTGCTCGAGGACGCCCCACTCATCGTTGAGCATGTTGCCGAAGTTGATGAAGTCGGCAAACAGCTTGAGCTTGGCGCCGTTCGGCACGAAGGCTGGCAGTTCCTGGCTCAGGCGCAGGTCGAAGCGGGTCACGTCGTCCGAGCGGAAGCCGTTCCGGGGCGAGATCTTGCCGGCGTGATCGGTCAGGCCGACGCCCTTCAGGTATTCGTTGAAGGCCGCCATGTTGAAGCCCGTCGCGTAGGCGATGATCGGGTCGCTGGTCAGGGTCACGTTGCCCGAGCTGTCCACCTGCGGGACGTAGAATAGTTGGCGGTTCGAGGCACCGTCGCCGAAGGTGGACATCGAGGCCGAGCCCGACAGGTTGTAGACGAAGCTGTAGGGCAGACCCGACCGGTGCTCCATGAACAGCGAGACGTTGGACTTGTTGTCTGCCCAAAGCTCCCGGGTCCAGGACAGGCGCAGCTTGTAGGAGTGCTTGATCTCGTAGTTCGAGGTCGCCAGGCCCGGATTGTTCACGTCTGCCGTCGCCACGCCGGCCCAGTTCGAGAAGGCCACCGAGCTGGTGCCCGGGTTCACGTCCTTGGCATCGGTCAGGGTGTAGCTGAAACTGCTGTCAAAGCCGGAGTCCCAGGACTTGGAGAGGCTGAAGGCCCAGGCCTGCTGGAAGCCCTGGTCCGTGTTGGTCAGGACCAGGTCGCTGCCGGTATCGGAAGAGGCGACGCCGGTGACGAACAGGCCGCGCTCGGCGTTCCGGCGATAGATCGGCCGGCCGTCGGGCGCGTAGGCGACCGGGGAGAGGCCGCCGCGGTAGTCCTTCCAGAGGATTCCCTTTTCGACGTCGCCACGCAGGTAGTCCACGGTGAACTCGTAGTTATCGCCCAGCCAGCCCAGGTTCAGGTCGCCAGCGAAGGTCACGCTGCTCTTCCA
>Ga0079299_1000424_pt1 | contig 10468 bp, 7 predicted proteins | sample Wag4_2014_7_11_2_FD_76334 | JGI IMG/M metagenome (GOLD analysis project Ga0079299, IMG submission 76334) | Lake water microbial communities from Ohio, USA - Utica-2 Time Series LW 2014_7_11 | ecosystem: Environmental > Aquatic > Freshwater > Lake | place: USA: Ohio | collected 2014-07-11
CTGGCGATAGCTAACTTTCGAGAATTTTCAGCAACACAAGACAAGGAATTACTCGATCAACGCTGGCTCAAAAGAGCCGCCCTGGTATTTGTGCCTTTTATTGTCAATGCACCATATTCACTGGAGGCAATTATTGATCCAGGTAAGTTGTTAAGTGAACCCGGTCTTCAAATCGCGGGTGGCAGTACCTTCTCCATTCTTCTTGCAAATCCCGGAGGAAGCGCGGCAGCACCGATCTGGTTAGTCAGCCCTATTTTGCTAGTTCTTGTCGTTTCATTATTTTCATCAACACATGCCAGAAAGATTGCAGAGTACGGAATCGGCGCAATAACCCTTGCAGTAATACTGGGATCGATATCTATTTCGGTGCACGGTAACGAAGGAGAATCAAAGGTATGGACCGGGCCAATTCTGGCTCTTGCCACTTTTGCGGCAGCCGCTTCGGGTACCGTGTTATTGGATAAGTTGCGGGAAACCTTGGTTCTTAGCCATGTTCATTACCGCCACATTTTGTCAGCAATTCTTCTATTAGTAACCGCTGCCTATGCGGTACTAGCAACTGGATACTCTGTAACAACAGGAGCCAATTCTGCGGTTCAGGCAAATCGTCCAACAGTTATGCCAGCATTTTTAAGTGTTGAAACTGACACAAAGATCTTGGTGCTGCGCGAAGTTGGCCCGGCCGAAGATAAAAAAGTTCAATATTACATTTCTAGAGGTAAAGATATTTCTTTGGGGGAAGCTGATGTTTCCCCACAACACAACGCAACAATTGGTCAAGCAGCTCGTGCATTAATTGATGGCTCGGGTATTACAAGTAGTAAAACATTGGCAGATCATGGAATTAAATATGTATTTGTTAAGACGCCATTTAAGAAGGAGATCATTAGATCTATCGATGGGCTCGGCGGTTTTACCCGAACCTCTGCAACATCATTAGGTGTGGTGTGGACAGTCAGCGAACCAACAGGTCGACTTATGTTTGTTAATTCCGATGGAGTTCGAACTGTCCTCGAGACGGGAGACTTTGGTGCTCGCACAACTGTTCCTGGTCCGGGTACCTTGATTCTCACAGAAAGCTCAAGCAGATCGTGGCAGGTGCTTGAAAATGGATATCGTTTAGAACGCACAAATAATGAACTCCGATTGCCCACTTTTAAAGTACTTGAAGCTGGTGAAATCTCGTTACTTCACGATGGAACCGTGCGTCGAGGATGGCTTTCATTGCAGACAATTTTTATCATCGTTTCAATTGTTATGGCACTGCCGGCAGGTCGACGAAAGCGCGAAATCTCTGAAAAGGAGCTCGCATGAAAATTACCCGACCATTTGTATTCATCGCCGCTTTGCTCGGCGCAGTATTTATCGCCAGTGTCTTATCAGTAACGGTAACAAAGACTTCTTACTCCCAAAGTTATCCTGCGGTTGTTTGCCCACCAACTCTTCCAGGTTTAGCTTCTCAGATCTCCTTGTCTTCCAAGAAGACCCCCTTCCAAAGACTTCAGGTACGCACCACAAAAACAGCTCCAGTGAAGGTTTTGCGTCTGCCAGTAAATCAAGACTCATTGATATTTGAATCCGAAGGAGTTGCATCTGTTGTTTGGCAGAGCAAAGCCGGATTCTGGGCCGGGGGAGCAGTGTGCACGGCATCTGCTGCTTCGCAATGGTTTGTCGGTGGTACATCAGATGTGACAACACGTGGGCGATTAATAATTGTCAACAGTGGCCTCAGTGATGCGATTGTCGATATCGATGCCTTTACCGAAAATGGCAAACAACCTTTACGCACAATTAATGTTTCATCTAAAAACTACAACGTTATTTCCCTCGACTCATTGGCCCCAGGCGATAAAAACTTAGTAGTAAATGTTGCTCCGCGATCTGGTCGAATAAATGCCTTCATGGTCGATGAGCGAGGCAAGGGTCTTAAAGCAATAGGCGGTGACTTAGTAAATTCCATTTCTGGTGCGAGCAAAAATATCTACATCCCCGCAATCCCACATAAGATTTCTCAAAGTTCAAAGCCAGCAACGCACATCGTTCGAATTTTAACTCCGGGCGAAATAGATGCCAGTGTTGGTATTGAAGTGCTTTCTGCAGATGGAGTCTTTGTTCCAGTTGGATTGACTTCACTAACAATTAGTCCTGGGATTGTGACCGAGTTTGAACTCAATCCAAAGATTGCATCAAAGGTAATGGGCATTCGAATCACTGCAACGGAGCCGGTATTTGCTTCAGTGAGGTCGACCGTCGGAGTTTCTGGAAGAAGTGATTTTGTGTGGAGCACAGCAGCGCCAGAACTCACGCCCTTGACTATGGCTATTACCGGACTTGATCCACTGATCTCATTTATTGGTGAAGATATTAATGTTTCAGTAGATGTCACCCTGATAAATGGAAAAGTGATCCAGCGAAAGATTCAGGGAAGCGATATCGCAACCTGGCAGATCCCAGAATCTGCGCGTTCCATAGCAATTACTAAGGTTGGAAAAGCAACATACGCAGGTGCTCTGGTCTCATCTGTAAATGGTTATGGCTACTTTCCTGTCATTCAGGGAAGCCCGCTGACAAAGGTTGAAATCCCAGATTCAAATATTCGAGTCTTAAATCCCTAGCAATCCCAAGATTTTGCCGCTGTGCGCAGTAATGTTGCAGTCATGAGAACTTCTGGAGGCCGCGCATGCTCCCGTGCAGGGTGTCGATCCCAAGCATCCATGACTCTTACATATGTTTACTCTGAATCAACAGCTGTAGTCGGACCTCTGGCAACTTTTTCAGAGCCGCATGCTTATGATCTTTGCGCAACACATGGTGAGCGTTTAAAAGTTCCGCACGGATGGAATGTCATTAAACAAGAGCTCGATGGTCAAACGCAAGGGCCAACTGATGATGATTTGATGGCAATCGCAGATGCGGTTCGTGAAGTTGCATATCAAGAGGTTGCACAAGAAGTTATCTCTGAAACTCCTACCGCGCAGCCACAACTTGGTCGACGTGGACATTTGCGCGCAGTTCCTTCACAGGGGTAAGCAATGACCGAGTTTGCTCATATTTTTAAGGCCTACGACATTCGAGGTTTGGTAGATACTGAAATTGATTCTGATTTCGCATTTGCAACTGGAGTAGCTTTTGCAAGATTTTTACAGATAGAACGCGAACCAGGCACGATCGTCATTGGTGAAGATATGCGCCCATCATCGCCAGAATTAGCAGAGGCTTTTTCTGCAGGCGCTACATCGCAAGGTATGGATGTTATTCGTATTGGTTTAGCCTCCACCGACATGCTTTATTTTGCATCAGGAAAATTAGGTATACCGGGGGCAATGTTTACAGCAAGTCATAATCCTGCTCAATACAACGGAATCAAGCTGTGCCTAAGTAATGCACGTCCAATTGGCAAAGAATCCGGTTTACTTACAATTGAAAAATTTGTTCGAGAAGGATCTCCTATTGCTTTAAGAAATGTTGGAGTTGAAAAACATCGTGACATGCTTGAAGAGTATGTAGATCACCTATTAACACTTGTTGACATTAAAAATATTCGCCCTCTCAAGGTAGTAGTTGATGCAGGCAATGGCATGGCTGGTCACACAGCACCTGCTATTTTTGCAAGACTCAATTGCGAAGTAATTCCGATGTATTTTGAATTAGATGGTTCATTTCCAAATCACGAGGCAAATCCTTTAGATGAAACTACATTGACTGATTTAAAGAAGGCAATGAAAGATCACAACGCCGATCTTGGTTTGGCATTTGACGGCGATGCTGATCGTTGCTTCTTGGTTGATGAGCGGGGTGTTGCGGTAAATCCATCGGCACTTACAGCCTTGATAGCCCACCGCGAATTAATCAAGCATCCTGGATCATCGATTATCTACAACTTAATTTCATCTCGCACAGTCAAAGAAGTGATTGATGAAAATGGTGGCATTGGTTTGCGCAGCCGTGTAGGCCATTCGTATATCAAGACCATGATGGCCGAAAGCGGAGCAATTTTTGGTGGCGAACATTCAGGCCACTTTTACTTTAAAGATTTTTGGCGTGCTGATTCAGGCGCACTTGCTGCTTTGCATGCGATTGCTGCACTTGGAGAAAGTCAATCCACGATGTCAGAGTTGCTGGCTCCATATAATCGATATGTAACAAGTGGTGAAATTAATTCCAAGGTTTCTGATACTCAAGCTGCAACACAACATGTGCAGAATTCTTACTCATCGCAACAAGTCGCTATTGATCACCTTGACGGTTTGACAGTCAATGCAGATACCTGGTGGTTTAATCTCCGGCCATCAAATACCGAGCCTTTACTGCGATTAAATGTTGAAGCCTCAACTCAGGCTCAAATGGAGATCGTGCGTGATGAGGTTCTCGCCCTTATTAGGGGCTAAGTCCGTTTCTCGGGTGAGGCTTTGAGCGCGATCGGGGTAATCTTTACCCATAGTCGCCTAGCACTGTAGAGCCCTACGCCTTAGGTACCCAATCAACACTTTGTATACCACTTAAGGAGATTTACGTGAACGTTCCAGTAACAGCAACTCTTCCAGCTCATGACATTGCAGATGCTTCACTTGCCGCTGAAGGAAAGAAAAAAATTGAATGGGCCGAGCGCAACATGCCTGTCCTTGCACAGATTCGCGAGCGATTTGAAAAGTCACAACCATTTGCAGGCGTTCGCATTTCAGCATGCATGCACGTGACAACCGAGACAGCCAACTTAATGCGCGTCTTAAAAGCAGGTGGAGCAGAAATTGCTTTGTGTGCTTCTAACCCATTGTCTACACAAGATGACACAGCAGCAGCTTTAGTACACGAGTACGGAATTTCTGTGTTTGCACGTAACTCAGTTGACCGAGATGGTTACTACAAGCACATTAACGCTGCGCTAGATATTGCTCCTCACCAAGTTTTTGATGATGGTTGCGATCTTGTTAACACTCTGCACACCACCCGCAAAGAATTGATTCCAGGTATCACTGGTGGATGCGAAGAAACAACAACAGGTGTAATCCGACTTAACCAGATGGCCAAAGATGGAGCGCTTCAGTTCCCAATGATCGCCGTCAATGACACTGATACCAAACACATGTTTGATAATCGTTACGGAACAGGTCAGTCAACACTCGACGCCGTATTCCGTGCAACAAACTACTTACTTGCAGGACGCGTGCTTGTTGTAGCCGGTTTTGGATACTGCGGCAAGGGAGTAGCCGAGCGCGCGAAGGGCATGGGCGCAGATGTTGTTGTTACAGAAATCGATCCAACCAAGGCGCTAGATGCGATGATGCAAGGCTTCCGCGTAATGCCAATGATTGAAGCAGCAAAGATCGGTGATGTTTTCATTACCGTTACAGGTAACCGCGATGTATTGCGCGATGAACACTTTGCAGTTATGAAGGATGGAGCAATCCTTGCAAACTCAGGCCACTTTGATATCGAAATCGATGTTGCATGGCTAGAGCAGAATGCGAAGACAAAGAACGCCAAGATGCGCCACCAAACTGATGAATATGTATTAGCTGATGGCCGTCGTTTGTTGCTTCTTGCAGAAGGCCGTCTTGTAAACCTAGGTGCTGCTGAAGGCCACCCAGCATCTGTAATGGATATGTCTTTCTCAGATCAAGCACTAACAGCGGAATACCTAGTTAAGGAAGCAAAGAATCTAAAGCCTGGTGTTCACGAAGTTCCTTCGTACATTGATAAGGAAGTTGCATCTCTCAAGTTAATTAGCATGGGTGGACGAATTGACGTTCTAACTCCTGCGCAAGATATGTACTTGAACTCTTGGGAGCACGGTAGCTAATGACCTTAGTCATGGTCGTCGATGACGACCAGGATCTCGCAGAGATGCTTGGCATCGTTTTAACAGGTGCCGGCATCGATGTGGATCTAGTAAGTCGCGGTGACGAGGTCATGGATGTTTTTAATAACAATCCTCCAGATCTAGTTTTGCTAGATGTGATGTTGCCTGGTCTTGATGGAATCGAAGTATGTAAATTGATAAGAGCGGTATCGATGGTTCCAATCGTCATGCTCTCTGCCAAAGGTGATACCCAAGATGTGGTGAGAGGCCTGGAAGCAGGCGCTGATGACTACATGGTGAAGCCATTTCGTCACCCATCTGAATTAATCGCACGTATACGAACACGTTTGCGTCGAACAAACACAGATGTTTCAGGTCTCATAAAGATTGGTGACTTGGCAATCGATGTACAAGCACATCAAGTCATTCGCGAAGGAAAGCAGATTGCATTAACCAGACTCGAATTTGATTTATTAGTTGCATTGGCAAGAGAACCAGGTCGAGTTTTTACACGTGATGCATTATTAGGTGAAGTCTGGGGATATAAACATTCAACAGATACTCGTTTGGTGAATGTTCATGTGCAGCGCCTACGTTCTAAGGTAGAACATGATGCCGAACGTCCTGAAATTGTTATAACGGTTCGTGGTGTTGGGTACAAAGCAGGAGTGATGGTTGGTGCTTAACCATGGACACCTACTTTAGAAAGGCTCGAAACTCCCTAGCGATTCGAGTAATTCTCTCGACGCTGATACTTTCTTTGGGTGTTGTTTGGATCACTGGTTCGCAGCTCAATTCCAGATTATCGGCTGGAATTAAAGAGGTAAATCTTAATTCCGCGATCGTCGAGGCTCGATCCACGATTTTCACAGCAGATTATCGCTTCTTATTGGCTCAGGGTGAGAAAGATTCTGTGGTTCAAAAAGTTGTAGATGATGTTATCAACTCAGCAACAACTTTGACCTCTAGTGAAAATACTCGTGAAGTTGTCTTTCTTAGAAGCCCCGGCAACAACAAAGAAATAGATTATGAAGTTGCCTCCAACTTTCTAGATCCCATAACTATTCCGGATTCGCTCAGTGAACGCGTTCGCAAAAGTGATGAGATTGTGTATCAGTACACCCAGATGCGATACACGGTCGGAGCAAATGTTCCGGGATTGGCAATTGGCCAAAAAGTTGATATTCCAAATGCAGGCCAATACGAGATGTATATTATTTTTTCTTTGGCAAATGAAAAAAAGACATTGAGTTTGATTAATTCCTACTTATTGATAGCTGGCATCATTCTGCTTTTATTCATTACCCTGATTACATGGATTGTGGTTCGCCAAGTTGTTAAGCCTGTGAGAGAAGCGGCGCTGATTGCTGCGCAATTTACAGCTGGAGACTTTACCCAGCGCATGAAGGTGTATTCACAAGATGAGATTTCTACTTTAGGTAAGGCATTTAATGAGATGGCCGAGTCTCTTGAAAAGCAGATTGCCAGATTAGAGAACTTATCTCGCGTTCAACAACGATTTGTTTCAGATGTTTCACATGAACTTCGAACGCCGTTAACAACACTGCGAATGGCCTCTGAAGTAATTCATGCATCCAGAGATAGTTTCGATCAAACTATCGCCCGAAGCGCTGAACTTTTGGTCGCCCAGTTAGATCGATTTGAACTTTTGCTAGAGGATTTACTTGAGATCTCACGCTTTGATGCCGAAGTTGCAGTATTGGAAGCTGTTGATTTCGATCTTGTTCTACTTGTTAATCGATGTGCCGAAGACTTAGCGTTGGTGGCTAAGCAACGAAAAACACAGCTATTTGTTAAATCTTCAGAACCCGTCATCATGATTCAGGCAGATATTCGTCGGGTAGAGCGTATTTTGCGCAACATTTTGGCAAATGCGATCGATCACTCTGAAGAGGTCCAGATCGATATCCAGATTAAATCAAACGAGCACGATGTAGCGGTAGGAGTTCGTGATTACGGTGTCGGCCTAGAGCAATCTTCGTTGACCCGAGTATTTGATCGTTTTTGGCGTGCCGATCCTTCCAGAGCCCGAACACGTGGCGGAACCGGGCTAGGACTTTCGATCGCCCTTGAAGATGCTCGTCTACACAACGGTGAACTTGAAGCATGGGGACGACCAGGGCGTGGTGCACATTTTGTGTTGACCTTGCCACGCAAAACTGGTGAGTCAATTGATCATCGTTTGATTTCATTACAGCCTGAGGATTATCAACCTTAATTTCCACAACAGATTCATCTAGCAAGTGGGCGTGTAGCCAAACCGAGCACTATGTGCTGATGAAATTCTTCACCGAACTATCACAGTTACTGTTTCCAACCAGGTGTTTTGGTTGTAATCATTTAGGTCTAAGCATCTGCACAGCCTGTCGCCTTGAATGGATTCCACATTATTACAAGACCCACCTTGATTCCCATAATGTTCATTCCGCAGTCGTGTATACAGACACCGCTTCTAAAATTATTTTGGCCGCAAAGGAAAATGGTATTAAAGGTGCTGATGATTTAGTTATATCTGCAATTATGCACGTGTTAAATAAATCCAAAGTTGACCCTACATTTTTGACATTAATCCCAGTGCCTTCCAGCAAGCGATCACAACGCCGAAGGGGACGCAGTTTTATTGTTGATTTAACTCAGCAAATTTCACAGCTATCTGGAATCTCTATGAAAGATTGCCTGCAAGTTTCACGCCGAGTTTCGGATCAGAGCGGACTTACTAAAAAGCAAAGGAGTCTGAATATGCAAGGTGCTTTTTCAGTAAAGGCTGGAACATATCTGCGCGGAGATGTGATCTTGATCGATGATGTGGTGACAACGGGTGCAACCCTTCGAGAGGCCGCAAGGGCGCTAAATTCGCAGGGTTCTCACCCTTTTGGCACAGTTTCTGCGGTTACCGCCTGCGTGGCGCAGCCTCTACGATAAGGGGGTGAAAAGGGGCCCCGCTGGGTACAAGGCGGGGGCAACCGCGATGAGAGGTAAGAATCAATGCCAGCATTTGTAGACAAGATTTTGCGTGCAGGCGAAGGACGCATCCTTCGTGATCTGACCAAGATTGTTGCCTTAGTCAATGCTCAAGAGGCTCGCTTTGTTGCGATGTCTGACTCTGAACTGCGCGAGCAAACCACTCTTTTCCAGAATCGTTATGCCCAAGGTGAATCGTTGGATGATTTACTGCCCGAAGCTTTCGCTGTTGTTCGCGAAGCCGCAAAGCGCACACTTGGTCAACGCCACTATGACGTACAGATTATGGGTGGCGCAGCACTTCACAAAGGCAATATTGCAGAAATGCGCACTGGTGAAGGTAAGACTTTGGTTTCAACACTACCTTCTTACTTAAATGCTTTGGCGGGTCGAGGCGTTCACGTTGTCACAACAAATGATTATTTAGCAGAGCGAGATAGCGAATGGATGGGACGCGTTCATCGCTTCCTGGGCTTAAAGGTAGATGTAATTCTTGCAAATATGAATCCGACCGAACGTCGTGCGGCGTATTTAGCAGATATCACTTACGGCACCAATAACGAGTTTGGTTTTGATTATCTACGCGACAACATGGCGTGGTCTCTTGAAGAGTGCGTACAGCGCGAACACTTCTTTGCTGTAGTTGACGAAGTTGACTCAATTTTGATTGATGAAGCTCGTACACCACTGATTATTAGTGGTCCTGCTGATAAACCAACAAAGTGGTACGTCGAGTTTGCAAACCTTGTTAATAAGTTACAGCGTGATGTCGACTATGAAGTCGATGAGAAAAAGAAGAGCTGTGGAATTATTGAAGAAGGTGTCACCAAGGTTGAGCAACTTCTACAAATTACTAACCTGTATGAAGCAGCAAATACACCGATGATTGGCTACTTAAACAATGCAATCCGCGCTAAGGAGTTATTCAAGCGTGACAAGGATTATGTTGTTATGAATGGGGAGCTCTTAATCGTTGATGAGCACACCGGCCGAATGCTTGCTGGCCGTCGCTACAGCGAAGGTTTGCACCAAGCACTCGAAGCTAAAGAGCGTCTAGAGATCAAAGATGAGAACCAGACCCTTGCAACCATCACATTGCAGAACTATTTCCGCCTGTACTCAAAGCTTTCAGGAATGACAGGAACTGCATCAACTGAGGCATCAGAGTTTCACCAGATTTATAAGCTCGGCGTGGTTCCAATTCCTACAAATCGTCAGATGCAACGTATCGATTCACCCGACTTGGTTTACAAGTCAGAGGCTGGAAAGTTTGCTGCAGTCACAGCAGATATCGTCGAACGCCATCGCAAGGGACAGCCAGTATTAGTTGGAACTGTAAGTGTTGAAAAGTCAGAAGAGCTTTCTGCTTTCTTGCGTAAATCTGGTGTGCCACATGAAGTTCTTAATGCAAAGCACCACGAACGTGAAGCAGCGATCATTGCGCGCGCGGGTGTAAAGGGTGCAGTAACTGTTGCCACCAATATGGCTGGTCGCGGTACTGACATTATGTTGGGCGGAAATCCAGAGTTTATGGCGGATTTTGAATTACAACGCCGCGGAATATCACCGGTTTATAACGCTCAAGAGTATGAACAACAGTGGCCTGAAGAAATTGCTCGCCAAAAGGCAGCTGTGCAAAAGGGTCATGAAGAGGTTGTTGCTCTCGGCGGCTTGTATGTTCTAGGA
>Ga0079299_1000426_pt1 | contig 10447 bp, 6 predicted proteins | sample Wag4_2014_7_11_2_FD_76334 | JGI IMG/M metagenome (GOLD analysis project Ga0079299, IMG submission 76334) | Lake water microbial communities from Ohio, USA - Utica-2 Time Series LW 2014_7_11 | ecosystem: Environmental > Aquatic > Freshwater > Lake | place: USA: Ohio | collected 2014-07-11
ACGACTACGACAGCCTGCCGCGCGTGCCCGGCACCGAACTGGTCTGCCCTGGCTGCACGCGGCGGGTCCGGCTCGGGCCGATCCAGTGGAAGCGCTTCACGCTCGCCCAGGCGCGGTTCCAGTGCACGGCCTGCAACACCGAACTCGGTCGGTCGGCCGTCGATCCGTTGGTGACCGGCTCCGCCAAGGAAGCCGAGTACAGCAGCCTCCAAGCCGCCACCCAGCGTGCACTTCGGCTGTGGAACACGTGGATTGACCGGGCGGCAGGGCGATAAAACCATCTCGGTGTGTCACATCGGGCGACACAGTCGGTGAGTCTGGTCCAAGGATCAGCCACGACTTGGGAGCCTGATTCACGGGAAATCGCGGAGTTCACTTGGGGCGCCCAGTCCTGAACCCGATGGTTGACCCGTCTGCTCGCTCAGGAGGCCCTCATGCACCGATTGCTGTCGCTCACCATCGCGTTGTCCTTGACCATGACTGCCGCCGCGCAGGATGGAGGTCTGTCTGGTCCCATCTGGGGCGAAGGGCCGACCGAGACCGGGTCAGGTGGGAGCGCCGACGCGGGTACCGAACCCGCCACGGCGCAGAAGGTCGCCAGCCCCAGTTCCGACAGCGGGGGCTCGACAGCCACCAAGATCAACGGCCGGACCTCCTCGTCAACCGCGCTCCTGGCGACCGACACCGTGGACCTCTATGAGATCCGTATCTCGTCACCGACTGCATTCGAGGTCAACACGAGCGGTTCGGCGTTCGACACCGTGCTGTTCCTCTTCCGCAAGTCGATCAACGCCAACGGCGTCCCAGAGGCATACCCGGTCGCCATGAACGACAACGCCGGGGTTGCTGGCAACACGAGCGGATACTCGCAGATCAAGAACATCGTCACCACGACAGGCGGTGCCGCCATTCCGAATCTGACGGCGGGCACCTACTACCTCGGTGTCGCCAAGAGCGGCGCCATCCCGCTGCGGTGTGGCATCGATCCCACCTACGGAGCCCTCTTCACCTACACGGCAGGTTCGACCCAACTGATCCTGCCCTCGGGCAACCAAGGCAGCCTGAAGCTCTGCGAGTGGAACCTCGCCTCGGCCGGCGGTGAGTACACGATCAACCTCGTGGGCGGGGTCACGGTCCCGCGCAGCTCCACCTGCGTGTCCGCGCCGGTGCTCGGCGAGGGGACCTACTCGTTCGGCAACGCCGGCACGGCTGATGACACGGAAGATCGCCGCATCGGACTGTTCAACGTCTGCGGCATCAGTGGTGGTTGGCTGGCCAACCCAACCTGGTTCCGGGTCGCACCATGCAATGGCCAACTCACGGTCCGCATCTGCCCGACCAACACCGCCGCGAACATCTACGGTTTCGTCCTCTATCGAGGCTCGTGCGGCAACCTTGAGCCCATCGGCTGTGGTTCTTCGAGCTCGGCATCCGGATGCGCTCGGGGCGCCGAGGGAACCTTCACGGTCGACCAATGCGACGACCTGTACGTGGCCTTCGGGCCGCTCGCCTTCACCTCCCCAGCGAGCGTGGTGACGAGCCCGGGCGCCATCGTGATCCAGTGCGCCGGCACCCCCGTGTGCCCCACGACCGCCGACATCAATGGCGACGGCACAGTCAGCGGTGAAGATCTGGCGCTGCTGCTGGCGAGTTGGGGAAGTTGATTATCGGCGCAGATCTGATCTGGCAAGGGCCGCTTCCAGGTGGCATGGCCGAGACTCCACTGCCGTGCGCGGGGACCCCGGAACGTAAATCCTTGCCGAATCGTCATTGCCGCGTTTGAATCCGATGCAACCTCGGTGACACTCCCCGGACGGGCTGGGTCATTCGATCCGCGTGCCCCTATCGCATTCGTGGAGGCTTCATGCGCATCACCTGTCTGCTCCTCGTCCTTCTTTGCTCCCTGCCAGCCACCGCCCAGGACGGCGAGCTCGCGGGTCCGATCTGGGGTGAAGGCCCCGAGGACAATGGCTCCGGCGGGACCAAGGACGCTGGTGCGACGGCTTCGACCGCCCAACAGGTCTCGTCGCCGCTCGCTGCGGCCTCCGGCAGCACGCTCACCAGGATCAACGGGCGAACCTTCGCAGGCCTGCTTCAGGATGATCTGGTGGATCTCTATGAGATCTCCATCACCAATCCGACCACGTTCCTCGCCACGACCCAGGGCTCCGGGTTCGACACCGCCTTGTTCCTGTTCCGCAAGGTCATCGGCAGTGATGGTGTGGCGGAAGCCCGCGCCGTGGCCATGAACGACAATTCAATCTCCAGTGTCACCTACTCAAAGTTGGTTGGATCGAGCATCCCCGGCCTGACGGCAGGCGCCCACTACATCGCCGTCACCAAGAGTGGTGGTGTGCCCACTGGGTTCAAGTCGCCGGACAACGATCCGCTGGTGATGTTCACCTACACCCAGGGGTCCACCGCCATCGTCCTTCCGACTGCCACCCAGGCCACCTACACCCTTGCCGACTGGGCCAACCTCGGTGAGGGGGGTGACTACCAGATCGAGTTCGGCGGTTGCGTGGTCACACGGTCCGGATCGTGTTCCAGTGCCATCGTGCTCGGCGCGGGTGTCTACTCCTTCGGCAACGCGGGGACCAGTGACTCCTCGGCCACCCGGATCGGCCTGGGAGCCACGTGCGGCGACGTCGGGGCCTGGATCTCCAACCCAAGTTGGTTCCAGCTTGGTGCGTGCGATGGTCCGGTGCAGATCTCAGTGTGCCCCAGCGTGACGACGGCGACCTACCAGATGGTGGTGTTCGCGGGTTCGTGTGGTGACCTTGAGCCGATCGCCTGCGGCACGCTCGGTGCCTGTGCAGGTGGGACCGGCAGCACGGTTACCCTGACTCCTGACCCGTGCACCACGTACTACGTTGCCTTCGGTGCGCGCCGCACGTCGGGAGCATCACCATCGAGCGCAGGCACGCTCACGATCACCTGCACACCCAATGGCCCATCATGCGGAGTGGCGGGCTCGGGTTCATGCTTCTCGCCGCACGCCACGCCCACGTGCGATTCGCTCACGTGCTGCAGTGCCGTGTGCGCGCTCGACGCCTTCTGCTGCAACGTGCGGTGGGACAACATCTGCGTCCAGGGTGCGTACGCGACCTGCGCACCGCCCCCGGCCTGCCCGCCGAGCGATCCCGATCTCGACGGCAACGGCGTGATCGACGGTGGTGACCTGGCCATCCTGCTGTCGCAGTGGGGAACCTGACACCCGACGCCCGGAACCAACATGAACACGCTCCTCGTCACCGTGATCCTCGGGCTTCTCTCCGCAGCACCGGCCGCCCCAATGGGCGACGGCGAGCTCGCCGGACCCATCTGGGGCGAGGGCCCAGAAAGCAACGGCTCCGGCGGGACCAAGGACGCGGGTGCAACGATCGAGACGGCCCAGCAAGTCGCTTCGCCGTTGGCACCCGCATCCGGATCGACCCTCACGCGCATCAGCGGCCGCACGTCGCTGACCTCGTTGCTGCAGGCAGACTTGGTCGACGTCTACGAGATCAACATCACCACCCCCGCGAGCTTTTCGGCAAAGACCGACGGCTCGACCTTCGACACCGCGATCTTCCTGTTCCGGCGCGTGCTCGACAACAACGGCACTCCCCAGGCACAGCCGGTGGCGATGAACGATGACGTCAACGACATCGACACCTGGTCGCAGCTCGGTGGTTCCACGGGCGCCTTGACGGGACTGAATGCAGGCATCCACTACCTCGCCATCACGAAGACCGGCGGGCTGCCGATCGGATGTCCGGGCGAGCCGTCGTTCGCGCCGTTGTTCACCTACACCCCGGGCGCGAAGAACGTGTACTACCCCTCGGTCAGCCAGGCGAGCCGCACGCTGTGCGACTGGGTCAGCGTCGGTGAGGGGGGCGACTACCAGATCAACCTGACCGGTGCCGTGGTCAGCCGCTCGGCAACCTGCTCGAGTGCCATCGTGCTCGGTCCGGGCGTCTACTCCTTCAGCAACGTCGGCGTGACCAGCGACAGCGAGGCCCGGCGGATCGGCCTCAACGCGTCATGCGGCATCGGCGGGTGGTTGGCCAGCCCGAACTGGTTCCGTCTGGGTGCGTGCGATGGAACGGTCCAACTCAACGTGTGCCCGACCGTGACCAGCGCCGAGTACGGCTTCATCGTGTACCGAGGCTCGTGTGGCGATCTTGAACCGGTGGCGTGCGGCGAACAGGTCGTCTGCCCCGGCAAGGGCATGGGTGCCTCGGCCACGTTCGTGGCGGATCCATGCGATGACTACATCGTGGCGTTCGGTCCGCTGACCAACCTTGCGCCCGGTGGAGTCACCACGAGTGCCGGGAAGATCACGATCACCTGCACGCCCGATGGCCCCTCATGCGGGGTGGCGGGCTCGGGTTCATGCTTCACGCCGCACGCCACGCCCACCTGCGATTCGCTCACGTGCTGCAGCGCCGTGTGCGCGCTCGACGCCTTCTGCTGCAACTCGAGCTGGGACGCCATCTGCGTCCAGGGGGCGTACGCGACCTGCGCACCGCCACCGGCCTGCCCGCCGAGCGATCCCGATCTCGACGGCAACGGCGTGATCGACGGCGCTGACCTGGCCATCCTGCTGTCGCAGTGGGGAACCTGAGCCCGAGCCAACCAACCGAGCCGCACCATGACGAACAGAATCATCCGACTCACCCTCACGTGCGCGTTCCTCGCGGCTCCGTCCTGCCTGGCCGACGATGGTGACCTCGCCGGACCCATCTGGGGCGAGGGCAGCACCGACAAGGCCGGTGCCAGCAGCCAGTCGGCCATGCGCACCAAGTCCGTCGCGGCCAGCGATTCCAGCGGCAGCACGGTCACCAGCATCAGCGGGTCGACCGGGACGAGCTCACTGACCGGCACCAGCACCGACACCGTCGATATGTACGAGATCTACGTCTCGAGCACGACGGCCTTCGACGTGAACACCAACGGATCGAGCTTCAACACGCGTCTCTTCCTCTTCAAGAAGGTCGTGAACGCCGACGGCAGCATCGATGCGATCCCGCTGGCCGCCAACGACAACGTCAGCACGCTCGCCAACTGGTCGCGGCTGCACAACACGTCAAGCACCGCGGTGCTGATCCCCGGCCTCACCGTCGGACCGCACTACCTCGCCGTCACGAACAACGCGGCCGTACCGACCACCTGCCCCCGCTCCGTGGCAGCCACGCCGCTCTTCTCGTTCACGTCGACCACGGCGATCCTGCTGCCGTCCGACTCCGGTGAGCAGTGCGACTGGAGCGGAGCCTCGACGGTCGGTGGTGCCTACACGATCAACATCGTCGGCGGCGTGCTGCTCACGCGGCCGGACACGTGCTCCGATGCACCGTTGCTCGGTGAGGGCACCTACGCCTACAGCACGGTCAGCAACCTGGCCGAAGGCAGCGAGAACAACATCGGGCTGAACAACATCTGCGGCGTAGCGGCGGCCATCCGCAGCCCCACCTGGTTCAGGCTCGATGCCTGCACCGGCACCACCACGATCCGCGTGCAGCCATCGACCTCCGGCACGGCGACCTACGGCTTCGTGGTCTACACGGGTTCGTGCGGCGCACTCACGCCGATCGGGTGCAGTGATGCCAGCGGTACGGCAGGGGAACTGGCGCTCGCCACCAGCGACTGCGAGACCTACTTCGTGGCCTACGGGCCGCTGAAGCCCAACTCCAGCAGCCAATCGCCGGTGGTCGGCCCCGGCACGCTGATCATCGCCTGCACCCCCTCGGCACCAGATGCCGACATCAACGGCGACGGCCTGATCGACGGCACCGATCTTGCCCTGCTGCTCTCGCAGTGGGGGAACTGAGGCAGTCCATCACGAAGGGTCCGCTGCGGGTCGTGGGCCCGCCGTCGTAGACTCGACGCATGGCCTCCTTCGACGACCGCACGATCGACAGCTCGGATGCGGGTGCACCGCAACGGCCTGACGTCGGCTCGACCGTGCCGCCGCACGGCGTGAACGCGGGAGCAACCGTGCCGCCGTCGTCGGGCGCCGATGCCACCATGCCGCCTCCCGCTGGCGGTTGGCAGGACGCTCCCGCCGCACCGCGCAAACGCGCCGCCGAGTCGATGGTCGGGCAGACGCTCGGCCGCTACCAGGTCCTGCAGCTCCTCGGCGAAGGCGGTTTCGGTGCGGTGTACCTGGCCGAGCAGGTCGAGCCGGTGCGGCGCAAGGTCGCCCTGAAGGTGATGCGCTCGGGCAGCGACCGCGAGGACCTGGTCGCGCGCTTCGAGGCCGAGCGCCAGGCGATGGCGGTGATGAACCATCCCGGCGTCGCCAAGGTCTGGGACGCCGGCGCGCTTCCCGACGGCAAGCCGTTCTTCGCCATGGAGTTCGTGCCCGGCAAGCCGCTCGACGAGTTCGCGGATGCCGAACGGCTCGACCTGCGCGCGCGGACGCGGCTCTTCCTGCAGGTGTGCGATGCGATCCAGCATGCGCACACCAAGGGTGTGGTGCACCGTGACCTGAAGCCGGGCAACATCCTGGTGTATCGCGATGCGGAGGCCTTCCATGTGAAGGTCATCGACTTCGGCATCGCCAAGGCCGTGAACACGACGCTGCACTCGCGCAGCTTCGAGACCCAGTTCGGCCACTTCGTGGGCACACCCGCCTACATGAGCCCCGAGCAGGCCGACGGCAAGGCCGACATCGACACGCGCAGCGACGTCTACACGCTCGGCGTGATCCTGTACGAACTGCTCACGGGATGGCTCCCGCTGGACCAGAAGACCCTGCAGGGCGTCGGCGTGAGCGAACTCAGCCGCGTGGTGCGCGAGTACCGGCCGCCATCACCACAGCAACGCATCAAGCAGGTCGAGCGCGATGACCTCGGCCGTGCCACGACGATCGCGCACGCTCGCGGGACCGATCCGGCAACGCTGGGGCGCTCCCTGCGCGGTGACGTCGAACGGATCATCTTCAAGTCGCTCGAGAAGGACCGGGAAGTCCGCTACCAGAGCGCGAGCGCACTCGGTGATGACCTTCGCGCGTGGCTCGCCGGCGACCCCGTGAGTGCCGGCCCGCCCGGCACGGCGTACCGGCTGCGCAAGCTCGTGGCCAAGCACAAGGTCGCGGTCGCGACGGTGGGGCTCGGTCTCTGCATGATCGTGGCATCCTCGATCGCCCTGGCCTTCCTGTGGCGCTCGGCCGTGACGCAGGAACAACGCGCGCGCCAGACGCTGAGCACCTTCCTCACGGCACTGCGTTCGGCCGACAGCCAAGGCAGCGGGGCGCAGGTTGCGCTGGACATCAAGGGACTGCTCGCACAGGTCGAGAAGGCCGTGACGAGCCAGTTGCAGGATGACCCATCCGTTGCGGCGGAACTCTTCGACACCGTCGGCATCGTCTACCTGGCCTCGAGCGATTACGACTCGGCGGCGCGCAACCTGAAGGCGGCGCTCGAGGTGCGTGAGCTGCTCGCGGCGACCGACCCGGATCCGTCGACCGAGCTCGACCTCGTCAGGACGCGGCGCAACATCGCCCGTGCGCAGTTCTTCCTGAAGGACTATCCCGCCAGCGAGGAAGGCTTCGCATTCGCCGTGGAGGGTCTCGACCGGCTCGCACCCACCGAGGTGCGCGAGCGCGCGGAGGCACGCGCGATGCTCGCCGCAGCGCAGGTGGCGCTCAAGAAGATCGACGACGCCGACCGCAACGCGACCATGGCGCTCGATGCATTGCGCAAGGAGTTCGGCGAGGAGAGCGACCCGTATGGCACAGCACTGTTCGCCCGCGCGATGCAGCTGCAGAACCTGTCGCGCCTCGATGATGCCGCCGCGGCCTTCAGCCGGGTGGCGGCGATCTTCTCGAAGGTCGCGGGACCGGATGACTGGCGCGTAGGCCGTGCGCTGCGGCAACTCTCGATCATCCAGCTCGAGCGGCGCGAGCTCGCTGCGGCGCTGCCGAACCTGCAGCGCGCGGTGCGGTTGATGGAGGCCCGCTTCGGCGAGACGAACCCATTGGTGAACGCAGCCAAGCACGACCTTGCCGACACCATGCTTGCGTTGGGCATGAATCTCGACGAAGCTCGGGACGTGGCTCGGCGCGCCGTGGCCGGGCGGAAGTCGAACGGCACGCGACCCATCGACACCGCCAAATCGCTGACCCTGCTCTCCCGGATCGATGAGGCCCGCGGCGACGCCCCCGGCGCCCTGAAGACCCAGCGCGATGCAGTCGAAACGCTCCGGCTGGCGACTCCGCAAGGCAGCCCCGAGACGACGCGGGCCGTGGCCAGGCTCGGGCATCTCCTTGTTGAGCAGGGACTTGCATCCGAAGCCGGGCCTTTGCTCCTGGAAGCCATCCGGTCCGCCGAACGCGAGGGCGACGGTTCCAAGGACATTCGCGCGCAGGCCCAGGCGGATCTCGACCGGGCGCGAAACCTCGTGCCGATTCCTGAATCGAGGTGAAACCTCATGGAATCCCGCTTCCGTCCGGGTGAGCATCGGTCACACTCCGATCTCCGACGGGCCGTGCGATCGGGCCAAGGACCTCGTCATGCGCACGACCATCACGGCCGTTCTCTCGATTGCCCTCGTGGTGCTGCAGGCCGCAGCGGATGTCGGACCGACGTGGCAGGAAGATCCTGACGCAGGTTCGGTGCCCAGCACGAGCCAAGGTGTGCGTGCGACCGGAGTGGGCACGGTGAACCGCATCATCGGAACCACGACGGCCACGTCACCGTTCACCGGGGGCCTGGCGGGGATGGACCTGGTCGATCTGTACGAGATCGACATCACGAGTCCTGCGGGCTTCATGGTCGGCACCGGCCCGGACTTCGACTCGCGTCTCTTCCTCTTCCGGAGGGAGGGAACCTCGTGCAGCCCCATCGCCGTAGCCGTGGCGGCGAGTCATCGCCGCGCGGCCGGAGTGAACGGCTCCGAACTGAAGGCGATTCCCGGACTCGCCGCGGGTACCTACTACGTGGCCATCACCGGCGCACCGGCCGTCCCGCGCGGCTGGGTGGCCGCGGGCAGCGGGGGCTACTCGCTGGTGGACCTCTTCGCGTTCCCCGCCGATGGCGTGGGGACGCAGTTCCCGTTGGTGGCGGGAGCGGCACTCGCTGAATGGACCACACCGGTCGGCACCGCCGCCGGGTCCTACAGCATGACCGTGGGTGGAGTCACCCCGAAGGTCGCGGCGATCTGCTCCGACGCGGGCCGGGCATTGGTTGGCGTGACGGCGTTCGATCTCGCAGGCGGCAGCACATCGCCCGAGACCCTGCCGTCAGGCTGCGAACCCGGCATCGCGGGCATGACTCGAACGATCTGGTTGCGGTACACGGCTGCCTGCGATGGCGCGCTGACCGTTGGGGTGCAACCCACGTCGCCGACCCAGAACCCGCTCGCGATCGTGGCATGGCTGGGCTGCTGCGAACAGCGAATTCCCGTGGGCTGCGATGCGGCGGGCGCGCCAGCCGGGCAGGCCTCGATCGTCGTCCCGGTCCGCGCCGGCGATGACGTGCTCCTTGCCATCGGGGTCCGGATGACCTCGAGCACGCTGCCTGCGTCGGTGACGGGCGACCTGTTCATCGAGTGCACCCCCACCTTCGCCTGCGGTGACGAGCGCGCCGGCTCCTGCTTCAGCCCGCACGACACGCCCTTCTGCAACGCAGGTGATTGCTGCAGCGCGGTGTGCGCGGTCGATCCGTACTGCTGCGCGGTCATGTGGGACGGCACGTGCGTGGATGGCGCCATGGGTGTGTGCATCGAGTCCACGCCGAACCCCGACATCAACGGTGATGGCTCGGTGGACGGCAAGGACCTGGCGCTGCTGCTGTCGTCGTGGGGTACCTGAACCCTGACCGGTCGGATCTAGCATGGCGACCATGCATGACGATGCCCCGACCGGCGCCATGACGGCGGTTGCCGGTGAAGACGCGCGTGACGACCTGGCCTGGGCCCACGCCTTGGTGGGAACCGAGCTCGGTCGGTACCGCATCGAGTCACTGCGTGGCGTCGGGGGCTTCGGTGCGGTCTTCGAGGCCGAGCAACTGACGCCGGTGCGGCGCCGCGTGGCGCTGAAGATCCCGAATCCCGCGCTTCGCTCGGCCGTCCTCGATTCCCGCTTCGAGGACGAGGCCCAGTCGCTCGCCACGATGCGTCATCCGGGCATCGCCACCATCCTCGACGCGGGCGTGCTGCCGGGTGGGCTGCCCTTCATGGCCATGGAGTTCGTGGAGGGTCGCCCGTTCGATGATGCGGCGAATGACCTGCGCCTGCCGCTCGAGCGCCGCATCGCGCTGCTCGCGAGCGTCTGCGATGCCGTGCAGCATGCCCATGCGAAGGGCATCGTGCACCGCGATCTCAAGCCCGCCAACGTGCTGCTCGAGGAGGGCGACCGCGGGCTGCGGACCAAGGTCATCGACTTCGGCGTCGCCGCGTTCATCGATGATCCCCGCACGGCCGACGGCATGCACGGCACCCCGGCCTTCATGAGCCCGGAGCA
>Ga0079299_1000430_pt1 | contig 10439 bp, 8 predicted proteins | sample Wag4_2014_7_11_2_FD_76334 | JGI IMG/M metagenome (GOLD analysis project Ga0079299, IMG submission 76334) | Lake water microbial communities from Ohio, USA - Utica-2 Time Series LW 2014_7_11 | ecosystem: Environmental > Aquatic > Freshwater > Lake | place: USA: Ohio | collected 2014-07-11
CCGCGAGCCACCGACAGGCCTGCGACGCGGTGTGTGCGAAGCAACGCGGCGCGCCGAGGCGCAGCGTCGCCGTGAGGATGACTCCCATGCCCACACTCCCGAGCGGTCGCATGGTCGGACTCAGGGCCGACCACATCCTCGAGCCCGGAACGCAGTGGTTCGAGTGCCCCGAGGGGCATTTCTGGTACCAGACTCCCGACCTCGCGCTCAACGCGCCGCCGTTCCATCCCGAGCAGCAGGTGATCTGCGACTTCGTCCACGCGCCCTGCCCGACCACGGTCGAGGAGACCGAGCGCTTCGTCGAGGTCGTCGGGCTCTACGGCGAGGGGCGCTCGTTCCTGCTCGGGTTCACGCTCGACCGCGCCGAGCGGCCGGATGGCTGGTCCGACGAGGACTGCGCCGCGTGGAACGCCTGGCGGCGCACGCCCGAGGTGCGGGCGTTCCTCGAGCGGACCATGGCGAGGTGCCGCGCGCAGGCCGATGCGAACATCGGGCGCGGCGGGCCGGTGTCGTTCACCGAGGCGCCCGATTTCCGCCCGGCGGAGGTGCAGGAGCGCGAGCGCGCCGCGCGCGCCCGCAGCGTCGAGTGCGTGCGCGAGCTCGTCCGGCTCGAGGGCGAGGTCCAGGCCGCGCGTGCCGAGGACGACACGGCGCGCGCGCAGCGGCTCTTCGACCGGCTCGTCGCGATCCAGCAGGAGCTGGTCGCGCTGCTCGACGACAACGCCGAGTCGATCGCCGAGGGCTGGCACGCGCTCGGCATCGTCTCGCGGCTGCTGCGCTTCCCGGCCGACGCCGAGCGCGCGTTCATGCAGGCCGCGCGGCTGGTGCCTTTCGAGCCGTCCCCGTGGATCGAGCTCACCCGCATCCGCGCCGAGACCGGCGACCTCGCCGGCGCCGAGACCGCGGCGCGCCGGGCGGTGGAGCTCGCGCCCGACATGGCGCCCGCGTGGGCCAACCTCGCCGCGGTGCTGATGCAGACCGACCGCTTCGAGGAGTCGCGCGTCGCCGCCGACCGCGCGCTCGCGATCGACCCGGACGACCGGGTGGCGGTGCAGGTCGACCGCTTCCTGCGCGGGCGCTGAGGTGGGCTGACGCCTGAGCTCGGCCAGACCGCGTCGCGGGTTTCCCGGCCTGCGGTTACGGTGCGCTCCATGCGCCACCTCCTCGCCGCGTTCGTCGCCGCCATCGTCGTGTTCTTCTGGGGTTTCATGTCGTGGGCGGCGATCGGGATCTGGGACTTCGCGTTCCACACCACGAAGTCGGAGCCGGCGCTGGTCGAGGCGCTTCGCGCGAACCTCGCGGAGGACGGAACCTACGTCGTGCCTTCGATGCCGGAGGGCTACGGCCAGGACACCGCGGACGAGGCGAAGAAGGCCGAGTTCGCCGACTTCGAGGCCCGTCACCGCGCCGGCCCGATCGCGATGGTCATGTACCGCGCGCAGGGGAGCGAGGTCATGCCGCCGGTGGAGCTCGCGCGCGGCTTCGGGATCGAGTTCGTCGGGGCGCTGCTGCTCGCGTGCATCCTGTCGGCGGTCGACGGCGGCTTCGCGCGGCGCGCGTACCTCGGCTTCACCATCGCGTTGTTCGCGTCCACGGTGTGCTACGGCGTGATGGGGAACTTCATGCGCATGCCGCTGCCGTTCGTGTTCGCGTTCTGGCTCGACGCGATCATCGCATGGTCGCTCGCGTCGCTGGTCATCGCGAAGCTGCTTCCCGCCAAGTCCCGCGCCTAACCAGCGCCCGCGAACCAACTCCCGCGCATTCCCGCGTACCACTCCCACGTACCCCACTCCCGCGTACCCGCCGACTACCGGGTACTGGCGGGTACTCCCGGGTCGCTGGCGGGAACACACCGATACATCTCTCGAACTCCGCGAGGGCACGAGCCGAACGGTTGATTCCGCGAGCGGCGCGGGCGCGGGGTCTCGTCCACGCCAACGACCGTCCAGTACCCGCCAGTGCACGGTCGTTGGCGGGTACACCGGTGCGGCGGGTACACCGGTGCGGTGGGTACGGGTGTGTGATCCCGCCGCGCGCCCGCTACCCTGCGCCGCAATGGCCACCCACTCGTTCCAGGCTCCGAAGGGCACCCGCGACTTCTACCCCGGCGACCTCGCCGTCCGCCGCCACATCGAGCAGGCCTGGCGCAGCGCGTCGATCGACTGCGGCTTCGACGAGGTCGAGGGTCCGACCTTCGAGCACCTCGAGCTCTACACCGCGAAGTCCGGCGAGGGCATCGTCAACGAGCTCTTCAGCTTCCGCCGCGCCGGCGGCGAGAACGACTACGCGCTCCGCCCCGAGTTCACCCCGACCCTCGCGCGCATGGTCGCCGCCCGCGCCGGCGCGCTGCCCGTGCCGGTCAAGTGGTTCGCCATACCCAACATGTTCCGCGCCGAGCGCCCCCAGCGCGGCCGCCTGCGCGAGTTCGTCCAGTGGAATATCGACACCTGCGGCGTCGAGGGCGCCGCGACCGACGTCGATGTCATCGCCGTCGCGATCCTCGCGCTCGAGCGCCTCGGCCTCACCCCGAACGACGTCCAGGTCCGCCTCTCGCACCGCGTCGCGATCGCCCGCATGCTCGGCGCGCTCGGCGTGCCCGCCGAGAAGACCGCCGACGCGATGACCCTCCTCGACCGCCGCGACAAGCTCAAGCCCGAGGAGTTCGCCCAGCGCGCCGAGGCGCTCGGACTCTCCGCCGACGGCGTCGCCCGCTTCGACGCCGCCGCACGCGCGACGCAGCGCCTCTCCGAGCCCGTGTCGTCGCTCGCCGCGCGGATCGGCGTGCCCGCCGACGAATTCGCCGCGCTCGACGAGGTGCGCGCCGCGGCCGACCGCGCGGGCATCCTCGACTGGTGCTCGGTCGATGTCGGCATCGTGCGCGGTCTCGCCTACTACACCGGCACCGTGTTCGAGGTCCACGAGGTCTCGGGCGCGGAGCGCGCGGTGGCGGGGGGTGGGCGCTACGACGGCCTCGTCGAGCTCTTCGGCGGTCCGAAGATGCCGGCCTGCGGGTTCGGCATGGGCGACGTCGTCCTCGCGAACGTCCTGCGCGACCGCAAGCTGCTGCCCGACGACGGCGCCGCGCTGCTCCCGCGCCCCGACGCGTTCGTGATCTCCGCGGGCGGCGAGCTGGCCGAGGCCGAGCTCCCGCGCCTGCTCATGGGCCTGCGCCGCGCCGGCCTCCACGCCCGCAGCAGCGCCAAGGCGACCCGCAACGTCGGCAAGCTGCTCGGCGACGCCGGCAAGGCGCGCGCGCGCTTCGCGGTCATCCTCGGCGCGGAACTCGCCGAGGGCAACGTCGCGCTCAAGGACCTCGATGCAGGCACGCAACAGGTGATGCCGCTCGCCGGCATCGCCGACCTCCTCAAGGCCGCGCGGCACCGATAGCCGAACGCCCTCGTCCACCCACGCTTCGCCAGCGCACGTCCGCGCTCCCGCCGCGCGCCCGCCGCACTCCCGCCGCATCCACCGCACTTCCCCGCGCGCCCCCACGCCGCCGCCTTTATCGGCACGCACCTCCGCGCCCCGCGCGCCGTCTTCCGTCTGCACCGAGGTGCGCGCGCCGTTCCGCGCACTTCTCGGGCAGGAGCCTCACTTCGCCCCATTTTCTTGCCGATCACCGACCGTCCGGAGTTTCCGTCCGGGCGTGGTTGTCCCGCGTTGGAGGTACTCGCGATGCCCTTCGGCATGTTCCGTTCCCACTACTCCCCGATCCTCGCCGACTTCGGCAGCTCCGGCGTGAAGCTGGTGCAGACGACCGTCGGCGACCTGCCGACCATCGCCGCCGCCGCGTTCCTCCCGTTCAGCGACGACCTCCGCGGGCGTCCGGTCGAGGAGCGCTTCGAGTTCCTCGCCCGCGAGCTTCCCGAGGTGCTGCGCGAGAACCATTTCCGCGGCAACCGCCTCGTGCTCGCGCCGTTCTCGCAGCACATGCTCGTGCAGCACATCGGCGTCCCCTCGGGCGACGCCGAGCGCGCCGAGAGCGTGATCCGCCTCCAGATCGCCATCGGCCTCGGCTGCGACCCCGACGCGCTCGTCGTGCGCACCAGCGAGGTCTGCGAGACCACCCGCGACGGCACCGCCAAGGTCGAGCACATCTCCTTCGCGATGAGCCGCGACGACGTGATGCGCTACGTCGAGCTCGCGCGCCGCACCAAGCTCAAGGTCGTCGGCGTGCACGGCGAGATCTCCGCGCTCGTCCACGCGTTCGACCACGTGAACCGCCGCGCCGAGGACGAGAACATCGCGACCATGTACGTCGACCTCGGGTACGGCGGCACCAAGGTCGCGATCTGCCACGGCGCGAAGCTCGTGTTCGCCAAGTCGATCTCGATCGCCGGACGCACCATCGACACCCGCCTCGCCGAGATCCGCCGCTGCTCGCTGGCCGACGCCCGCGCCGCGCGCCTCGCCGAGGGCATCAAGCCGATCCGCATCGGCGCGCCCGGCGCGATGAACGCCGCGCCCGCCGCGTCCGCGATGGACGGCGGCATGGCCATCCTCCGCGCCGCCGCGGCCAAGATCGAGAATGAGAACAACGTCGCCGTCATCGGCTCCGGCGGCGCCAGCGCGGTCGCCACCGACCGCCGCGGCCCCGGCGCCGCACCCGCGCTCGGCGCGAGCGTGCCCGCCGACGCCGCCCGCAGCGTCACCAGCGAGGCGCGCGAGACCGTCGAGAGCCTCGCCGACGAGCTCTCGATGTGCACCCGCTACCACGGCTCGCTCTTCCGCGACCGCCGCATCGACCGCGTCGTCTTCCTGGGCGGCGAGGCGCGCGACACCGGTCTCTGCCAGTCGCTCGCCTCCGGCCTGCGCCTGCCCGCGAAGGTCGGCGACCCGATGGCGCGCTTCCTCGTGAACGGCGCGGCGCCGAAGGGCCTGCCCGATCCCCAGTCTTCGCACCCCGGCTGGGCCGTCGCATGCGGCCTCGCCAGCTCGCCCACCGACCTCTAAGCCAGCCCGCCCGCTCACCCAACGAGCTCTCCAATTTCGAGGAACACCATGTCAAGCAAGAAGAGCTTTCTTCCCGAGGACTACGTGCGCGACGCGCGCGAACGACGCAGCGGCATCTTCGCCCTCGCGCTGTTCGTGATCGTCATGGGCGCGGTCTTCTCCGCCTTCCTCGTGACGAACCGCCAGTGGGCGGCCGTCCGCGCCGCCCAGGTCTCGATCAACGACGAGACCGAGAAGGCCGCGAAGGAGATCGCCGAGATGAAGCGCCTCGAGGCGATGCGCGCGCAGATGGTCGAGAAGGCCGAGCTCGCGCGCGGCCTCATCGAGCCGGTGCCGCGCTCGGTCCTGCTCGCCTGCCTCGTGAACACCATGCCCGCCGACCTCTCGCTCCTCGAGTTCGAGATGAAGAGCGAGGAACTCAAGAGCGCCCGCCAGACCGGCGCGCAGGCGAAGGACGCCGCCAAGGCCCGCCGCATGACCAAGGCCAAGGAGCCCGAGGCTCCCGCCAAGCCCGAGGCCGTCCGCCGTCGCGTGAACATCATGGTCACCGGCGTCGCCCCCGACGACCTCGACGTGTCGCGCTGGATGGGCGCGCTCTCCCGCCTCCCGTTCCTCTCGGGCATCCGCCTCGAGGTCAGCGAGGAGAAGGAGATCCGCGGCATCGACATGCGCCAGTTCAAGATCTCGATGAAGCTCGAGCCCGAGGCCGACGTCCGCGGCTGGGAGGGCCTCAAGGACCTCCGCACGCCCGTCGATCCGATCGACCGCGGCGCGCTCGAGGGAGCCAAGATCATGACCGTCGCCCCCGAGGCGCCGGCCACGCCCGCGGAGGCCGTTGCCGCCCCCGCGCTGACCAATGAGAACGACGAAGCGGCCGCCGGCGCCCAGACCGCCGCGACCGAGGATCCCGCGACGAAGGAAGAGGTGAAGCCGTGACGAACCAGACCCGTGGCATGCGTGATCTCGCCTTCGTGGCCGTGCTCATCGCCGTCCCGATCGCCTCGTACTTCTTCGTGTTCTCGCCGCGCAACGAGGAGATCGCCAAGGCGCGCGCCGAGATCAACGCCAAGAACGTGCGCCTGGAGAACCTCCGCCGCCTCACCTCCCGCATCGGCGACCTCGGTCGCGAGATCGTGGAGCGCGAGGAGGAGCTCGAGCGCCTCAACCAGAAGCTGCCCGACCGCGAGGGCGTCGACCGCATCCTCGAGCAGGTCACCCAGCTCGCGCAGAAGTCGAACCTCGCCGTGCGCTCGGTCAAGGGCGAGAAGGTCGTCCCCGCCGGCATGGCGATGGAGCTTCCGCTCAAGACCACCATCGAGGGCAACTTCGACGGCTTCTACCAGTTCCTGCTCGACGTCGAGGCCCTGCCGCGCATCACGCGCGTCCACTCGATGAAGATCTCGAAGCTCGGCATGGGCCCGCGCGACAACCCCGACGAGATGGTCGGCGGCTCGATGCGCGCGGAGTTCACCCTCAGCATCTACTTCAACGACACCACCGGCAGCGCGGCGGCCCCCGCCGCGGGGAGCAAGTGATGAACCTCAATCCCAACAGCGACCACCAGCACGGCCTTCCCGGCGATGACGAGCCGCGGACCATGCCGCTCTCCTTCGAGGACGGCAAGGAGGCGATCACCGTCGCCGCGGGCTCGTCGCGCCGCCGCTTCGGCTTCGGCGCCGTGCTCTTCACCGGCGTCGCCGCGATCGCGCTCGTCAGCCTGTTCTCGATGCGCGCCATCGGCCGCGCGGGCGCTGCCAACGTGGTCGACAGCGAGGCCTCGACCCTCGTCGACAGCTTCCTCAAGGAGCGCGAGGGCAAGACCGACGCCAGCCTCAAGGCCGACCTCCTCGACGCCGACGGCTACATGAGGCTGCAGATCGCCCGCGACGACCTGCAGAAGAACCCGTTCATCATCCCCGGCGAGGACGCGCTCATCGTGAAGCCCGCGGGCCCCGGCCCGCAGAAGATCGAGAACCCCGGCGCCCCCGCGCCGGCCACCACCGAGGATCCACGCCCCGCGCGCGGACTCGGCTGGGACTCGATGTGCGCCGCCGCCGCGTCGGCCGTGCATGTCCAGTCGGCCATGGTGAGCTCGAACCCCGCCAACTCGATGGCGCACGTGAACGGCCAGGTCCTGCGCGTCGGCGAGACGCTCGCGATCAACGGCAGCAGCGTGGTGTTCACCATCAAGGAAGTCACCAAGGACGGCATCGTGCTGCGCGCCTGGAGCGACGAGCTGCAGCGCGAGGCGCTGTTCCGCGTCACCGTCGGCGGCGCAGGCAACTGACGGAACCGAATGGAGGAGTGGGATGGGCAGGTTTAACATCGACGACATCCTGAATCAGCTCGCGAAGCCGCATCCCAATGCGCCCGTCGAGCGGAGCCCCGCGGCGCCGAAGCCGGTCGGGGCGGGATCATCGGCAGGCGCCGCGGCGAAGTCCGCGTCGTCGCGCTCCACTCCGGGCCAGCCGGCGGCCGAGTCACCGGCGATCGACGCGGCCTTCGAGCAGGAGCTCGCCGCGCTCGAGCAGGCGCCCGCGGCCGACGGCACCGTGGATCAGGACGCCGAGTACGGCGCCGAAACCGCGGCGGCTGACCAGACGGACATCACGCCGACCACCACGGAAGCCACGTCCCCGGCTCCCGTGAGCGCGGCGCCGTCGTCGTCGTCGGCATCGTCGTCGTCGTCGCCCACCGCACCCGTCGCCACCACGTCCACCACCCCGACCCCCGCGCCGCAGCGCCCCTCGCACCACGACGAGGACCTCAGCGAACTCTGGACCCCCGACGCCGATCACGAGGGCGACACCCTCGAGTCGCTGCTGGTGTCGCGCGGCATCGCGACCGCCGAGCAGATCGTCGGCGCCCAGCGCATCCAGAAGCAGGCTCCCGGCCGCCACTACGTCGAGATCCTCAAGGAGCAGGGGATCGACGAGCGCGCCGCGCAGTCCGTCATCGCCGAGCTCGCGCGCATGCCCTTCGTCGTCATCGACCCGAAGGCGCAGGATGCGTTCGACCGCGCCCTGTTCCAGAAGCTCGGCGCCGACTTCTGCCGCACCAACCAGGTCCTCCCGCTCCGCGCCGAGGGTTCCCGCCCGATCGTCGCGACCGCGAACGCCGACGATGTGTTCCTCGTCGACGAGATCAAGCGCCGCCTCGGCGTGATGGGCATCCGCAACGTGCTCGCCGCGCCCGGCGACATCCTCGGCGCCATCCAGTCGGTCCACGAGGCCGCCGCCCACGCGAAGAGCGACGAGGTCGACATCGACTCCATCCTCGCCGGCGTGCAGGACGAGGAGGAGATCGAGATCGAGAAGGAGGACGTCAACGAGCGCGACATCGAGGCCGAGGCCGAGAGCTCGCCGGTCGTCAAGTACGTCAACCACATCATCCAGGTCGCCCTCAAGGAGGGCGCGTCCGACATCCACATCGAGCCCGACGAGAAGGTGCTCAAGGTGCGCTACCGCATCGACGGCATCCTGTTCGAGCTGCTCACGCCGCCGCGCAAGCTGCATGCCGCGCTGACCAGCCGCATCAAGATCATGGCGAACCTCGACATCGCCGAGCGCCGCCTCCCGCAGGACGGCCGCATCCGCGCGACGGTCCTCGGCCGCAAGCTCGACCTCCGCGTCTCGACGGTCCCCACGCCCAAGGGCGAGAAGACCGTCATGCGTATCCTCGACAGCCGCTCGATCTCGGTCGGCCTCGACGACCTCGGCTTCTCCGAGGACTCGCTCACGATCTGGAAGAAGCAGATCGAGCAGCCCCACGGCATCATCCTCGTCACCGGTCCGACCGGCAGCGGCAAGACGACCACCTTGTACTCCTCCATCCGCCAGATGGACACGCGCAAGATGAACATCTCGACCGTCGAGGATCCGATCGAGTACAACCTCAACGGCATCACCCAGATCCAGACGCACGAGAAGATCGGCATGACCTTCGCGAAGGCCCTCAAGGCCCTCCTGCGCCAGGACCCCGACGTCGTGATGCTCGGTGAGATCCGCGACCACGAGACCGCGAGCACGGCCATCCAGGCCGCGCTCACCGGCCACCTCGTGCTCTCGACCCTGCACACCAACGACGCGCCCAGTTCGATCACGCGCATGATCAACATCGGCGTCGAGCCGTTCCTCGTCGGCGCCGCGCTCAACAGCGTGCTGGCGCAGCGCCTCGTCCGCAAGGTCTGCCCGAAGTGCGTCGCCGAGCGCCCCGTCGACGACGACATGCGCGACTTCCTGATCACCCACGGCATCGACTCGCCCACCGTGCGCGTCGGCACCGGCTGCCCCGCCTGCCGCCAGACCGGCTACTCGGGCCGACTCGGCCTCTACGAGCTGCTGGTGCTCGACGACTTCCTGCGCGACAAGATCGCGTCGAATCCGAACGTCGTCGAGTTCCGCCGCCTCTGCGTCGAGCGCGGCATGGTCTCGCTGCGCGAGGACGGCTTCGCCAAGGTCAAGCTCGGCCGCACCACGGTCGAGGAGGTCCTCAGCGCCACCGAGGCGACGATCTGACGCAGGCCGCGCGGCCCCGCCCGGGCCGACGCAACCACGAACGAGACGCGCGCCGCGGGGTCACCGCGGCGCGCGTCGTTTTCAGAAGCAGGGGATGCCGTCTCCCCGGGTCAGTTGCAGTTGCCCCAGCTGTCGAGCAGGATCGCGAGGTCGGCGCCGTTCACGAAGCCGTCGGCGTTGATGTCCGCGCGGGGCAGGGTCGTGACCGGTCCCCAGAACGCGAGCATCGCGCCGAGGTCGTTGCCGCTGACCTGGCCGTCGCCCGTCACGTCGGCCACGCACTCGCACTCGTCGGGCACGCCGTTCTGGTTGATGTCGGCCGCGCCCGCCGCGATGTCGCAGGCATCGAGCGTGCCGTTGGCGTTGCAGTCCGCGCCCGTTCCGGTCGCGACCTCGTAGCTGTCGGGGATCGAGTTCCCGTTGCAGTCGCCCTGGCAGGAGTCGGGGACGCCGTTCGCATCGACGTCGGCGCTCGCGCCCGACGCGATGTCGCACGAATCCGGGACGCCGTTGGCGTTGCAGTCCTGCGCCGTGCCCGACTTGATGTCGAACCGGTCGGGCACGCCGTTGCCGTTGCAGTCGACCTCGCACGAGTCGGGCACCGCGTTGCCGTTCACGTCGGCGCTGGTCCCGCTCGCGATGTCGCACGCGTCGGGCAGCCCGTTCGCGTTGCAGTCGGGCATGCCGCCCGCGGCGATGTCGCAGGAGTCCGGGATGCCGTTGGCATTGCAGTCGGTCGAGGAACCGCCCGCGATGTCGCAGGAATCCGGGACGCCGTTGGCGTTGCAGTCGACCGCCGCGCCCGACGCGAGGTCGCAGGTGTCGGGCACCAGGTTCGCGTCGCAGTCGGTCGAGAAGCCGGTCGCGATGTCGTAGTCGTCCGGCTGCCCGTTGCCGTTGCAGTCGACCTCGCACGAGTCGGGCACGGCGCAGGACTGCAACGCCAACGGCGTCCCGGATTCGTGCGAC
>Ga0079299_1000435_pt1 | contig 10374 bp, 11 predicted proteins | sample Wag4_2014_7_11_2_FD_76334 | JGI IMG/M metagenome (GOLD analysis project Ga0079299, IMG submission 76334) | Lake water microbial communities from Ohio, USA - Utica-2 Time Series LW 2014_7_11 | ecosystem: Environmental > Aquatic > Freshwater > Lake | place: USA: Ohio | collected 2014-07-11
CCTGGGGGGTGGCCGGTCTGGCCACCGGTGCTGCCATCACCAGCCTGGTGAACGACGCTGCCAATCAGCAGTCGACGGTGATCATGGTTCCCCAGAGCTCGTACTCGCTGAACTACGGCAGTGTGGAAGCTGTGGGCACCTATGGCGTGAGCTTCAACTACGGCGTCGGGAACACCGATCTGATCGGAGCAGCCAACTGCCAGGAAGGCCTGCTCAATGGCCAGGTGCCGGGCAACGCCGATCAGGCCCAGTTGCTCAACGCCGTCTGCCAGGTGGCCTACGGCGGCGGCAGCTGAATCACACCGGCATTCCTGCCGCAGAGTCGCTGGGGGCAGCCGTCGGCCGCATAGGTCGCATCGGCCGGTGAGAGGCAGCCCCTGGCATTCTTGCGGGGGACCTGGCTGGGGTGCAGGCGCAGGGGTTGCAGTTCCGCATCCCGTGCAGGCACCACAAGGGGGCAGCTGGCCCGCTGCATGTCAGCGGCGCGGCTGACGGCCGCATCCGCGGTGAGCGCCAGGGCTGCGGCGGCCAGGCTTCCGGCCGCCAGGGCAGCCAGCTGCGTCCATGCCTTGGCCATGATCAGAGGATGCATGCCTCTCCAGTCTGAGGGGTGATGCAACCACGCCCGCCAGCAACCCTCCACGACCATCCGGCCATGAGCACCCACGCCGATGAGGCACTGATCCAGAGCCTGGTCGCCGAATCCCATCGCTTTGACGAGACAGCTTCGGATCCGGAGCGCAACTGCTGGCTGGCTGTGCACCGCCATCTTCATGGGGTGCTCCCCAGCGAATACGACATCCGGGAGATCGACGAGGATCTGTACCTCGCGGTGCTGGCAGCCCGTCGCGCCGCTCGCTGAGGCTGCCGCCAGCCTGGCGCTACAGACCGACGATCCGGCCGACGTCCGTCGCCGCCCGGAACACGAGCCCGTGGCGTGCGACCAGATCCACCAGCTCTCCGTAACCGCCTCCGATCACCGTGGCCACCGCGATCCGCCGGCGCAGGCAGGCTTCGAGAACCATGCGGTCGCGCAGCAGCAGCCCGGTGTCACTGAGGGCCAGCCTGCCGAGCCGATCGTCGCGATGGGGATCGACGCCGGCGTTGTAGAAGACCAGCTCAGGTTGCACCTGGTCCAGCACCTCCGGGAAGCGGTCCCCCAGCGCCGCCAGATAGGCCTCGTCTTCGACGCCGTCTGCCAGCGGCAGGTCGAGGTCGCTGCTCTGCTTGCGCAGGGGGAAGTTGCTGGCCGCATGAACCGACAGGGTGAACACCCGTGGATCACCGGCGAAGATCGCGGCGGTGCCGTCGCCCTGGTGCACGTCGAGATCGACGATCATCAACCGCTCCACGCGCCCCTCCGCCAGCAGCACGTGACAGGCCACGGCCACGTCGTTGAAGATGCAGAACCCGCTGCCATGGTCGGGAAAGGCATGGTGGGTGCCACCGGCCAGGTGGCAGGCCAGGCCCTGCTTCAGAGCCAGCCGTGCCGTGAGCAGGGTGCCGCCCACCGCCAGCCAGCTGCGCTGCACCAGGGGTCGCGTGGCCGGCAGGCCGATGCGTCGCTGTTCCGGGGCGCTGAGCCGACCACGCGAAACGTTTTCGTGGTAGGTGCGGTGGTGAACCAGCTCGAGGGCCTGGCGCGGGATCGGCAGCGGTTGGTGCAGCTGCTCCGGCCGGGCAAGATCCAGGCGCCGGAGGTGGTCGTGCAACAGGCGGAACTTGCCCATCGGAAACCGATGGGTGCTCGCCAGCGGCGCGGAATAGGCCGGGTGGTAAACGAGAGCCGGGCGCATCGGGTCGATGCCGCCGGTTCAGCTCCGCTTCTGAAGCTCCGCCCTCTCCTCTGGAAGAATCGCCCCTTCGATCGGGCACACCTGCAGGCAGATGCCGCAATCAATGCAGGTGTCGAAATCGATCCAGTAAAAAGAGGTGCCCTTGCTGTTCGCCCCCTTGCCCGGGTGGATGCAGGCAACAGGACAGGCGTCCACACAGTCGGCCACGCCCTCGCACACGTTGGTCACGATCGTGTGGGCCACGGCAGATCAAACGGGTGAGGCGATCCTAGGCATCCAGCCATTCGACCCGGCAACACCCCCGTTCGGCCGCAATGCGCTGGGCCTCCTCGCGGCTGGCAAGAGGCTGCCCATGCAGTTCCGCCGGGATGTGCTGGCTGTGCAGCGCCGTAAGGGCCTCGAGAGCGCCCGCCAGCGAGCGGTGCGGGGCGAAGGCCACCAGCACGGGCGCACGGGGCTGCTCCTCCGCCGGTGCTTCTGGCAGGAGCTCCCGCAGAGCCGCCACATCAAATCCGAAACCCACGCCGGCCGCTGCGGTGCCGGGATCGCTGAAGCGTCCCACCAGAGCGTCGTAGCGACCGCCGCTGGCGATCTCCACCGGACCGGTCTCACCCCGGCACACGAGCTTGAGCACCAGACCGTCGTAGAGGGCGAAGTGGGGCTGAAAGGTCGGGTCCAGGCGCAGGCTCACGCCTCTGCACTCCGCCACCGGAGCGACGGCTTCCAGCACGGCAGCGAGCTCGTTGAGCAGGGGGAGCGCTCCCAGCGCCAGCTGCAGTCCCTCGAGCACGCGCTCGGCATCCCCTCGCAGCTGCAGCACTGAGCGCAGTCGCTGCAGCTGCGGTTCGGGCAGCCCCAGGCTGCCGAGAGCCAGAGGGTTGAAGCCGGTCAGGGCTGCGCGCACAGCATGGCGCTGGTGGGCGGGTACGTCGTGGAGCAGGGCATGGAGCAGGCCATGGTGACCCACCAGCAGCTGTGGATGCTGGTGGGCGCCGATGCCGAGTCGACCGGCTGCCGCCAGCAGCAGGCACATCAGTTCCACATCCGCCGCCGCGGATGGATCCCCGAGCAGTTCCACGCCGCTCTGCAGCTGTTCGTGGATGCGCTGGTGACCACTGTCTCCGGTGCTGGCGCGAAAGGTGGTGCCATCAGCCCAGAGACGGAGTGGTCTGGGCCGCTGCGCCATCCGGGTGGAGGCCGCCCTGGCGATCGAGGCCGTCAGTTCGGGCCTCAGGCCAAGCCGTTCCTCGCAGGCCAGCCCCACCAGTTCACGCCCATCAATGCCGCCGCCGGCTTCGAGGGTGTCGATGCGCTCGAAACTGGGCGGGTCCACCTCCTGGTATCCCCAGAGCCTGTATTCCTCCGCCAGGGTCGTTCGGATCAGCCGATTGCGGCCCACCTCCCGCGGGTTGAGATCCCGGGCGCCGGCGGCTGGTTGCAAGGCCATGAATGCGGGCGTTCAGGGGGGTGAATAGGGGCAATCCTATGGAGCGGATGTGGCGTCGCCGGGGCCCTGCTCCGCAGGGGCGTCGAGCTCAGGGGCGCCGTAGCTGGATCCCTGGAGGGGCTGACACGCTGCCAGTCCCTTCAGGATCTCGGGGTGCAGCGCCGGGCCCGAAGCGACCACGCGACCCTCCGCCAGGGAGAGCGGTTCGCCGCTGTAGCCGCTCACCAGGCCGCCCGCCTCCTCCAGCAGCACCACGCCGGCGGCAAGGTCCCAGGGGGCGAGCCCTCGCTCCCAGTAGCCGTCCAGGCGGCCGCAGGCCACAAAGGCCAGGTCGACCGCGGCAGCACCGGCGCGCCGCACCCCGTGGCTGCGGTGAGTGAACCAGGCGAACTCGGCGTAGTTGTTGTCGAGGCGTTGATGGCGGTCGTAGGCGAACCCCGTCGCCAGCAGGGCATCGGCGACAGCGGCACATCCGCTCACGGCCAGGCGGCGCCCGTTGCACCAGCTGCCCAGGCCAGGTGCTGCCCAGTAGAGCTCCTCGAAGGCCGGCACAGCCAGGGCTCCGAGCAACGGCACTCCCTTCCAGGTCAGCCCCACGGAGGTGCCGAAGAAGGGAAAGCCATGGGCGTAGTTGGTGGTGCCATCCAGGGGATCGACGCACCACTCCAGGTCGCCCTGGCGCATCCGGCGGCCGCTTTCCTCGGCCAGCACCCCGATCTCCGGTGTTTCCCGCTCGAGCAGGGCCAGCACGGCCTGTTCCGCAGCCAGATCAGCCTCGGTCACGAGGTCTCCGCAGCGGCCCTTCTCCCGCACCTGCTGCAGCCGGCCGAAGTAGGCGCGCAGCTGCACCCCACCGGCTTCCGCTGCCCGTCGGGCCACGTCGGCCAGCCGCTCGAGCGAGCCCTGCTCCAGGCCTGAGGCCTGCCTGGCCTGTCGGCACGCACTGATGGGGACCTCACCCCCGGACCCGGTTGACTGCATGAATCCCCTGGCTGGAACCGGTCGCCCCGGCTGTGCTTCGGAGTCTGCCCCGCCGACCGGCTGAGGGCCGGTCATGCGGGATGCAGGTGGGAGACGCAGTTCACCGCAGGCTCATTCCTCGTCCAGCGGCAGCCCGGCACGCACCGCCCCTCGGCCGAAGTGGCGGCCGAACTGCAGGTCGTAGACCTCGTCCTCGTCCTGGGTTTCCACCTCCAGTGGTCCTGTGGCCCGGGCGACGCACAACAGACCGAACCCCTGCCGGCGCAGCTCCCGCGACAGGCCGAGCGCCTCGCGATGGTCGATCTCCCCCTGGAGCACCCGCACCGCACAGGCGGTGCAGCAGCCATTGCGGCAGCTGAAGGGCAAGGGGTCGCCCTGCCGTTCAAAACTCTGAAGGATGTACTCCCCTTCGGGCACCTGATGGCGGATCACTCTGTTCGCCTCACGCCAGTGCACGGTGATCGTGTGGCAGCGCGTCATGCCGGAGCCAACCCGCGTGGCGGGGGGTCGATAGGTTGACTGCTACATTGCCATGACGTTGCCCCATGTCGCCGCTGGAGAGGTGGCCGAGTGGTCGAAGGCGCAGCACTGGAAATGCTGTATAGGGGCAACTCTATCGAGGGTTCGAATCCCTCCCTCTCCGCTTCCGTAAACCGGCCAGATGGCCGGTTTTTTTTATGAACGATCGGTGACAGTCTCAACAGCCAGATCCCTGATCTTGGGCCGTTCCGCCAAAACAAAACCCCCTGGGTTGCCCAACAGGGGGTTCGGTCCGTCTGATCTCGATGCGCTGGAATCGAGAAACGATTGTGATCAGCCGAAGCGACCGCTCACGTAATCCTGTGTGGCTTGCTGTCCGGGGGCGTTGAAGATGCGCTCGGTGTCACTGAACTCCACGAGGTAACCTACCTTGCCTGTCCCTCCCTCAACCGCTTCGGCATTGAAGAAGGCGGTCATGTCAGCCACGCGCACGGCCTGCTGCATGTTGTGGGTCACGATGATGATCGTGTAGCTGCGCTTCAACTCATGCATCGTCTCCTCGATCTTCAGCGTGGAGATCGGATCGAGGGCGGAGCAGGGTTCATCCATCAGGATCACCTCGGGTTCCGTGGCGATGGCCCGGGCAATGCAGAGCCGTTGCTGCTGTCCGCCGGAGAGGGCAAATCCACTCTCCTTGAGCTTGTCCTTGCATTCATCCCACACGGCGGCCTTGCGCAGGGAACGCTCCACCAGCTCGTCCATATCGCCCTGGTAGCCGTTGATCCGGGCACCGAAGGCGATGTTCTCGTAGATGCTCTTAGGGAAGGGATTCGGCTTCTGGAACACCATGCCGATCCGCCGCCTCACCTCAACAGGGTCGACCTTCCTGTCGTAGAGGTCGATGTTGTCGAAGATGACACGGCCTCTCAATCCGCATCCAGGGATCAGATCGTTCATCCGGTTCAGGGCCCGCAGCACCGTTGATTTGCCGCAACCTGAGGGGCCGATGAACGCTGTGACCTTACCCTTGGGAATGTCCATGAAGACATTCTTGACGGCTTCAAACTTTCCGTAGGAGATCGTCACGTCCTGGAGGGACATGCACACATCGCCATTTGGAGTGGTGCTGTTCTGTGAGTAGGGTGCTGTCTCGATCATGACTGGGGAGGCGGGTGGCAGTGATGAAAGGCTTTGAAGCAAGTATAAGAGGTGGATTAATAAATCAGGTCTTGCGTGCTAGTTTGCTGATCCACCGGGCCAGCAAGTTCGCAGCCAGAATCATTAGGACGAGGACAAATGACGCCGCCCAGGCCAGTTCATTCTGAGCTTCATACGGCATGATCGCAAAATTGAAGATCAGTACCGACATGGTGGCGATCGGGTTGAACAACCCTTCCGGCCAGAAGGGGGAGAACAACGCCGTGAAGATCAAAGGTGCCGTTTCACCGGCTGCCCTCGCGATCGCCAGCACCACGCCGGTGGAGATGGGGGTGAAGGCTGCCGGCAGGGTGATGCGCATCACCGTCACGAATTTCGAAGCACCCACGCCGTAGGAGCCCCAGCGAAGCTCCTGAGGAACGAGTTTGAGCCCCTCATCGGTGGTCTTGATCACGGTGGGAAGCATCAGCACTGCCAGGGCGATACCGCCGGCCACGGCGCTGTAGCTCTGATTGAAGAAAACCCTTGTGGCAACCACGATGCCGTAAACGAAGACGCCGCAGATGATGGAAGGGACACCGGCAAGCACATCGTTGCCGAAGCCCACGAACTTGGCGAACCAGCCTCGCTCGGAATACTCATTCAGATAGACCCCACCACCAACGCCGATCGGGATGGCAATCAGGGAAGCGATCAGCGTCACGATGATCGTGCCGATGATGGCGTTACCGATACCACCACCCTCGAGACCGGGGGGAGGGGGCAGCTCTGTGAACAGGCGAATGCTCAGCAGCTGCCCGCCCTTGAACAGCACAAAGGCGATGACGAGAAACAGGGGCAGGACGGAGATGCCGGCGAACAGGCCAGCAATGCCGGTGCAGATCCTGTTGATCTTGTTGCGCTTGAGGGAACCATCAAAGGTAAGAGAGCGGCGATTGAAGTAGCCGCTGGTCTGATCAAAGGAACGGGGTTGAGAAGCTGTCATGGTCGGATCTCGCTCTTGATCAGTAACGGAGGCTGAGCTTGTTCACCACCCACTTGGCCAGCACGTTGACGGCAAAGGTGAGCAGCATGAGAATCAGTGCCGCATACATGAGTGCTGACACCTGAATCCCAGCGGCTTCGCCGAACTGGTTCGCCAGCATCGCTGCGATCGTGTTGCCGGGGGCCAGAAGGGAAAAGCTGAAGTTGAAGGCGTTGCCGATGATCATCGTGACGGCCATCGTTTCGCCCATCGCCCGGCCCAGGGCCAGCATCACACCGCCGGTGATCGCGGATACGGCCGCGGGCAGGATGATGCTTGAAATCGCACCCCACCGGGTGGTTCCCACGCCGTAGGCACCCTGACGGAGCTCGACCGGCACCTGGTTGAGAGCATCGCGGGAGATGGCCGTGATGATCGGAAGCACCATCACCACCAGGATCAGCACGGCCGGTGCCATCCCCGGGCCCTGGGGCACCGTGTCGAAGAAGGGAGTCCACCCGAGGAGCGTGTTGAGCGCCTGCAGAACGGGGCGGATGGCCGGCTCCATCACGAAGATCGCCCAGAGTCCGAGCACCACCGAGGGGATGGCGGCCAGCAGCTCCACCATCAGGCCCACGGCGTCCCGCACGAAGCGGGGCAGGATGTCTTCGGTGATCAGGATCGCCGTGCCGAGGCCCAGGGGAACGGCGATCACGAGCGAAAGGATGGAGCTCACGAGAGTTCCGTAGATGGCCGTGAGGGCTCCGTACTCGTCGTTGACGGGATCCCAGGCGGAGGTGGTGAGGAAGCCGAGGCCGAACTTGGCGACGGCCTCCCCTGAACCCTCGATCACGACGAAGAAGATGCCGAGAAGCACCAGGGCCACCACCGAGGCGAGCGCCAGGGTGAGCTGACGGAACCCCTGGTCGACCAGTTTTTCGGAGGCCGGCCGGCGCCGCAGGGTGTAGGCATCCACGGACGGGGGGGGGCGATGTGCCGTCGTCATGCAGGGAAGCGGTCTCAGAGCCGTGATAGAGCACGGCCAAGCCGCGCCATCGGTATTTAAGAAGCCCCCTGGGACAGAGGGTTTAAGCAGTGATTAACGTCCGGTGGGCCGGTAGCTTGAGGCCACCGCGCCGTTTTCGTCACCACACTGTCCATGGGGCGCATCGTCGGCATCGACCTCGGCACGACCAATTCCGTTGTGACGGTTCTGGAGGGAGGCCGTCCGGTGGTGATCGCCAGTGCCGAAGGCTCGCGCACGACCCCTTCAGTGGTGGGCTACAGCCGCGAGAAGGAGCTGCTGGTGGGTCAGCTGGCCCGGCGCCAGCTGGTGCTCAACCCGCGCAACACCTTCGCCAACCTCAAGCGCTTCGTAGGGCGCCAGTGGGATGAGCTGGAGGAGGGGAGCCTGACCGTTCCCTACACCGTGCGCGCCAACGACCAGGGCAACGTGCGGGTGGTGTGCCCCGCCACCGAGCGGGAATATGCCCCGGAGGAGCTGGTGGGCAGCATCCTGCGCAAGCTCTGTGATGACGCCGCCACCTATCTCGGAGAACCGGTGGAGGCGGCCGTGGTGACGGTGCCGGCCTACTTCAACGACGCCCAGCGCCAGGCCACCCGCGATGCCGGCCAGCCGGCCGGCATCAGCGTGGAGCGGATCCTGAACGAACCCACCGCCGCGGCCCTGGCCTACGGCTTCGACCGCAGCGCGGTGAAACGGGTGCTGGTGTTCGACCTGGGCGGCGGCACGTTCGACGTGTCGGTGCTGCGCATCGCCCAGGGCGTGTTCGATGTCAAGGCCACCAGCGGGGATACCCAGCTGGGGGGCAACGACTGGGACCGCCGGATCGTCGACTGGCTGGCCGAGCAGTTCCAGGAGGAGCACGGCATCGATCTGCGCCGCGACCGTCAGGCCCTGCAGCGGCTGATCGAAGCGGCGGAGAAGGCCAAGATCGAGCTCAGCGGTGTGCAGAGCACCCCGATCTCCCTGCCGTTCATCGCCACCGGTGCGGATGGTCCGCTGCATATCGAGACCAGCCTGGAGCGCAGCCGCTTCGAAAGCCTCTGTCCCGACCTGCTCGACCGACTGCTGCGCCCCGTGCAGCGCGCCCTGCGGGATGCCGGGCTCACCGCCGACGACATCGACGACGTGGTGCTGGTCGGCGGGGCCAGCCGCATGCCGATGGTGCAGGAGATGGTGCGCACCCTGGTGCCCCGGGAGCCCTGCCAGTCGGTGAACCCCGATGAGGTGGTGGCGATCGGAGCTGCCGTGCAGGCCGGCATCCTCACCGGCGAGCTGCGCGACCTGATGCTCAACGATGTCACCCCCCTCTCCCTGGGTCTGGAGACGATCGGCGGGCTGATGAAGGTGCTGATTCCGCGCAACACGCCGATCCCGGTGCGCCGCAGTGATGTGTTCAGCACCTCCGAGTCGAACCAGAGCTCCGTGGAGATCCACGTGCTGCAGGGGGAGCGTCAGATGGCCGAGGGCAACAAGAGCCTGGGCCGCTTCCGCCTTTCCGGCATCCCACCGGCTCCGCGGGGGGTGCCCCAGGTGCAGGTGTCCTTCGACATCGATGCCAACGGCCTGCTGAAGGTGTCGGCCATGGATCGCACCACCGGCCGTCAGCAGAGCGTGAGCATCCAGGGGGGATCGAACCTCACCGCCGAACAGATCGAGCAGCTGATTGCGGAGGCGGAGAGCAGGGCCGACGATGATCGCCGCCGCCGCGCCGCCATCGATCGGCGCAACAAGGCTCAGACCCTCGTGGCTCAGGCGGAGCGGCGGCTGCGCGATGCCAGCCTCGAGCTGGGTCCCTATGGGGCCGAACGGCAGCAGCGCGCCGTGGAGATGGCCGTGCGCGAGGTGCAGGACCTCATGGCCCTCGAGCAGAGGGGGGATGCCGATCCCGGAGAGCTGGAGCTGGCGGTGAGCCAGCTGCAGGAGGCCCTGTTCGGTCTGAATCGCCGCCTGCTGAGCGAGCGCCGCGCTGACCAGGGCCCACTCCAGGGTCTGAAGAACACCCTCGGTTCGCTGCGCGATGAGCTGTTCTCCGACGACGACGAGTGGGACGACTGGAATCGACCGGCCGCGGATCCCTGGTCGCGGTCGCGCCCGGCTGGCGCCCGCCCCGACAGCGCGCGTCTGGATCCCTGGGGCGAGCGCCGCGAGAGGGAGCTGCCGGATGAGCCCAGGGACTGGGGCGGGACCCGACGACCCCCGCGGGACAGCTGGGGCGACCCCTGGTCGGATCGTTGATGGGATCACCGAACGTTTCGGGTGTCGCTGCCGATCACTGGGCGGTGCTGGGTCTGGCTCCCGGCGCGGATGCGGCTGCCCTCAAGCGCGCCTTCCGCAGCCAGGCCCGCCGCTGGCATCCGGATCTCAATGGCAACGACCCGGTTGCGGAGGAACGCTTCAAGCAGGTCAATGAGGCCTATGCGGTGCTCTCCGACCCCAGGCGTCGCCAGGCCTGGGAGGCTGGAGACCCGGATCCCGACGGTGGCTCGACAGCCCAGGATCCCTTCGCCACAGGGTTCCCGCC
>Ga0079299_1000436_pt1 | contig 10366 bp, 10 predicted proteins | sample Wag4_2014_7_11_2_FD_76334 | JGI IMG/M metagenome (GOLD analysis project Ga0079299, IMG submission 76334) | Lake water microbial communities from Ohio, USA - Utica-2 Time Series LW 2014_7_11 | ecosystem: Environmental > Aquatic > Freshwater > Lake | place: USA: Ohio | collected 2014-07-11
AAGATCAGTTTTCGCTTTCGACCAAGGCTTTTTGATGACCTTGCGACCTACGATCGCCGCACGTTCGCCCTAGATTTCTCCTCGGGCATTACCGTTGGGATTGTTGCATTGCCGCTTGCGATGGCTTTTGCCATCGCCTCGGGCCTACCCCCTCAGGCGGGGCTCTTTACAGCAATCGTTGCAGGCTTTTTAGTCTCGCTACTGGGCGGCTCCTCGGTGCAGGTCGCAGGCCCCGCAGGCGCATTCATCGTGATTGTGTTTGGAATTGTGGATCGCTATGGCCTTGCCAATCTCTTGATTGCCACGATGTGTGCGGGAGTGTTGATGTTCGCGATGGGGCTGATGCGATGGGGCGGACTTGTTCGGCTGATTCCCGTCTCGATTGTGATTGGCTTTACCAATGGTATTGCTGTCTTGATTGCGCTGTCGCAGATTAAGGAGTTTCTTGGCCTAACAACGCCTAGCTTGCCTGCCGAATTCTTTCAGAAGATGACGCTTATTCTCTCTTCTCTCCACACGATCAATCCGAATGCTGTGGTGATTTCCTGCCTATCGGTGGTCATCGTAATGTTTTGGCCCAAGAGCTATGCGGCGCATAACTCGTTAATGGGCCGTTTAATTGCTCGAATGCCGGGAACTCTAGTGGCCTTGGTCATGGGTACCTTGCTTGCCTCGGGCATGGAGTTACAGGTTGCAACAATTGGCTCGGCCTTTGGCCAGATACCGCAGGGTTTGCCGAGTTTGACGCTTCCGGAGTTTGATTGGGCAACGGTCCGCTATCTGTTTGCGCCGATACTCACGATCGCTTTTCTTGGGGCGGTCGAGTCGCTTTTGTGTGCACGGGTTGCCGATTCAATGATTAAAGCTAAACACGATCCCAACCAAGAGCTCATGGCGCAGGGGATTGCGAACGTGTTCTCACCACTATTTGGTGGCTATTGTGCGACGGGCACCATGGCCCGAACCGTGACCAATATCCGGGCAGGTGGCAAGACCCCCATCGCGGGCATTGTGCATGCTTTAACTCTGTTAGTGATTGTTTTAGGTGCTGCACCACTTGCCAGTCATGTGCCACTTGCGACGCTTTCTGGCATCTTGATGGTTGTCGCTTGGAATATGGGGGATTGGCGGGAGTTTTCTCGGCTAAAAAACTTTGCTTACCCTTATCGAATTATTCTAATTTCAACCTTCGTGCTGACGGTTGTGGTGGATGTTACGGTGGCAGTGGAGGTGGGTCTCGCACTAGCATGTCTTTTTTATATCACCCGGATGTCAGAGCTCACCAAGGTTGAGCCTATCACTGTGCAGGAGCGAGCAGCCTTAGGTATTGCACAGACTGAGATCGAGGTTGTTCGAATTGTAGGTAGCTTATTTTTTGGTGCGGTAAGTAAGCTTGAGAGCTTAGCCGATGGACCGTCAATGATTCCAAAAGTCTTGGTGCTCGATCTCACAGGTTTGATTCAGCTTGATTCATCAGGCATTGAAGCTTTATCTACACTGCATCAGGCAGTGAGGGATCAGGGCGGTGAGCTGCGATTTGCAGGCGCCCACGGCCAGCCGCTTGGGCTGATGGAGCGCTCTGAGTTTATGAGCCGTGTTGGCCATGAATTTTTCTTTAAAACCCTCTCGGATGCCTGCAGCTAGATAAGGCCGAGATACTCTCCTGATCAGGTACTCGTCTGCGGCGCTAGGCTAGGGTCAAGGGCCTCGCGCTCATCAAACACAAAGCAGGTGCCATCGAAGTGATGAGCATCGGTGCGTTCAAAGTAGCGAAGAATCCCGCCTTCAAGCTGATAGGTGTGCTCAAGGCCAATTTCTCGCATATAAATAGCGGCTTTCTCGCAGCGGATACCGCCCGTGCAAAAACTTACAATCGTTTTGCCTTCAAATTCTGATTTGTGATCTTGTATTGCTTTTGGAAATTCGGTGAACTTTCCAATTCGATAATCGACGGTGTTGCGAAATGTGCCATACTCAATTTCAAAGGCATTTCGGGTGTCTAACATCACCACCGGTCGGCCTTGATCGTCGTGGCCTTGATCGAGCCAACGGTTCAAGGTCTCGGGTGTTACCGAGGGTGCCCGGCCATTGTGTGGCGCAATAGTGGGGTGATTCATGCGGATGATTTCCCGCTTCACTTTGACTAACATCTTCTGAAACGGCTGATGGTCTGACCAGCTCTCTTTCGGGTCGAGATCAGAAAAACGGGGATCAGCTTTTAACCAGGCAAGGAATCGGCGAACTGGTTCTTTGTCGCCCGCCAGAAAGAGATTAATTCCTTCCTCGGCAATTAGAATCGTGCCCTTTAGCTGCAGTGTTTGGCACTGACCTAACAGTTGTTCACGCAACTGTGCGAGGCAATCGAGAGCTACAAACTTATAAGTGGAGATATTGAGCATTAGTCTCGATTGACATCCACAACGAGCCTGCCGCGGATATTGCCCGCGAGAATATCGACCGCTTTCTGTTGAACTTCCGAGAGACTAATCTCGCACGTCATGGTGTCTAATTTTTTAAGATCAAGGGTCTGCGCCAATCGTTGCCATGCAGTCTCTCGGCGTGCCCGTGGCGCGGTCACACTATTGACACCGGATAGGATCACACCGCGCAGAATAAATGGTGCAACCGTAGTAGGTAAATCCATCCCTTGGGCCAAGCCACACGCGGCAACGACACCCTCTGCTTTTGTGCTCGCGCATGCATTGGCCAGTGTGTGGCTGCCCACGCTATCGACAACGGCCGCCCAGCGCTCTTTACCAAGAGGCTTTCCGGGCGAGGAGAGCTCTGCGCGGTCGATCACTTCGGCAGCGCCAAGGCCTTGCAAATAACTCGCCTCGTGCATACGTCCGGTTGACGCAACGACCCGATAGCCCAATGCAGCAAGCACTGCAATTGCTACGCTACCAACACCGCCTGCAGCCCCTGTAACCAGTACCTCGCCGTTTTCGGGTGTGACGCCTTCGCGCTCGATTGCCAAGATACAGAGCATTGCGGTGTAGCCGGCTGTACCAATTGCCATAGCCTGCCTTGCCGTAAATGCGGAGGGCTTGTGAATTAGCCAGTCTCCCTTGACTCTGGCGTATTGGGCAAGGCCACCGGGGTGAGTCTCGCCTACGCCCCATCCGTTCAGAATGACTGCATCTCCATTTTCAAAGCGCGTATCAGCGCTCTCTAACACGGTACCTGCAAAATCTATTCCGGGGATCATCGGGAATTTCCGAATGATTGGCGATTTACCCGTGATGGCTAAGCCGTCTTTGTAATTAATGGTCGAGTAGTCAACTTTTACCAAGACGTCGTGATCGCCGGTAGAGAGAAGAGCCGACTCATCAACGGTAGAAAGAGTAGCCGTATAGGCAGATTCGGTTTTGTTAACAACGATCGCGCGAAAGGGTTTCAAGATGGGTCTCCTTCGGTACTCTAATTGCGGTTTTCGCTGGTGCTTTAAGTGTTACTTTATTTAGCGCGTTTTTCGCTGACGCCTATTTTAAGCTGCTTGGCCTGATTGCGGATGGCCGTTTTTGTTTCTGGGCTTAGCCGCTTAAGGTTGCGCACCTGCATCACCATTCGGGGGTTTCTGGCAAGCGTCTCTTCATGGCGCATTAAGAAATCCCAATAGAGCGTTGTAAACGGGCAGGCATTTTCGCCCGTGCTCTGCGAGGGATCAAAGCGGCAGCCCTTACAGTAGTTACTCATTCGATCAATATACTTGCCACTCGCTGCATAGGGTTTGCTGCCCATAATCCCGCCATCTGCAAATTGGCTCATGCCCAGGGTATTGGGGAGTTCAACCCATTCCACTGCATCAACATAGACACTCAGGTACCAGGTATGAATCTGCTTTGGCGCAACACCGAGTAGAAGGCCGTAGAGCCCTGTGATCATGAGTCGTTGAATGTGATGGGCATAGCCCGTCTTAAGCGTCTGGGTCAGTGTGTCGCGAAGGCAGGCGTAGTCTGTCTTGCCTGTCCAGAAAAATGCGGGGAGCTCTTGATCGGCATGAAGGGCGTTTCGCTCGAGATACTCGGGCATGAGTGTCCAGTAAATACCGCGAACATATTCTCGCCAGCCAAGAACCTGCCGGATAAATCCTTCAACGGATGCAAGTGGCGCCTGGCCTTTTCTGTATGCGGCTTCGGCTGCTTTTACGACTTCTCTGGCATTTAGGAGTTTTAGATTGAGTGCCACGGAGAGATGCGAATGAAAGAGCCATGGCTCATTGGTCCACATTGCATCTTGGTAGCGACCAAATAAAGGCAGGCGCTCTGTGATGAACCGATCTAAGACTTCAAGAGCCTGGGCTCGCGTAACGGGCCAGCCAAAACCGGATGCGCTGGCATCGAGGGTTCCGGGGTGGTCTGAGAATTCCGTTTTCACAAGATCAATCACCGTCTTTGTAATTGCATCGGGCTTAAATCGGGTGGGCTCTGGTATTGGGGGCGGGCCTTTCTTATCAAATGATTCTTGATTTTCAGAATCAAAATTCCAGGCGCCTCCGCTAGGCTTTCCTTGATCCATGAGGACCCCGGTCTTCTCGCGCAGCTCACGGTAGAAATATTCAAGGCGTAGCTGTTTGCGACCCTTAGCATGCGAAGCGAAGTCTCGTACTGTCGAAAAGAAATGACGATCTTCGCGGATATCGAGCGGGCAGCCATGCTCCCTTGCAATTGTTTTGATAGCGGCAAGCACTCGCCAATCCCCCGGCGCTGTCATGACGATGGCCTCTGGTCTGTGAATTTGAATTGACCTACTCAGTTCGGAGGCGAGGGTCTGTAAGTTCTGAGGATCCGTTAGTGAGGTGTAGGAGAGCGGGATCTTGTTGGCTTCGAGTTCTTTTGCAAAATGCCTCATGGCCGATAGAAATACCGCAATGCGTTGCTTTGATGACGACACATGGGTAGATTCTTCGCGGACCTCGGCCATCCAGACCAGATCTTGTGCGCGGTCGAACTGATCAAAGCAGGCGGCTTTGAGATCGAGTTGATCGCCCAGCACGAGGATAAGGTGGCGTTTGGGGCTATTGCCGGCTGGATTTTTTCTGTTCATCGCGGGTTCAACCGCCTAGCAAACGTCGAGCAAGCACGGCTTGCATGTCACGTCGGCCATCGACAATCAGATAAATAGTGACTTTTCTGTCGGTGATACGGTAGACGAGGCGGTAAGGTTTGAAGAAGGTCTGCCGGTATTCTTTGATACCAAGGCCGAGCAGTTCTCTTGGGTGGCTACCGCGTTCCGGGAATCTCGACAAGCTTTCCACAACGTCCATCAGTGCATCCAACACATCGTTGGCGCTCGCGACGCAGTCGAACTCACAGATGTAGTCGTGAATGGCCTCCAGATCCTGCTCCGCACCCTGGGTGAGGAGGACTTCAAACTTGGCAGATTTGCCTGCCATCAGTCTCAGGCCCGCTTAGCGCGAAGACGGGTAACCACATCGGCTGCAGGCTTAACCTTGCCGGCCGCCACATCCTGATTACCAAGTGCAAGAATTTTTAACATGGCGAGTGTTTCTTGGGTCTCTTCGAACGAGGCGACGTCCTGCAGGACAGCCTTGGCTTCGCCATTTTGGGTGATGACCAGCGGCTCGCGCTGCTCCGCGAGTTGCGACAGAACCTCGGCGGCATTCGCTTTGAGGTAGCTGATGGGTTTGACTTGCGATGAGTAGCGCATGATTTTTCTCCAGACTCAAGTGAGTCTTAATATAGTCTTTTAATAGTCTCTTTACAAGGAGGGAAGAAGTGCAAGACTTGGGCCCGCGCATTCGAACGCCGCGTCCGAGCGGCCCGCGGTTTAGTTTAGTCGTGGCTATAAACCTGAATTGGACGATCCTAGCCTTGCGGACTGTTGTGCAACCAACTTGGCGCAAATGGGTCACTTAGAGAGCAGCTCAACATAAGCTTGATAGCTGTAGCTTCTGTTCTTCTTCTGGCCCGTCATCTCAGTAACGATACCGAGATCTTCTAACACCTTGACGGCCGCTGTGGCGGTAGGAAAACTGGTGTCCAGTTGCTGGCGAACGCGCTCAATGGTGAAGCGCGGCATCATCGGCAGCATCTCAAACAATCGGTAACTGGCTGGCCCCGCCTTTGGTGACTGCAGCAGGCGTTTACGGTCCGCTGCTATGAGGCTAGCCACTTCGATAATGCTGTGCTCTGCATCTGCGGCAGCCACGGATACGCCTTCCAAAAAGAAAGTCACCCAGGCCTCCCAATCACCTTCGGAGCGAATGTTCGATAGGCGGCGGTAATACTCGGCCTGATGTTGCTTAAGGTAGCCGCTGAGGTACATCAGCGGCTCGGCAAGTAATCCCCAGTGCTCAAAAAGCGTTGCAATTAGCAGACGGCCAATGCGGCCATTGCCATCCAGAAAAGGATGGATGGTTTCGAACTGTGCATGGATTAGCGCCACCTTCACCATGGGTGGTAAATCGGTCACACCATCATGAATGAATCGCTCCATGTCGGTCAGCAATTGGGGCACATTTTCTGGCGGTGGCGGCACGAACACCGCGTTTCCCGGCCTTGTGCCGCCGATCCAGTTTTGTGAGCGACGCAGTTCCCCTGGCTGCTTGCCTGCGCCTCGAACGCCATTGAGTAATAGGCGATGAGCATCGCACAGCAACCGCACACTGATGGGCAGCCCCTTGGGGTCACGTAACTGCTCTTGAACCAATCGGAAGGCTTGAAGGTAATTCGTGACCTCTTCAACATCGTCAGTGTTGCTCACCTTAAAGCCAGCTTCTTCGTCAAACAGGTCGGTCAGAGTGGCCTGTGTGCCCTCGATCTGCGATGTGAGCAATGCTTCCTTGCGGATCGCGCTGTAAAGCAGCCAGTCCACCGAAGAGACCAAGCCCGACACGCCGGATAGTCGCGCGAGCGCCATCTCTGCCTTGCGGTTCAAGTCCTGATAGACCTCCAATGCTAGGGTTGGATTTTTGGGCGGCAATGAATTAGGCACGAACGCCTGCACCACCTCCCCAAGGGTGGTGGATTTCACATAGGTCCCAGTTGCCCGTTTCATTATTTAAGGTCGCTTTAATTAGATTCCTCAATATTAAAGAATCCTTTAATATATGGCAATATTATTAAAGGATTCTTTAGTAAAGAGTACGCTGCTCGGTCTACGGAGGGTATGTCACGACCAACAAAAAGCCCACTTGCGTGGGCTTTTTGTCGATTGATTGGTGGCGTATGGCGCCTCAGTCTACATGTGGGTATAAACCTGAAATGGACGATCCTGTCCTTCGAGGTACTTCAAAGCTTGACACAGTTAACAAATTTGTTAACATTTGCCTGTGACCTATTCGATCATCTACTACAGCGATCAGGTGCAAGAGGATGTCCTGGCTCTGCCGGACACTTTGCAGGCTCGTTACATTGGTTTGACCGCTCGGATGATCGAGCATGGACCGAACCTTGGGTTGCCGCATACGGATGCCTTGGGGGGAGGGCTATTCGAGCTTAGGTTAAAAGGCGCAGAGGGTATCGCTCGGGTGATGTACTGCTTGATGATCGAACGGCAGATTCTGGTTCTGCATGTATTCGTGAAAAAGACACAAAAAACGCCGCCAAGGGAATTAAGAATTGCAAGGCAACGCATGAAGGAGTTTAAGAAATGACAACGAAGATAAAACCAAAGATGCTTACCCACGATCAGCTCGTGAAGAAGATGATTAAAAAGCCATCGGTTAAGGCGGCTGTGGATGAGCTTAATCGAACCGAATTTGCGATCCTGGACGAGATTCTGGCTGCGAGAAAGGCAGCCGGACTAACCCAGGCGCAGATTGCTAAGCGGATGGGCACCCAGACACCGGCGATTGCGAGACTTGAGAGCGCGCTGGCAACGGGCAAGCATTCCCCAAGCTTGAACACATTAAAGCGCTACGCAGAGGCATTGGGTAAAAGAGTGGAAGTGCATCTGGTGTAGACCCATGAGAGTGTCTTTCACATGACGTTATTGCCTATATTGAGTCTTCGTTGAGTCATTGATCTGCTCCCGAGGTCTGATCCAACCCAGTCAACAAAAAAGCCCACTTGCGTGGGCTTTTTGTCGATTGATTGGTGGAGCCGGCGGGAATCGAACCCGCGTCCGCAAGTCATCCAAAGACAGTTCTACATACTTAGTCGGTTTATTTAAATTTAACGAAGTGACTTAGCCAACAGACAGGCCGGTCATCCGCGATCCGCTTGTTTTAGGCACCTGACCCACGGCTTATCAGGTGACGATCTGATGTGAATGACGCTGCAGTGGTTTGACCCACCCGGCCCATCAGCGTGCCGTTGCAGCGCTCGCTAGCCCTTAGGCTGCGAGAGCAAAACGCTCGTCGTTGGCGTTTATAGTTTTTCGACTGTATTTACGAGGGAATCGAGCCTCGGTATGCCCTGCGCTTCTTCACTACCCACGTCGAAACCGGGTCGGCCCCAATTTCATTGCGACTATTAAAGATACGACTAGGACGCGCAGTATGCGGTCAAAGTTCCTCTCATTCAAGTAATTCTTTTAGGTGGCCCACACCCATTTACCCTCTAAAGGTGTGTCAGTAAATCATCGGCTGATTCAATGAGAAGATCCGCGCCCCAATCCCGCGGCAGGGGCTCTTGCACCAGATGGCCAAAATCGCAGGCCACCGTCCATGTACCTGCTGCAAAGCCACTCTCGATATCACGCGCGTCGTCGCCCACATAGATCACGGCCTGTGGGGTTAGGTGGAGCGCTCGGATGGCGTGCTCCATCGGCGCTGGATGAGGTTTGGCATGCGGTGTTGTGTCTCCGCTAACCACCACGGCACAGCGATGCCAGAGATCGATTTTTTTTAACAATGGCTCGGTGAATCGAGCGATTTTGTTAGTCACAATGCCCCAGGGAATGTTTTCTGATTCAAGGGCATCAACGACCCGATCCATGCCTGGCCAAAACCGGGTGTTATCTGCAAGACATTGCGAGTAAAACTCCATAAATGAGGCACGCATGGGTTCGTAATCAGGGTGATCGACTCCGATTCCGAGCCCCTGAGTAATCATGCCCCGTGCCCCCTGTGAGACCCAGGGCCTGAGAGCCTCAACCGATAAGGGTGCTAGACCCCTTAATTGCCGCAAGGCGTTCGCAGCCTTTGCAAGATCAGGTGCGGAATCGAGCAGTGTGCCGTCAAGGTCAAATAAGACTGCCCGCTGGCCGTGGCTGTGCCATTGCGTTTTCCAGTGTGGTCTGGGCGTGGGTCTGATCAAGTACGGGCGGGCTTACGATAAGCCATGAGATAGTTCACATCGGTATCGCGACCCAGGCAATAGACCTGCGTAAATGGGTTGTAACTCATGCCAACCATCTGATGAAGGTCTAAGCCCGCATCACGCGCGGCATCTGCAAGCTCTGAGGGTTTTATAAATTTCGCATACTCATGCGTCCCTTTAGGCAAGAGCCGCAAAACGTATTCGGCCCCCACGATTGCAAAGAGAAAACTCTTTGGATTGCGATTGATCGTTGAGAAGAAAACCCAACCGCCTGGTTTTGTCAGTTCCGCGCAGGCCGCGATGGTTGCGCTTGGATCGGGTACGTGCTCCAGCATTTCCATGCAGGTCACCACGTCAAACCGACTTGCCTCACGTTCGGCTAAGGCCTCTGCCGCGATGGCCTCGTAATCGACAGTGACGCCGCTTTCTAGCCCATGGAGCTGCGCAACCTTAAGTGGTTTTTCAGCAAGATCAATGCCTTTGACCTGCGCGCCAAGCTTGGCCATGCTTTCCGCTAAGATGCCACCGCCGCAGCCCACATCAAGAACCTGACGGCCTCGCAGCTGGGCAAGCCCATCAATCCAATCAAGCCGTAGGGGGTTGATTTGATGCAAGGGACGAAACTCGCTGTTGGGGTCCCACCAGCGTGAGGCGAGGCTACTAAATTTTTCGAGTTCTGCGTGATCAACGTTCATGGTGGCGAGCATAAATGAAAAGCCCCGCCTTTTGAGGGCAGGGCTCTGGTCTGAATGGTTAAAGGCTACTTGATATTGCGGGTACCAACGATTTCCAGTTCGACACGGCGATTTTTCGAGCGGCCTTCTGCGGTTTTGTTATCTGCTATCGGCAGCTTTTCTCCCTTACCTTCGGTATAGATGCGGGCAGCAGGAATTCCCTTGCTCACAATGTAGGCCTTCACGGCCGCCGCGCGTCGCTCGGAGAGTTTCTGGTTGTAGGTATCGGAGCCAACGGAGTCGGTATGACCTACCGCCACAATAACCTCTAGATTTAAGGACCTAGCCTCATCGACAAGCCGATCCAGCACGGCTTTACCCTCAGGTTTAACGATTGCGCGATCAAAGTCGAAAAGGGTGTCGCCTTTCAGACTGATTTTCTCTACGACAGGTTTAGGTGGAGGA
>Ga0079299_1000440_pt1 | contig 10345 bp, 10 predicted proteins | sample Wag4_2014_7_11_2_FD_76334 | JGI IMG/M metagenome (GOLD analysis project Ga0079299, IMG submission 76334) | Lake water microbial communities from Ohio, USA - Utica-2 Time Series LW 2014_7_11 | ecosystem: Environmental > Aquatic > Freshwater > Lake | place: USA: Ohio | collected 2014-07-11
GGGCACCCAGGCCGGCATCCTGACCCCGGCCCTGGAAGCGGCGATTCTGCTGATGGTGATCGGCACCACTTTCCTGGCCCCGGTGCTGCTGCGGCTGGTGATCCCGGCCGAAGAGCCGGAAGCGGCTCAATCGCCAGCCTGAGGAGGCAATGGAAAGCAGGCGAGCACTGAGCCAGGGATGACCCCATTTCTGCCCTACGCCGGCCGGCGCATCTGTCTCACCAGCCGCCACGGCAAGGAGCGGGCGCTGGCCAGGCCCCTGCAGGTCGGACTCGGCGCCTCTCTGCTGGTGAGCCCCTGTGACACCGACAGACTCGGAACCTTCAGCGGCGAGGTGGAGCGGTCCCAGGACGGCATCGCCACCTGTCGGCGCAAGGCCTGGCTCGGGCTGGAGCACAGCAGCCTCAGCTTCGGCTTGGCCAGCGAGGCGAGTTTCGGCCCCCATCCGGCCGTGCCGCTGCTGCCGGTCGGGGAGGAACTGCTGGTGTTCGTCGACCGGGAGCGGCAGCTGGAGGTGATCGAACGGCGGCTGGAGCGGCGCACCAATTTCAGTCAGCTGCGCCTGGAGGTGGGGGAGGACCCCACGGCCTGGCTTGCCGCGATGGGCTTCCCCAGCCATGCAGTGATCGCCCGACCCGCAGCCTGGACACCGGCAGACCCCAGCTTGCCCCTCTGCAAGGGGCTGGCCGGCAGGGCCGAGTTGAATGCGGCGCTGCAGCGTTGCCGAAGCGCCGATCCCCTTGGCACCGTGCTGCTGGAGAGCGACATGCGAGCCCACCACAACCCAACCCGGATGCGATCGATCCGGCGCCTGGGCTGCGCGCTGGCACGACGGCTGCGATCCCCCTGCCCGCACTGCGCCAGCCCAGGCTGGGGGCTGGTGGAAACCCGGCCTGGGCTGCCCTGCCACTGGTGTGGCACACCGACCCGCCTCACCGCCGTGGAGGTGATGGGCTGCGCCGCCTGCGGATACCAGGCCGAGCAGGGGCGACGGGATGGTCTTGCGCACGCCGATCCAGGCCACTGCGATCGTTGCAACCCCTGAAACGGAGGGGTCGGGATCAACAGTGGGAGCGGGTCGATGGTGCAACAATCAGCGCCTGGCCGAGCAGACCATGAAACGCGCGTTCCGAACAGCAGCCTGGGCGCTCGCCTTGCTTGCAACACCGCTGGTGGGTTGCGCTCCGGACGGCGGCGGCATCCAGAGCCTCAAGCTGGCGGGTATCAAGGGCCGAGGCACGCTGATCTGCGGAGTCGACGGCAAATTGCCGGGCTTCAGCTTCGTCAATCCCGACGGCAGCTACAGCGGCCTGGATGTGGACATCTGCAAGGCGGTGGCGGCGGCCGCGCTTGGGGATCCGACCAAGGTGGATTTCCGCGACCTCAATTCCAGCGAGCGCTTCGCTGCCCTGGCCAGCGGCGAGATCGACCTGCTCTCGCGCAACACCACCCTCACCCTCAGCCGGGATGCCTCCGGCGGCAACGGCCTCAGCTTTGCACCCACCGTGTTCTACGACGGCCAGGGGGTGATGGCACCAAAAGCCAGCGGTATCACCAGCCTCAGGGGCCTGGCCGGCAAGCCGATCTGTGTGGAGAGCGGCACCACCACCGAGCTGAACCTGGCCGACCGGATGCGGGAGATCAAGGCCCCGTACACGCCGCTGAAGTTCCAGACCGGCGACCAGACCTACGCCGCCTACCTGCAGGGCCGCTGCGTGGCGGTCACCAGCGACCGCTCCCAGCTGGCGGCCAAGCGCACCAGCTTCCCCGATCCGGCAGCCCATGTGCTGCTGCCCGAGGTGCTGAGCAAGGAACCGCTCACCCCCGCCACCGTGAACGGTGATCCCGGCTGGGCTGACGCGGTGCGCTGGACAATCTTCGGCCTGATGCAGGCGGAAGAGCTCGGCATCACCCAGGCCAACATCGACGTCAAGCTGGCCGATGCCAGGGCCAACGCCAACCAGGCCGACCTGCGCCGCTTTCTCGGCGTGGAGGGTGAATTCGGCAAGCAGCTTGGCCTGCCCGCCGACTTCGTGGTGCAGGCGGTGAAGGCCGTGGGCAACTACGGCGAGATCTTTGAGCGCAACGTGGGCCAGGGCTCCAAGCTCAAGCTGGAGCGGGGCCTCAACCGCCAGTGGAGCCAGGGCGGACTGATCTACGCACCGCCGTTCCGTTGATGGGTCAGGGTGCGATCAACCCGGCCGCTGCCGGGGTCATCCCCTGGTGGCGCAACCGCCGGCTGATCCCCTGGCTGGTGCAGGGGGTGGCTGGCCTGGCGCTGCTGGTGCTGGTGGCATTCCTGGTGGGCAATCTGGTGCGCAACCTCACCAGCGCCGGCCTGCTGCTGAGCTGGAGCTGGCTGGGCAACCCGGCCGGCTTTGATGTCTCGGAGACCCTGCTGCCGTTCAACGCCGGTCTGCCCTACTGGCGGGCTCTGGCGGCCGGCCTGGTCAACACCGTCAGGGTGGTGCTGGCGGGTCTGGTGGGCGCCACCGTGCTCGGCACCCTGGTGGGGGTGGCCTCCTTCAGCAGCAACGGCCTGCTGAGGCGGCTGGCCCGGGTGTATGTGGAGCTGATCCGCAACATCCCCCTGCTGCTGCAGCTGGTGTTCTGGTATTTCGTGGTCTTTCTGGCTCTGCCGGGCGGCCGCGAGGCGATCCAGCTGCCGGGCATGGTGCTGGCCAAATCCGGTCTGTTTCTGATCCGGCCGGAGCTGGTGAACGGTGTATGGCAGGCGCCGCTGCGTCTGACGGTGGAGTTCGGGGCCCTGCTGACAGGCCTGGTGACCTACACCGCCGCCTTCATCGCCGAGGTGGTGCGCGGCGGGGTGGCCTCCGTCTCCAAGGGCCAGTGGGAAGCGGCTCGCTCCCTTGGCTTCTCGCCACTGCAGACCCTGCGGCGGATCGTGCTGCCCCAGGCCCTGCGGGTGATCGTGCCCGGCCTCAACAGCCAGTACATCTCCCTGGCCAAGAACTCGTCGCTGGCGGTGGCCTGCGGCTACACCGATCTGTATTCAGTGGCCGAGACCACTCTCAATCAGACCGGCCGCGCCGTGGAGGTGGTGCTGATCCTGCTGGCGGCCTACCTGGTGATCGACCTGCTGATCTCGGCGCTGATGAACGGCCTCAACCAGCTCGTGCAGATCCGGGAACGCTGATGAACACGCCTGGTTCCTCCCCTCTGCAGCGGCTGCGCCGCGAGCTCTTCGCCTCACCGCTCGACGGGCTGATCTCCCTGCTGCTGATCGGTTTTCTGCTGGCGGTGGGTCTGGCAGTGCTGCGCTGGATGCTGTTCCAGGCCCAGTGGGCGGTGATCCAGGCCAACAGCACCCTGTTCGCGGTCGGCCGCTATCCGGGTGACCAGCAGTGGCGCCTTTGGCTGCTCACCAGCTTGCTGGCCCTGGCGAGCGGCCTGAGCTGGGGACTGCTGCGGCGCCTGCCGCACCCGGGGCCCGCCTGGCCCCGCAACGACCGCCTGGCGGTGGGGCTGCTGATCGCTCTGGCGGTAGTGGCCCCTCTAGCTCTGCAACTGCAAGCCACCGTCCAGCTGCGCTGGTGGCTGATCACCGCCTCCCTGATCACCAGCCGTTGGGCTGCGGGGCGCTGGGGACAGGCCATCCCCCCGGCCCTGCGGCGTTGGATCCCCCTGATCTGGCCTCTGCTGTATCTGGCGGGGATGGTGCTGATCAGCGGCGGCCTGGGCCTGGTCAGCGTGCCCCCCTCCGAGTGGGGCGGACTGTTGCTCACGCTGTTGACAGCCAGTTTTGCGATCCTGCTTTGCTTTCCCCTGGGCGTGCTGCTGGCCCTGGGGCGGCGCAGCGAGCTGCCACTGCTGCGCGGGGCCTCGGTGCTCTACATCGAGTTCATCCGCGGCGCACCGCTGATCACCCTGCTGTTCCTTGGCCAGAACATCCTCGGCTTCCTGCTGCCAGGAGGGCTGGCGCCAGATCGGGTCTGGCGGGCCGCCTGGGTGCTCACCTTCTTTGCCGCCGCCTACGTGGCCGAGGCGGTGCGCTCCGGTCTGGCCGCCCTGCCGCCGGGGCAGCTGGAGGCCGCCCGCTCCCTCGGCCTGCCGATGCCCCTGGCCCTGATCCACGTGGTGCTGCCCCAGGCCCTGCGAGTGGCCCTACCGGCCACGGTGGGACAGTTCATCTCACTGCTGCAGGACACCACCCTGCTGTCGCTGATCGGTCTGCTGGATCTGCTGGGCACGGCCCGCACCGTGATGGCCAACCCGGCATTTCTCGGCAAGAACGGGGAGGTGTATCTGGTGCTGGCCGTGCTGTTCTGGTGCTGCTGCGCCGCCCTTGGCCTCGGCAGCCGCGCCCTGGAACATCGTCTCAACCCCCTCTCCTCCCCCGCCCAGGCATGACCAGCTCCACTCCCGCCGCTGCCGCCGTGATGATCGAAGCCCGTGGGGTCGAGAAGTGGTACCCCAATGGTTTCCAGGCCCTCCGGGGTGTGGATCTGACCGTGCACCAGGGGGAGGTGGTGGTGATCATGGGGCCCTCCGGTTCCGGCAAGAGCACCTTCATCCGCACCTTCAACGCCCTCGAAGCGTTTCAGAAGGGCTCGATCACCGTGGATGGCATGGCCCTCAGCGACGACGTTCGCAACATCGACGCCATCCGCCGCGAGGTGGGCATGGTGTTTCAACAGTTCAACCTGTTCCCGCACCTGACGGTGCTCCAGAATCTCACCCTGGCGCCGGTGCTGGTGCGGCGGCGACCGCGGCGCGAGGTGGAACGCCAGGCCCTTGATCTGCTGGAGCGGGTGGGCATCCATGAGCAGGCCCACAAGTATCCCGGTCAGCTCTCCGGCGGCCAGCAGCAACGGGTGGCGATCGCCCGCTCCCTCTGCATGGAGCCGCGCATCATGCTGTTCGACGAACCCACCAGCGCCCTGGATCCCGAGATGGTTCAGGAGGTGCTGGAGGTGATGCAGGAACTGGCGCGGGACGGCATGACGATGGTGGTGGTGACCCACGAGCTGCGGTTCGCCCGGCGGGTAGCCAGCCGCGTGGTGCTGATGGCCGACGGCGAAGTGGTCGAGGAGGCACCGCCGGAGCAGTTCTTCACCAACCCCCGGCACGAGCGCAGCCGTCAGTTTCTCAGCCAGATCCGCTGACGCCAGCTCGAGCCGGTCCGGCCCTCTGCCATGGGGCGCTGGAGCCTGCGCGGCTGGCCAACAGACAGAAGGCACGGCATCACAGGCACCACTCAATCCCCAGGCGAGATCGTGGGAGCTGGGCGCAGCTCCTGGGTGTAGGCCGGCAGGGGACGGCCCGCGTCATCCGAGGCAAAGGCAAGGCCCACCACGCAACCCGCCACCGCCAGCAGAAGAGCGATGGTGGCCCGATCGCGCCAGTGCTCCCCGAGGCTGCGCTGGTGCCCATGGGCATCGATCGGATGACCACAATCGGCGCACAGCAGGCGGTGTTGCCTGGAGCGGTCCGGGCTCAGCAACAGACAGCCGCATTTTGGGCAAGCCATCGCCCCGTCTCCAGCTCAGCAGATCAGGCTAGGGATGGACGTCTGAACGGATGTAGCGGTTCGCACCGTTGGGCAATCAAGCGGATCGGTTCAGGACATCCCCAGCTCAACCAGACCGTGCAAACCCTCCCAACCCATGTACACCCCGAGCAGCAGGGCGAACACTCCGACCAGCCACTCGGCTCTGTGCACAAGCCAGTCGTTCAGAACCACGAGCGGCCCCCGCAGCCGTTCACCGCTCACCAACCAGAGCAGTGGCGGAATCAGCAGCAGTGAGGCCGTGAACGCCACAAACACCGCACCAACTTTCAGATCGCCCTGCAGGCCGGTGCGATCGGCCAGCAGCATGCCTCCCTCCTTGGCGTAGAACACCAGATTTTCAGGACTCACCAGAGCGCAACCGGCGCCAAGGGCCAGCAGGGAGGACCCTTTCAGCTCCGGCAGGCGCGCCATCAGCTGCATGGCCCAGTTCTCCTCCCCGATCGCCACTGCCGGAGTGAGCTGGAACAATCCGAGACCGACCAGAGCGCCGGCGCCAAGCAGATCCATCAGGATCGGACCGCGACTGCCGAGCTGGTACGACCCGCTGAGCCTGCCGCCGATGGCCACAGCCAACCCCAGCGCGCCACTGTTGGCCAGGATCCAGCCAGCCAGAAAGGTGAAGCAGCGCTGCAATGGCCGGGTGCCCAGCAGGAGCACGGCCACCAGGGCAATGTTGATTGGGCTGAAAGAAATTCCCAGCCCGAAGGCGATGGTTTTGGTGAGCCAGTGAAAAGGGAGCAAGCAGGTGGCGGCCCTGTCTTCAGGGTCTCAGCTGGAACAGGACGGGAACCCTAGCCCGATTGGACTGTGAGATGCCCTGCCGGCAGGAGCGGCAGCGCTCAGAACCACTCCATCACCGCCGCGTCGCGGCTGTTGACCCGGGCGATCGGAGTGGATCGCTCGAACTCCATGCGGATCGATCGCTCCTGCTCACCATCGGCGGCGATGGCCCGGATCGGGTAGTGCTGCTGCCCATCGGGGAAGTGCACATGCACCCGGAAACTGCCGTCGGCCTGCAGCGGCACCTGCTGATCACCGATGAACAGCGTGGCTGCCGGATCAGTCGCGCCGTACACAATCAGCTCAGCATCCGCGACCAGCCAGAAGGAGCGCTGACGCTGCAGGCCACTGCCGGATTCCGTGCGTCCGCTGGCCCAGACGCCGACTCCGGAATCGTTGAGCCTCAACAGGCCGGTGGACTCTGCGGATTGATCCTGAATCAGCTCGGAACCACCACCCACACGGCGGACAGAGCCGCCCATCGCCCGCTGATAGTGATGCTCGTGGGCAACCGCATCGGCAGGCCGCTGATGCACCACCTCGGCGAGAGGCCCAGCGAGGCTGAAGGGCACGTACACATCGGCGACCGCGGTGCTGGGGCCATCGGCAGGAATGCGTGCAACCGAGGAGAGCGCCAGCGGGAACCAGCCGCCACCGGGAAGGCGGTACCCCAGCTCGACTCGGTAGTCGCGATCGCATACAGGCACAGGCAGGAACCATTCGCAGCCGCTGGCATCCACCACCACCTCCTGAAGGGTGTGGGGGTGAACGGAACCTGGGGGCAGACCGGTCACATCGGCCAGACGCAGGCAGAGCAGATCGGCCCCGGCTGCTTCAGCGCGGCAGCGGTCTTGGGCACTGATCTGCCAAAACGCATAGGCCCACTGCGGATCGCGCGGGATGAACGTGACACTGGAACCTGAACCTGAGCCATCGTGCTGGTGGGGGACGGCGGACCGTGAATCAGAGGTCTCCCCGCCGGTCGAAGGGGCATCAGTCGAATGGGCATCAACGGAAGACCCTGCCTGCAGCGGAGAAGCGTCGCCGCGGATGTCCGGGGCATCGCTCTGCAGCAGCTCCAGAGGGGTGGCCTCGTCGCGAGTACTCATCAGGCCGACCGCCTGCTTGAGAGCCGAGCCGTTGAGCCTGCTGTAGCCGGCAATCCGCAGCGATCGGGCCAACTGGCGCAGCTGCTGGAGCGTGCGGCCGGCAAGGTTGGAGTCGGGACCGAAGCGAGCCATCACAACCTCGTAACAGAAGATTGCGCAATGATCCCCTCACTGACCCGCTGACCAGGCTCACTGTCAGCAGATGGGCACGTTTGCGACCCGAACAACGTGATTCACGGCCTCGGCGTGAGCAATCGCCAACAGCGTCCGCATCGCTATCACAACGGGGCCGACCGCGATGAACGGCCAACGCGGCGGCAGGCGAACGCCCCCCACAACCTCCTCTTAACCCATCCAGACCCCGGCCCATCCCAGAGTTGGGTTGTCATCTCCTGTTCCATGGCGACCAACCCTGGCAGCATCCGCCTGTTCTCCCGCGGCTCCCGTCTGCTGCTGACGGGTCTGCTGATGGCCGCGCCGGCGGCACTGCTGCCTTCCGACTCCCGGGCCCAGAGCCGGCCGGATACTCGGGTGGACGTGGTGAAGATCGGTGGCTCCAGCACAGTTTTTCCAATCGTCGAACAGTCGATCCGCAGCTTCCAGCAGGGGGGCCGCAACAGCGATGTCCGAATCGAGCTGAAGGAGACAGGGACTTCTGCAGGGTTCCGGCAGTTCTGCAGTGGCGCCATCCCCCTTGCCAACGCCTCAAGGCCGATCAACAGCAAGGAGCTGCAGGCCTGCAAGGCCCGTGACATCACCTTCATCGAGCTGCCGATCGCCTTCGACGCCATCACCGTTGCCGTTCACCCGAGCAACACCTGGGCCAAGCAGATCACCACGGCCGAATTGCGTCGCCTCTGGAACCGCCAGGCCCAGGGTCGCGTGATGCGCTGGAGCCAGGTGAACAAGAGCTGGCCTGACAAGCCGATCAAACTATGCGGACCGGGCGAAGATTCTGGAACTTTTGACTATTTCAACCAGGCCATCAATGGCAGCCCAGACAACTCTCGCCAAGATTACACCGCGAGCGAAGACGACAATGTGCTGGTTCGCTGTGTTGCCAATAATCCAAACGCACTTGGTTATTTTGGCTATGCGTACTATGCAGCCAATCGCAATAAGCTGAAAGCGTTGAGCGTTGCGGGCCCTCGCGGCACGGCTGCTCCCAGCGTTAACAATGTGCAGCAGGAGAAATACGTCCCCCTGTCGCGTCCATTGTTTCTCTATGTTAACGACAAAGAGCTACGGAAAGATGATGATCTGCGTCGTTTTCTCACCTTCACGGTTCAGAACGGCTTGAAGTTCGTCGAGCAGGTGCGCTTCGTGCCGTTGCCGGGGGACACCTATCGCTTGGTGGAGGCCAAGCTCTACCGCCATGTGCTCGGCACTGCCTTTGGTGGCAACCTGCCCGTAGGCCAGAGCATCAACCAGACCCTGCGTCTGAGCCTCGACAGCGTCAGAAGGCCGGGCATCCGCAACATCCCCGCCGGCACCCCCCAGGCTCCGCTGCGCTGACCCGCTCGGTCGGGCTGGATCCATGATTCGAGCAGAGATCCCGCACGGAACCCCGCACGGGTTCCAGCCCGGCATCGTGATCGGATCGAGCCCATGCAGCCGAGTCAAGCCACCACCGACGCCCTGGCGATCAGCAACGGTCGCCATGTCCATGCCCTGCTGAGCCATCACTGCGGCAGGGTCGTTGCTCTGCATGCCGCGGTGCTGGAGGACCGCGATCCTGAGCCGCTCCATCAGATGCGCGTGGCGATGCGCCGCCTTCGCACCTGTATCAACCAGTTCGCCCCCTGCCTGGAGCTGCCGGCAACGGTGAGCGATCGCCGCCTGGCCAAGTCGGTCCGGCGGCTGGGTATGGCTCGCGATCTCGATGTACTGCGGGAGCGGCTGGAACAGTCGCTGCTGCCGGAGCTGACGGAACAGGAGCAACAGCGCCTGAAACCCGTGCGACGTCAGCTGGCCCGGGAGCGGCGACTCGCCCAGGAACACCTCGGCGAGGTGCTGAAAAGCAGCCGCCATCTGGAACTGGTGGCCGGCCTGCAGGCCTGGCTGCGCGAACCGCGGTTCACCCCTCTGGGCAGGCAGCCCCTCATGGAGTGGTGGGCGGAGTGGTATCTACCGGCCAGCTGCATGCTGATGCTCCATCCAGGCTGGTGGCTGGAACAACCGGGCCAGGATGTCGAAACCCTGCACGACCTGCGCAAACGGATCAAGACCGTGCGCTACCAGCTGGAGAATCTGGTTTCAGGAGAGCACAGTGACCTTCACATCTGGATCAGCAGGTTCAGGCAGGCCCAGCAGCAGCTGGGCGATCTCAATGATCTGGCTGTGCTGCGGGCCGCCATTGATGACCAGCTGAATCACGGCCTGGCAAAGGAGGTGCCGGATTTGGCGGCACTGCTGGACGGACTGCGTCAGCAGAGTTGGACAGCATGGCGCGAGCTGGCTGGGCAGCTCACGCAGGGCGACAGGCGCCAGACCCTGCGGGAGCTGGCCAACTGAGGCATGGGTGTCAGTCACCGCCCCGAGCGGGAGCAAGCCCCGCATCCGGGGCCAATCCGCACCAATGTATCCGGGGCTACACCGCATCTGTCACAGGGGCACTCGCGCAGACCGCATCCATCCCGTACCTTCGGCGCGGCGCATTTGCGCTTTCCCTATCGGTGTGAGGATCCGATGAAACCCTTCCAACAGCTGATGCTGGCTGTCGCCAGCACCGGCATGATCGTTCCCGCAGCAGCTTCGGCCGCTGAGCTCAACATCTCCGGCGTCAACCAGTACGCCACCGAGGAGCAGGTCACCAGCATCTCCCAGTTCTCGGACGTGCGTCCGACCGACTGGGCCTACCAGGCCCTCTCCAACCTGATCGAGCGCTACGGCTGCGTGGCCGGCTACCCCGACGGCACCTACC
>Ga0079299_1000441_pt1 | contig 10334 bp, 9 predicted proteins | sample Wag4_2014_7_11_2_FD_76334 | JGI IMG/M metagenome (GOLD analysis project Ga0079299, IMG submission 76334) | Lake water microbial communities from Ohio, USA - Utica-2 Time Series LW 2014_7_11 | ecosystem: Environmental > Aquatic > Freshwater > Lake | place: USA: Ohio | collected 2014-07-11
ACCGCCTCCAACCGCCTGCAGGCCATCTACGAGGTGAGCAAGAAGGTGTGGATGGAGGAGTTCCTGCCGGAGGACATGAACGGCAGCGAGCTCTCCCGCAGCGGCCGGGTGGTGGAGATGCTCAGCGAGCACACCCTGGTGGGGATGATGGAGGGCTACCTGCTCACCGGCCGCTACGGCTTCTTCCACACCTACGAGGCCTTCGCCCACGTGATCGCCTCAATGTTCAACCAGCACGCCAAGTGGCTGGAATCGTGCCTGCACCACGCTCCCTGGCGTGCACCGATCGGTCCCTGGACCTGCCTGATCAGCTCCACCGTGTGGCGGCAGGACCACAACGGCTTCACCCACCAGGATCCCGGCTTCATCGACCTGGCCGGCAATAAGAGCGGCGAGGTGGTGCGGGTGTATCTCCCCGCCGATGCCAACTCCCTGCTGGCGGTGGCCGAGCAGGCGCTGGTGGAGACCAACGTGTGCAACATCATCGTTTCCGACAAGCAGAAACACCTCCAGTACCTCACCCTGGAGCAGGCCCGGGCCCATGTGGCGAAGGGCATCGGCCTGTGGAGCTGGGCCAGCAACGATGACCAGGGCACCGCGGCCGATGATCCCGATGTGGTGATGGCCTGCGCGGGCGACATTCCCACCAAGGAGACCCTGGCGGCGGTGGAGATCCTGCGCCGCGAGATTCCCCAGCTCAAGGTGCGGGTGCTGAACGTGGTGAAGCTGTTCGCCCTCACCGATCCGGGTGAGCATCCCCATGGCCTGAGCGACAGCGACTTCAACAGCCTGTTCACCTCCGACAAGCCGGTGATCTTCAACTTCCACGGCTACCCGTGGCTGATCCACCGCCTCACCTACCGCCGCGCCAACCACGCCAACTTCCACGTGCGCGGCTACAAGGAGAAGGGCAACATCAACACGCCGCTCGAGCTGGCGATGAACAACCAGATCGACCGCTTCAATCTGGTGATCGATGTGATCGACCGGGTGCCCACCCTGGGTTCCCGCGCCGCCCACATCAAGGAGCGGATGAAGGAGGCCATCCTCCATCACCGGGCCTATGCCCACACCCACGGCATGGACTCCCCCGACATCAACGACTGGCGCTGGAATCCGATGGAGCAACGATGAGCACCACCCAACCGAGCACCCTGCGGCTGCCGACGCCCGGCTGCTACGCCGATCCCGACCGCAGTGGCCTCACCGCCGCCGACGTGTTCGACGGCATGACCGAGCACCTGTTCTTCACACTCGGCAAGCTGGCCCCCACCGCCAGCCGTCACGACCTCTACATGGCGCTGAGCTACGCGGTGCGCGACCGGCTGATGACCCGCTACCTGGCGGGCATCGAAGCGCTGCGCAAGACACCCACGCGGGTGGTGGCCTATCTCTCGGCCGAGTTCCTGATCGGGCCCCAGCTCGGCAACAACCTGCTGATGCTCGGCATCCAGGCGGAGGCGGCCGAAGCCCTGAAGCGCTTCGGCATCGACGACATCAACGACATCCTCGATGTGGAGGAGGAGCCCGGCCTGGGCAACGGGGGTCTGGGCCGCCTGGCCGCCTGCTTCCTGGAATCGCTGGCCTCACTGGAGATCCCCGCCACGGGCTATGGCATCCGCTACGAGTTCGGCATCTTCGACCAGCTGATCCGCGATGGCTGGCAGGTGGAGATCACCGACAAATGGCTCAAGAGCGGCTGGCCCTGGGAGCTGCCCCAGCCCGACCAGGCCTGCTTCGTGGGCTTCGGCGGCCGCACCGAGGGCTATCGCGATGACCACGGCAACTACCGGGTGCGCTGGATTCCCGAGGAGCACGCCATCGGCATTCCCCACGATGTGCCGGTGCTCGGCTATCGGGTGAACACCTGCGACCGCCTGCGCCTCTGGCGTGCCGATGCCACCGAGAGCTTCGACTTCTACGCCTTCAACATCGGCGACTACTACGGCGCCGTTGAAGAGAAGGTGGGCAGCGAAACCCTCTCCAAGGTGCTCTACCCCAACGACGGCACCGACGAAGGGCGCCGGCTGCGCCTGAAACAGCAGCACTTCTTTGTGAGCTGTTCCCTGCAGGACATGATCCGCAGCCTTGATGCCCGCGGCATCGCCATTGAGGAGTTTCCCGAGCACTGGGCCCTGCAGCTGAACGACACCCATCCGGCGATCGCCGTGGCCGAGCTGATGCGGCTGCTGATCGACGACAAGCACCTCAGCTGGGAGAGCGCCTGGGACATCACCACACGCTCTGTCGCCTACACCAACCACACCCTGCTGCCGGAGGCGCTTGAGAAGTGGGGGCTCGACCTGTTCGGCTCCCTGCTGCCGCGCCACCTCGAACTGATCTACGAGATCAACCGCCGCTTCCTGCAGCAGGTGCGCATCAAGTACCCCGGCAACGAGGGTGTGCTGCGCCGGGTTTCGATCATCGACGAAGACGGCAGCAAGGCGGTGCGTATGGCCCATCTGGCGACCATCGCCTCCCACCATGTGAACGGCGTGGCAGCCCTGCACAGCGAACTGGTGCAGAGCGAGCTGTTCCCGGATTTCGCGGCCCTGTGGCCCCACAAGTTCACCAATGTCACCAACGGGGTCACCCCCCGGCGCTGGGTGGCGCTCGCCAATCCCCAGCTCTCAGCCCTGCTCAGCGAAACGGTGGGCGATGGCTGGGTGAAGGATCCCGAGCAGCTCCGCCAGCTGGAGCGCCATGCCGACGACGCTGCCTTCCTGGAGCGCTGGGAGGCCACGCGGCTGGGTGTGAAGACCCAGCTCAGCCAGTACATCCATCGCCACACCGGCGTGCTGGTGGATCCGGCCTCCCTGTTCGACGTGCAGGTGAAGCGCATCCATGAATACAAGCGCCAGCACCTCAATGCCCTGCAGGTCGTGGCGCGCTATCTGCGCATCAAGAACGGCCTGGATCAGGGCATGGCGCCGCGCACGGTGATCTTCGGCGGCAAGGCGGCACCGGGCTATTACCTGGCCAAGCTGATCATCCGCTTCATCAACGGCATCGCCGAAACGATCAACGCCGATCCCGACATGGACGGCAAGCTCCGGGTGATCTTCCTGGCCGACTACAACGTGAAGCTGGGCGAACGGGTCTATCCCGCCTCCGATCTCTCCGAGCAGATCTCCACCGCCGGCAAGGAAGCCTCCGGCACCGGCAACATGAAGTTCGCCATGAACGGCGCCCTCACGATCGGCACCCTCGATGGTGCCAACGTGGAGATCCGCGAGCAGGTGGGAGCCGACAACTTCTTCCTGTTCGGCCACACCGCCGATGGCATCGCCGCGCTGCACAGCGAGGGCTACCGCCCGTGGGAGTGGATCAGCTCGATGCCCGAGCTGGCGGAGGTGCTGCGGCTGATCGAACAGGGCCATTTCAGCAACGGCGACAGTGATCTGTTCCGCCCCCTGCTGCAGAACCTCACCGGCCGCGATCCCTTCTGCGTGCTGGCCGATTTCGACGATTACCTGCGGGCACAGGCGGAGGTGGATCACGCCTGGGTGGACCGCCGGCGCTGGAACCGGATGTCGCTGCTGAACTCGGCCCGGAGCGGCTTCTTCTCCTCAGACCGTTCGATCCGCGAGTACGCACAGCGGATCTGGCAGGCCGAGGCCTACCCGGTTTCGATCACCTGCGAGATGGAGTGAGGGCGAGCGCCGGGCCGGGGGCGATCAGCCCCGGTCCGGCAGATCCGGGGTCTGGTGGAGCAGGCGGTTCAGACGCAGCCGATCGGCATTGAGGGGATCGGGAGCCAGTTCTCCGGCCACCTCGCGGAACTTCTGCTCCACCTCCTCCGGCACCCGCACGTCGAAGACACGCTCCATCAGCGCCTCGATCGAGAAGAGGTGGGCGTTGATGTTCTCCAGATCGGCCAGGGCCTGCTGGAAGGCTTCCCCGGGGCTGGCCGGGGGCACGGCAGCCTCGGCCGGGTGAGCGCCCCCACCGGCGAGTTCCAGGCCCCCCGGAGGGGGTGTTCCTGCGGCAGAGCCCTGGGCTTCGGCAGCCTCCTGCTGCTTCTGCATCTCCTCCATCACCCGGCCTGCCAGGGTGCGGAACGACTGGAGGGCGGCCCAGCTGAGTTCCTGCTGCTGCCGCAGGGTGGGGTTTTCGCGGATCAATCGGTCGTGTTCCCGATAGAAACGCTGGCAATCAGGGCACTGGCAGGGCTCTTCGGGCACCACACTCCCATGGGAGGTCAGAACCCATCATGGCACCGGGCTGGAGTTCAGGCGCTCAGGCGATCCGGACCGGCGGCGTCGCCGCCCTCGCAACCGGGATCCCGGTCACAGCCGAGATCGGCATCCTCGTCGCCACAGGCGGGAATCGGCAACTCGATCGTGCTCACCACGTTGATCACATCCCGCAGCCGCATGGCATCGGCAAACCAGCCCATCGCCTGCTCGGTGTCGCCGCGACGCTCGGCGTCGGCCGCCTGATCCTCATGGGCCTCGGCCAGCAGGGCCAGCCAGCAGAGACAGCGGGCCTGCACCACCGAGAGATCGAGATCCTCGATGTGCGCATCGACAATCCGCTGACTCTCCTGCTGCACCAGCAGACGCAGACGCAGGTCATGCAGCTGGGTCATCGCCGTGATGTCGGTGGCACCACGCTAGCCGCGGTACCCCTTTTGGGAAGGGCACCACCGGTAGTGTTGGCTACCAGGCCCCAGACACGCCCCGCCCGGCACCCGCACCGATCGCCCTGTGGAAAACACCGGTTTTTCCGTGGAAAACTGTTCGTGAACGGGGAAAACCCCCATCTCCTCGGCGCAGCATTCTTCCGACACAATGCGCCCACCCCTCCGCGAAGGCCGCGGTGCTGCGCAGGCTGATCACCACGGTTGTGATCCCGGTCGCCGTGTGGTTCTCGGCCGTTGGGGTGCTGGAACTCAACGTGGCGCAACTGCCGCCGCGCCTGCAGCCCATGATCCGCGAGCCGGAAGCGCTGCTCAACACCGGCCTGGGGATCCTGGTTGGGGTGGCCGCCCTGAGCTGGCTGCTGGACCACTGACCACCGGCTAGACGGGGCTGGCGGGACTCGAACCCACGACCTACGGTTTAGGAAACCGTCGCTCTATCCGGCTGAGCTACAGCCCCTCAGCAGGCAGCCTACCGAGCAGCAGGCCGCGGGGGCAGGCCGGGCCAATGCCTAGGGTGAGGAATGGAAAGCAGGCGAGGTGATCGCGATCCGGGCGGGGTGGCTTCGGTCACGCCGCGTCGGGTTGAGGAAAGTCCGGGCTCCCCAATGGCCAGGCCTGCTGGGTAACGCCCAGTGCGGGCAACCGTGAGGACAGTGCCACAGAAACACACCGCCGATGGCCTCCGTAGGTGGCACAGGCAAGGGTGCAAGGGTGCGGTAAGAGCGCACCAGCGGCATCGAGAGGTGCCGGCTCGGTAAACCCCGGCCGGGAGCAAGGCCAGGGCTTCGGCCCCGGGACAACGGTTGGCCACGTTCCCCGTCCCGTCAGTTGAGCCGCTCGAGGCCGCCGGCAACGGCGGTCCCAGACAGATGATCACCCCCGCCGGGCCGCCGTTCCGATGGCGGCCCGGCGCGAACAGAACCCGGCTTACGTCCTGCTTTCCCCACCTTGCGCGCCTGCGTCTGCCCAACCGCGTCATGCAGCCCTCCCGTCACCGCGCCCTGCTGGCCTTCCTGCGCGGGCTCGGGCTGGATCCCGAGGTGCCCGCCGACCTGGGGGCGATCGATGAGGCCCTCACGCACAGCTCGGCCGGCCTGCCCTGCAACCACGAGCGGCTCGAGTTCCTCGGCGATGCCGTGCTGCGACTGGCGGCGTCGCAGTTCCTGCAGCAGCACCACCCGGAGCTGCGGGTGGGCCAGTGCTCCAGCCTGCGCGCCCAGCTGGTGAGCGACCGCTGGCTGGCCGACCTGGCGGAACGCTGCCAGCTGGAATCGGTGCTGCGCCTGGGGCCGACGGCCCTGGGGGATCGGGCCGGCCGCAACACGGTGCTGGCGGAAACCTGCGAGGCCCTGGTGGGCGGCATCTACGAAGCCTGGGGAGGCTGCGACGGCGGCCTGGGGCCGGTGCTGGGCTGGCTCACGCCCCACTGGCAGGCGGCCACGGCGGAGATGCTGGCCGACCCGCTGCGCCACAACTGGAAATCGGCGCTGCAGGAATGGAGCCAGGGGAGGGGGCTTGGTCTGCCGCACTACCGCTGTGAGCAGATCAGCACGGTGCACGCCGATCCCCGCCGCTTCCACTGCCGGGTGACGGTGGGCGGAATCCACGCCGAAGGCTGGGGCCCCTCGCGGAGGCAGGCGGAACAGGAGGCGGCGGCGGCGGCCCTGGCCCTCAGGCCGGCTCCAGATGCCGGAGCGGCATGGTGACCAGCTTGTCCCAGTTGCCGCCTTCAAACAGAACGGCCGCCCGGTCTCCGCTGATCCGCTGCACGAAGCCGCGGTAGCCGTTGTAGATGGAGCGTTGATCGCGAACCGTCACCGTTGAGCCCGGCAGGATCGGCAGGTCGGCCATGGGGAGAGGGATTCGGGAGCGCGCTGGGGCGGCGGAGCGGTGCATGCGGGGCACCATGATCAGGTTAGAGGCGGGGGTTGCGATGGAGGGTGGCGAGGAGCTGCTGGTGGTGGGTCGCGTGGTGGCGCCGCAGGGGCTGCGCGGCGAGCTGCGGGTGCTGCCGCTGAGCGATTTCCCGGAGCGGTTCACCCGGGCGGGGCGCCGCTGGCTGCGGCGCTCAGGGCAGGCCGCCCAGCCGGTGGAGCTGCTCGGCGGCCGGGACCTGCCGGGGAAGGAGCTGTTCGTGGTGCGCTTTGAGGGGGTGAACAGCCGCGAGGCCGCCGAGGCCCTGGTGGGGCAGGAGCTGCTGGTGCGCAGCGATGACCGCCCCCGGCTCAGACGGGGGGAATTCCACGTGATGGATCTGGTGGGCCTTGAGGTGCGCCTGCTCAGCGATGGGGAGCGGCGGATCGGCCGGGTGATCGATCTGCATCACGCCGGCAACGACCTGCTGGAGGTGGAGCTGGACGCCCGGGAGGGCGAAGGGGGCCGCCGGGTGCTGGTGCCCTTCGTGGGGGCGATCGTGCCCCGGGTGGAGCCGGCGGAAGGCTGGGTGGGCCTCACACCCCCTCCTGGACTGCTGGACCTCTGACCCCGGCGTCAACCGCAGGACGTTCAGGGTGCGCGACCATGGCTCACAACCCGGTCCACCGGCCGGGTTTCCCACCTCCAGCGCCCACCGCCTCCGCCATGAGCACCGGCCCCAGCGCCATGACCAGTTCCAGCGGCAGGTCTGCCTCCCTGGTGCCCGTGATTCTCTGCGGCGGCACGGGCACGCGGCTGTGGCCGCTGTCGCGGGCCACCTATCCGAAGCAGTACTGGCCCCTGGCCGCCGGCAGCGACGACACCCTGCTGCAGCAGACCCAGCGGCGGCTGCAGGGTCTGCCGAACCTGGCGGCCCCTCTGCTGATCTGCAACGAAGACCACCGCTTCATCGTGGCCGAGCAGATGCGCCAGATCGGCGTGGAGCCGGCCGCCATCCTTCTCGAGCCGATCGGGCGCAACACGGCCCCCGCCGTGGCGGTCGCCGCCCTCCAGGCCACCGCCCAGGGCGACGACCCCCTGCTGCTGGTGCTCGCCGCCGACCATCTGATCCGCGACGCCGAACGCTTCCGGGCCACGGTGAGCAGCGGCCTCGAGGCCGCCGCCGGCGGTGCACTGGTGACCTTCGGCATCGTGCCCACGGCGCCGGAGACCGGCTACGGCTACATCGAGGCGGCCGGTGCCCTGGGCGGCAGCGAGGGCGCGGGGCCGGTGCCGATCGCCCGCTTCGTGGAGAAACCGGATCGGGCCACCGCGGAGGGCTTGCTGGCCACGGGCCGCTTCACCTGGAACAGCGGCATGTTCCTGTTCCGGGCCAGCGCCATCCTGGCGGAGCTGGAGCGCCTGGCGCCGGAGGTGGTGAGCGCCTGCCGCGCCGCCCTCGAACACGACAGCCCCGATCTCGATTTCCTGCGGCTGGAGCGCGAAGCCTTCGCCGGCTGCCCGAGCGTGGCGATCGACGTGGCCGTGATGGAGAAGACCGACCGCGGCGCCGTGCTGCCGCTCGAAGCGGGCTGGAGCGATGTGGGCAGCTGGAGCGCCCTCTGGGACACGGCCGACCGCGATGCCCAGGGCAACGTGCTGCGGGGGCGGGTGATCAGCCACGACGCACGCAACTGCTATCTGCGCAGTGAGCACCGGCTGGTGGTGGGCCTCGGGATCGAGGATCTGGTGGTGGTGGAGACCGACGACGTGGTGCTGGTGGCCCATCGCGACCGGGCCCAGGAGGTGAAGTCGGTGGTGGGGCTGCTGGAGGGCCAGGGGGCCCGGGAAAGCAAGGCGCACCGCCGCATCTACCGCCCCTGGGGCTCCTACGACGGCGTGGTGGAGGGTGAGCGCTGGCAGGTGAAGAAGATCGTGGTCAATCCCGGCGCCAGCCTCTCGCTGCAGATGCACCACCACCGGGCCGAGCACTGGGTGGTGGTGAAGGGCACGGCCCTCGTGGAGAAGGATGGCCAGCAGGAGCTGGTGGGCGAGAACCAGAGCACCTACATCCCCCTGGGCGCCCACCACCGGCTCAGCAATCCGGGCAAGATCCCAGTGGAGATGATCGAGGTGCAGAGCGGCTCCTACCTCGGCGAAGACGACATCGTGCGCTTCGAGGACCGTTATGGCCGTTCCGATCAGCAGGCGAAGCAACCTCAGTCCCTGGCTTCGCCGCCATGAACCCGCCACGCGACGGGTGCTGGGATTGACCCGCAGCGCCTTAGGCCGATGTGCCTGGCCCGCTGCCCATTCTTGGCGCGGCGGCGGCCTTCCGATTTGCGCGCAGGCTGCGCAAGCGCTCCTCCACTGCCGCGCAGCTCTGAGCCACCCACCCCTTCTCTCTGCAGGCCTCGCTTCGCGTCTCGCTCCAGCGCTGTTCACTCCACCGTGACGCTCTTGGCCAGGTTGCGGGGCTGATCCACATCCAGGCCCCGGTGGGCCGCCAAGCATCGGCTCCTCAAGGATTCCTCCAAAAGCCAGGCCGAAGAAGGATTTCGAAGGAGAAACCGCTAGTCGACCCCCTCCACTCCCAGGCTCAAGGAAGTCTTCTGGAATACTCTGCAGAGCCTGCTCTTGAGCCTGGTTCCGGCCATCGGCAATGGGACAGTCTCAAGATGCGTCTCTGGAGATCCAGAAGCAAGCTTTGCCATGTTGACCATTATGCGCTTATTGGCGTAAAATAAGGGTAGGCCTGTTTGACCCTTCATTAGAGTTTTCATGAAGCTGCTGTCCAAAGCTGCGCTTGTAGCAGTCTTCGCCGCTCCGGTCGCCTTTACTTCACCATCCTTCGCCCAAAGCCCTTGCGGCGTCGGTACTATTGACGTCTATGTGGCCCTCGGATCAACGGGCTGCATCAGCGGGGATAAAATCTATTCCGATTTTTCGTTCACCGGCTTCGATACTAACACCACAAATCTATCCATTACTAATTCTGGCCTTCAGCACACATTCAGCGCTTCCGGCCTGAACTTTGGTGTTGGTACAAACGCTAGCTATAGCTACACTGTGGCCATTGCTCCCGGCAACCCCAACGCCAGTTTCCTCGGCTACCGCACGGCTGCCACCACCTCTGATGCGTTCGCCCCCTTGGTTAGCACCAAGACACTCATCGGCACACCCAATGGAGATGCGTCCACTGCTATCAATGAAGCTGTTGGCAACGTGGTTCTCTATTCTCCAACGATTGGAGGACCAGTCAGCTTCACAGGTTCCATGAACGTGACCGGCGGACGCATGGATGTCTTTACCGATACCCTCGTTCAACAAATCCAAGTACCCGTTCCCGGCCCCCTGCCGATCCTGGGTGCGGCTGCTGCTTTCGGGTATTCGCGCAGGCTGCGCAAGCGCCTGTCCACTAGCCCTAAGCGTTGAGCCACCGCCCGGGCCAATCAGCTCTCCCGATCCTGCCAACTCCCCCATCTCCGGCGATCGGCTGGCTGCTGATCACTCCACCGTGACGCTCTTGGCCAGGTTGCGGGGCTGATCCACATCCAGGCCCCGGTGGGCCGCGATGTGATAACTGAGCAGCTGCATCGGAATCACGGTGAGCAGCGGGCTGAGCAGTTCGTCCACCACCGGCACCGGCAGCAGCACATCGAAGATCTCGGTGTCTGCCAGCTCCGGGGCAACGCCGATCAGCTCGGCGTCCCGGGCCTTGGCCTCCTGGGCGTTGCTGAGCACCTTCTCGAACACCGAACCCGGCACCGCAATCGATACCACCGGCACCCGGGCATCGAGCAGGGCGATCGGCCCGTGCTTCATCTCGCCGGCG
>Ga0079299_1000442_pt1 | contig 10326 bp, 9 predicted proteins | sample Wag4_2014_7_11_2_FD_76334 | JGI IMG/M metagenome (GOLD analysis project Ga0079299, IMG submission 76334) | Lake water microbial communities from Ohio, USA - Utica-2 Time Series LW 2014_7_11 | ecosystem: Environmental > Aquatic > Freshwater > Lake | place: USA: Ohio | collected 2014-07-11
AACCAGTTGATTCTGACCAAGAACGCGCCTGTTGCTGACGCGTTCTTTGGAATCGACAACACGTTCCTCGGTCGGGCCGAAGAGGAAAACATCATCAGGGGTGAACCCTCAGCCATCGACTATTCGGATGTGTGCTTCAACCTGGATATCGGGTGGTTCAGGGAGAACAGCGTCACTCCACCTGAGAGATGGAGGGATCTGGTGAAGGAGGAGTTCCGGAATCTCGTGGTCATCTCTAACCCCAACACCTCGTCGCCGGGTCTCGCATTTCTCGCGAGTACCCACGCCGGCTTTGATACCCCTGAGGGGGTCCAGTCGTACTGGCGCGCGCTGCACGCTAATGGTCTGAAGGTTGCCGGCTCATGGGAGGACGCGTACTTCTCCGATTTCACGCGCTATGGCGGTAACTACCCGGTCGTGTTGAGTTACTGCTCCTCGCCCGCGGCAGAGGTCCTCGACAACGGCGAAGCGGGAACCGTGGCGCTACTGGAGGAGGCCTTCCGCCAAACAGAATTCGCGGGGGTGCTTGCCGGTTCTGCCAATGAGGACGCTGCGGCTGCGCTAGTGGAGTTCTTCGTGGGGCCCCGCTTCCAGGCGTCAGTGCCCGAGGCGATGTATGTGTATCCCGCAGTTCCGGGGACTCAAGTCCCAGAATCATGGGCCACGTTTGCCAAGCCCGCCACCTCCACGATTGGCGAGAACCTCGACATCAACTCCCACCGTGAGAAGTGGCTCGCGGACTGGTCGGAAATATTTGATAACTAGCCTCGAATTAGTGGGCACCACTGCGCTCATCGCCGCGATGAGCGCAGTGGCCTCACTGGTGCTCGGCTACCCAATCGGCCAGTGGTTGGCCTCGCTTGGGCGCCCGCGGCGACTGGTGACCACGGTCTTGCTGGTCCCCTTTATTCTTCCCGCTTTCTTGGTGGGAATAGCCCTTCGTCCCCTTCTGGGAGACCTGCTCGAGGACAGTCGTCTCGCCATCGCAGCGCTGATTGGTGCCCACGTTCTGATGAACGCAGGGTTTATCGCTGTTGTCACGGCCGCGTCAATGACCCCTCGCGATCAGAGCGAGTCGGCGGCGTTGGACGGCGCCACGCCTTTTCGCATCAGAGTGCATATTCAACTCCCACAGCAGCTTCCGGCCCTCGGTGCCGCCGGGCTGCTCGTTGCCCTCTATTCAGCCACCAGCTTTGGTTTGGTCCAAACGCTCGGTCAGGGTTCCATCAGGACCCTCGAGACAGAAATCGTGGTCGCCGCGTTGCAGCGCCTGGACCTGACCACAGCCGCGACATTGGCCCTGTTCCAAAGCATTCTCACGGTCTCGTTTTTTGTGATGGCCAAAAAGCTCGGCGCGGAGCCAACGGCTTTGTTTGGTGAGGGCGAAGAGGCCACGATCACAAGCCGGGTTGGTCGTTTTCTCGGGCTTGGGTTGCTTGTTGCGATTATCTGGGTGGTGGGGGGAGTGTTTGAGAAAGCGCTCACCACGGGACCAGGGTTGTGGGGAAACCTCGTCAATCTCACGGGCCGCGGGACGCGAGATGTCGTGAATCTGAGCGTCGTCGAAGCAGCGGGTAATTCTCTGCGCAACGTTGTGGTGGCCAGCGTGATTTCTTTGGTGTTGGCGTGGTGGTTGAGCCGAAAAAACGTAGGCCTTGCGGTTGTGCTGCCCATTGGAATTTCGCCGGTGGTTATCGGGCTCGGTGCTCTCGTCCTCTCGGGATATGTTCCAGCGCCTCTTGCTTCCAGTTGGCTGGTGCTGCCACTGGTGCAGAGCATTTTTCTCACCCCCTTGGCATTTCAAATCATTCAACCCGCCAGCCGAGCCGTTTCCCAAGATATTCGTGAAGCAGCAGCGCTGGACGGTGCCGAGGGCCTGAAATTCTGGGGATGGGTTGAGCTTCCCCTGCTCATCAGACCTCTCCTCGTTGCTGGGGCGCTCGTCAGCCTTGGATCCCTCGGCGAATTCGGGGCAGCAAGCTTTTTGACTTATGGCTCCAACCAAACCCTGCCGCTGGTGATGTTCCGCCTGATGTCGAGGCCGGGTCCTGAAAACCTGGGCATGGCGATGGCTGCAGCCAGCGTGTTTATCGTGCTGACCGTAGCTGTGCTGTGGCTGATTTTTTCTTCGCGGTCAGCGCTCACGAGGGGGGAGGAGCATGACCAACAACAGTGACCCCGCGGGCGTGGTGTTGATTGATGGTCCCTCTGGTTCGGGCAAGACCGACTACGCCAGTGCGCTGGCGAATCGGACCGGTGCCACCCTGGTGAGCCTCGATGAGGGTTACCCCGGGTGGGATGGGCTAGACGCGGGGAGCTGGCATATTCACCGCAACGTTCTTCTTCCGATCTCGCAGGGACTGCCCGGTCGCTACCAGAGGTGGGATTGGGCCTTAGGTGCGCAGGGCGACTGGGTGGATGTGTCTCCACATCGACCAGTGGTCATCGAAGGCTGCGGTGCGATTCGTCGCGAGGGTCTTGCCATCGCTGCCCATCGCATATGGGTGGATGCCCCTGCCGATGTTCGCAGGTGGCGTGCTCTTGAGCGCGATGGCGACACTTATTCCCCACACTGGCAACGCTGGGCACTACAAGAAGAGCGCTTCCGGGAGATTCATGATGGCCTAGGGAATGCGGACCTAGTGGTCACGACGGGCTAGGGATTTGGGGTGAGTAACGGGGCTTGAACCCGCGGCCTCCTGGACCACAACCAGGCGCTCTACCAACTGAGCTATACCCACCAAGGCTTCGCCACGAGGTTGCGAAGCGACTCCAGTGTATTACAGCCGGTCGGCCCAGTGTTCCCGGATGGACTCGCTGATTGTTTTGAGCGCCTTTGTGTCGGGGCCGGGCGCTTCGACAAATACAGCCTGGCGATAGTAGGCCAATTCCCGAATGGATTCGATGATGTCTGCTAACGCCCGGTGGCCACCATTTTTCTCGGGCGACTGGAAATAGGTTTTGGGGAACCAATGCTTGGCAAGTTCTTTGATGCTTGAGACATCGACATTTCGATAGTGCAGATACTCGTGGACGGCGGGAAGTTCCTTCTGGATAAACGCACGGTCGGTGCCAATGGTGTTGCCAGCCAGTGGGGCAACACCGGGCTCTGGAACGAAAGAGGTGATGTAGTCGAGGATGCGCGCTTGAGCATCCTCGAGGCCGAGCCCCGAGTCCAGTTCGGCCAACAGACCGCTCGTGGCGTGCATGTCGCGCACAAAGTCACCCATCTGAGCCAGTGCTGTGGCACTGGGCTTAATGACGACCTGGAAACCGGGATCCATGAGGTTGAGCTCGTAGTCGGTGATGACTACGGCAACCTCGACGAGTTCATCGACCCGGGGGTCAAGCCCCGTCATTTCACAGTCAACCCAGACCAGTCGATTACTACCCCCGTGTGCCACGCGGTGAGTCTATCCCGAGTGCCGTGCTCGGAGCAGGCCCACGAGATAGGCGAGGGAAAACCCAAACCCCACTGCCGCGTAGGCCAGGGTGAACCATGTGTAAGCGACGGGAATCAGCAAGGTGATCATTCCAAGACCCGCAGCAGCAAAGAGTATCACCACACTGGCCATCCGGACTCCGCCGTCACCGGCGCTCACGGACACGACCACCATGTTTCCCGTGAGGGCGACCAAGGTAATTCCTATCATCACCATCGACCACATCAGTGGAAGCTCGGGCTCAAGCCCAAGGAGCTCGAGAAAGAATGCCGGGAAGACAATCAGCCCTGCAGCGCTGAGGCCAAACACGCTCGCACCAGCGCGAAGTGTGTACCGCAGTTGAGTCATGACCCTCATTCTACGCGCCGGGCGAGGGGGGTAACCTGGCACCGCGTGCTTCGGTAGATTTGGGGAGTGTGGTTCACGAGGTGTCCCACCAAGAATGTCCACATTCGGGAAACCATCAGCAGACGTACAGCCCCGGGGCACAGACTGGGGAATCTGATTGCAGGGGCTCGGGCCCAGAAATGAAGTTGAGAGCGTGAAGACAAGAACCAAAGTCATAGCCGGAATTGTTGCCGTCCTCGTTGTAGGAGGCGCTGGGACGGGTATTGCGCTCTCTGCGTCTGCCCCCGAAGAGGCCACGGTGTTGACCGAAAGTGTTCAGGTGCGCGATGTGGATGTCACCGTTGCAGCGTCTGGCACCGTTGACCCGGCACGCGAATTAGGTTTACAGTTCCCCGGCGCGCTCACGGCGCAACTAGCGACGCTCGACGTGGCTGTTGGTGACGTTGTTGCAGAGGGCGATGTGTTGGCGACGATCAAGACGGAGGCTCTCGAGGCAGCTGTTGCCAGCGCTCGCTCCGGCGTTGCCACTGCCAGAACCGCGGAACTTCAAGCTCTGCAGGCGGTAGAAGCTGCCGAGCAGGCAGTCGTGGCGGCTCGGTTGGCCTATGAAAATGTCGCCGATGACCACCCCTCAGCCTCTGGCCCCAACAAGCACATCGCTCTCGAGAGCGCGCAGGCAGGACAGGCGACAGCAGCCGCTCAGTTGGGCGCTGCCCAAGCGCAGGTCATTGCGGCAGGGCCCGCCAAGACTTCCGCTGGGGCTCAGTTGACTTCAGCGCTCGCAAACCTTGCCGGAGCCACGATGACCGCTCCGGTTGCTGGGACTGTGGTCGCGATTGCCTCCGAGGTGGGGGAACCGATTGGAACGACTGCCATCGGCACCCAAGGAACCAGCGGTTTCATCATTCTTGCCGCACTCGATGAGTTTGTTGTTACCGCTGAGTTTGCAGAGGGTGATGTGGTCGGCATTGCTGTGGGACAAAAGGTAAGCCTCGAGTTTGATGCTCTCCCAGAGGAGACTCGAGTGGGCGAGGTGACCCACGTTGCGCCCTTTGGTGTCGTAGACCCCTCCGGGGCGTCGCTCACCACCTACGAGGTGACCATTAGTGTTCCGAATGCCCCTGCCGGACTCCGCGCGGGCATGACGGCGCAGGCGAGTATTACGACTGAAGAGCGTGTTGGTGTGGTTGCAGCTCCGGTGACGGCGCTGGTTCCCACCGATGATGGCTTCATTGTTCGGGTCCAGGGCGAAGACGGAACGATCACGAATGTTGATGTCGAGGTTGGCATCCGCGGTGGCTACTACGTCGAGATTCTCTCGGGGCTCTCCGAGGGCGATCGGGTTGTGACCGGTTCTGATGGCGAATTGCCTCCGACGGACACAGGTTTCGGCGGCGGGCCACCTGAGGACGCTCGAGAGAACCCAGACCTCAATTGAGCGATCTAGTCGTTGAACTCACCAACGTTCGCCGCGAGTATCAAACCGGCGAAGTTCCCACCGTCGCGCTAGCGGGAGTGAGTCTCAAAGTCGAACGCGGTGAATTCGTGGCCATCGTTGGCCCGTCGGGTTCGGGTAAATCAACTCTGATGAACTTGATTGGGTGCCTCGATCGTCCCACCGCCGGTAGCGTGAAGATCTCCGGCAAAGACATCTCGTCACTGGATGACAATGAGCTCACCGCTCTGCGCTCGCGCGCAATTGGCTTTGTGTTTCAACAGTTCCAGTTGTTACCGCTCACCTCGGCGGTCGAGAATGTCGCAGCGCCTCTGCTCTATCAGGGTCTTCGACCCAGGGAGGCTCACCAGCGTGCTGCCGCGATTCTCACCAGGCTTGGCCTTGGCGAGCGCCTCGACTTTGACCGTGGGCGACTCTCGGGTGGCCAGCAACAGCGTGTGGCAATCTCGCGTGCGCTCGTGACAAACCCCGACATTGTTCTGGCCGATGAGCCCACCGGCGCCCTAGACACATCCTCGGGTGCGCAGGTGATGGAGGTCTTCAAAGAGATGAACGCTGAGGGTCGCACGATCGTGCTGATTACCCACGACCTCGATGTCGCGGCGGCAGCCAAACGCCGTGTGTACATCAGAGACGGGCTGATTGAGCGCGACGACGCTGATGCGTTAGCGGGTAAGCGATGAATCTCTGGCTTACGTTCAAATTAGCGCTCAGCCGAATCACGGCGGCCAAGGTTCGCTCCGCTCTCACCATGCTCGGAATCATTATTGGTGTCAGTGCGGTTGTTGCGTTGACCGCGGTAGGGCAGGGAGCCCAGCAGGGTATCGACAGCTCTCTTGCGTCACTGGGTGCCAACCAAATTACTGTTTCTGCGTCAACTCCGACGGGGTTGGAAGAAAAAGACGCGGCCGCAATTGGCGAAATTGAGGGCGTGCTCAAGATCAGCACTGAGGTTCGCACCGTGGGCAGTATCGCCTATGGCAGTGAGTCAATCGGTGCCACCATCATCGGTGTGTCGCCAGAGTATGCGAACCTCGGTAATCCAGATCTCGCCATTGGCGCCTTTCTGCCTACTTCCCCGGGATTGCAGAACTCTCGGGTCGTGGTCGTGTCCGCACGCGGGGCCGATGAATTGGGCTTTACTAAGGACTCCATCGGCGACACCGTCCGGGTCGATGGGCTGGCTTTCACCGTAATTGGTGTGTTGGATGATGCTGATGGTTTTGGCTCTGGAGCCAATGTCTACATCACGCAGGAGGCGGCAAGAAGCCTGTTCTCTAAGTCTCCCTTCCTCTCCGTGATCCGCATCCAAGCTGAATCTCAGGAGGCCGTGTCACCGGTGGAATACCGAGTCGAGAGCTTCCTGCGCTACTCGAAGAACGTTCGCAATGACGATGACGCAACATTCATCATCTTCAACCAGGCAGCGCTGCAGGACACGATTAGAACGGTGACAGGAACCCTTGGCATTCTCATCACCGGTATCGCCGGCATTTCGCTTGTGGTGGGTGGTATCGGAATCATGAACATCATGTTGGTCTCAGTCCGTGAGCGCACCCGGGAGATTGGCGTTCGCCGGGCGATCGGGGCCAGGCAGTCACAGATTCTCACCCAGTTCTTGATGGAAGCCGTAGTGCTCTCAACGCTGGGTGGTCTTATTGGCCTCACCATCGGGCAATTAGCGTCCTATGGGTTCTCGGTTCTTGGCGGGTGGGACTTCTTCATTGACCCGACCACCGTGTTTGTCGCCCTGGGCTTTAGCGCGCTCGTCGGTGTCGTCTTTGGAGTCTGGCCGGCACGAACCGCAGCAAAGCTGCAGCCGGTGGACGCCCTGCGCTTCGAGTAGGGCCTTCTGGCGAGGTGCGCTCTTAGCCGATGATGAGCCGGGGCGAGACGGAAGCCCGGAGTTCTGCGGGTTCTTCCTGTTGGTCGGTCATTGCGTTGAAGAAGCGCATGTAGGCGCTCTGCAGATGACGGCGCATCATGTCTTCGGCTGTCGTGGGCTCCGCCGCCCTAATCGCCTCGGCGATGGACTTGTGTTCCTTAATGGTGCTGCGCCAATCCCAGTTGTGTCCATACATGCGAAACAGGTGGAGATGGCAGTGGGATTGTTCGAAGGATTGAATGACCGTCTGGTTCTCGGTAGATTCAAGAATTGCGCGGTGAAAGCGGCTGTCGTGGGAAATCAGGGCGTGCTGTAATGAGTCACCACCGGCATCGAAGTGAGCCAGCTCGTCATCTAAAACGCGAGCGGGGTTGTTGAGCCTATTCGTGGCAGCGGTTCTGGCCGCCCAGGGCTCAATGAGTAGCCTGAATTCAAAGAGGTCTCTCACGCCCTGCAAGTCGAGGACCTGAGTGGTGGCGTAACCCTTGTTGGAGGTCGCCACCAGCAGGTTGTCGCCCTGGAGCAGCCGGAGTGCTTCTCTCACCGGCGTCGGCGACACCCCGAACTCTCGAGAGAGGTGGTGAATATTGACCTTGGTTGCTGGGGGGATGGTGTGTTCAAGAATCTTGCGACGGAGCGCTTCGTAGACCTCGGCCGTGGTGAGGCGCCCTGATCCGTTCGCGGGTTGCGCCACAGTTGACCGCACAGAGACGTCTGTATCGGTCGGGCCCATCGCGCACATCCCTCGTGTTATCTGTGGAAATGCCCGCCTCCGGCTGACATCTGATTGTCATGGTAGTTCACCGGCAAGCAAATTCGTGGACGCTTTGCTCTGATGCATCGGAGGTTGGCACGGACTAGGCTCTGTTTTCGTCCGCTACCTCGCGAGATTATTGCGTCGGGGGAACCCGCTCATTCCGCATTCGCACCAGGAGAATTTCATGGCCCATCAGATACTTCCCGAGAACGCGACGGCAGCGACCCTGATTGCCAGGGTGTGGGATCCCACATCGGGCGGCCCGCGAGTGTGTGTGGTGCGGGGTGGGGAGCTCGTCGATGTTACGCCAGCGGTTGGCACCGTCTCCGCGCTCTGTGATCGTCGCGCGAACCTCGAGTCCTACGTGGCAGGAGGAGATACTCGCTGGTCGGTTGATGAGGTCGTCGACGGTTCACTCGCGCGAGATAGCGCTGTTCCTCACTTCCTCGCTCCGGTGGACCTGCAGGTGGTCAAGGCTTGTGGCGTCACTTTTGTGGGCAGCCTCATTGAGCGAGTCATTGAGGAAAAGTGCGCGGGTGACAGTGCTCGCGCCGAGGTGGTGCGCGCTGAACTGATGGACACATTGGATGGCAGCCTCAAGGGAATCCGTCCCGGATCACCGCGCGCTCAGGCGGCAAAAGAGATTCTCATTGCCCAGGGTCTCTGGTCGCCCTACCTCGAGGTGGGAATCGGGCCAGACCCCGAGGTCTTCACAAAAGCGCCCGTACTGTCCTCGGTGGGCTTTGGTGCCGAGGTGGGTATTCCGACCTTCTCAACCTGGAACAATCCAGAACCAGAGCTTGTGCTCATCGTGGATTCACGTGGAACGGCCATTGGAGCGACGTTGGGTAACGACGTGAACCTGCGAGACGTAGAGGGTCGAAGTGCCCTGTTGCTGGGTAAAGCGAAGGACAACAATGCCCAATCATCCCTCGGCCCCTTCATCCGCGTTTTCGATGACAACTTCGGTCTCGAGGACGCGGGCAACGAAGAGATTCACCTGCGGGTAACGGGCAAGGACGGTTTCACTCTGGAGGGAACCAATTCCGTTAGCGAAATTAGTCGGCCGCTGACTGAGCTCATTGGCGCAACCTCCGGAGCACACCACCAGTATCCAGATGGCTTCGCCCTGTACACGGGGACATTGTTTGCGCCGACGCAGGATCGCGATACACCGGGAACGGGCTTCACTCACAAACCGGGCGACGTTGTCGAAATTTTCAGTTCCCACCTGGGTCGTTTGGTCAACACGACCGGCGTTACTGAGGAACTGGAGCCCTGGACGTTTGGTATTCGGGAGCTGATGGCCTACTTGGCCCGGGAGCGCCACTAGGCCCTGGTTTCCGGGGGCACACGAAGTCTGCGGGGTTCTGGTGTAGGCCCAAAAATCACGGTTGCGACACAAATACATATCTATTCTCTAAATAGTTGATATTTTTTGCCAAACCCGATTAGGGTGTACAGAACAATCCCATGCACCAAATGGGATCAACCAATTGAGAGGAAACACATGATGTCAAGGCGACGCAGCGGTGTAACAATTGCCGCGCTTGCGATTTCCGCCGGCCTCCTCGTTGCTGGGTGCACCCCTGCAGCTGAGGAAGCCACCGAGGCACCTGCCGAAGAGACGACGACGGCCACTGGCCCCGACTTCTCGAGCGTTCAGGTTGCACTCGTTCCGGGTGGAGCACACCCCTACTTCCAGCCATGGATTGCTGGTGGAGAAGCCGCAGTTGCTGAGTTCGGTATCGGCTCTGCAGTCTTCAACGAAACCGGTGAATGGGACCAGACCAAGCACAACGCAGCAATCGACTCGATGGCAGCACAGGGCTTCAACGCGTTTGGTATCTTCGGCGTTTCCCCCACCGACATCAACACCACGTTCCTGAACCTCAAGGGTCAGGGATTCGCTGTTGGTTCGTTGGCATCGTGCCCTGCTGGTGACGTGAATGAGGCAGACTTCTGTCTTTCGACCGACACTGGTGAAGCTGCTTACCTGGCCACCGTTGCTCTCATCGAGCAGATGGGTGGAGAGGGCGCAGTTGTGCACCTCACCGGAAACGCAGTTGACTCCAACACGGTTCGCCGCATTGAGGGCGTCCAGCGCGCAATCGACGAGACCGGTGGCGCAGTAACCCTGCTCACCACCATCACCGACATTGACACCGACCTCCAGTCGGCAGAAAAGGCAGTTACTGACCTTCTCGCCGCACAGGGTGACGCTGTCAACGGTATCGTCACCACTGCTTACAACCCCGCTGTTGCAGCGACTAAGGGTGTTGAAAGCACTGGATTGCCCATCAAGGTTATTGCAATCGATGACGACGCAATCATCCTCGACGCAATCCGCGCCGGAACCATCTCTGGAACTGTTGTCCAGAACCCATGGGGCCAGGGCTACGTTGGTAGCTACGTCCTCGCAGCGCTTCAGACTGGT
>Ga0079299_1000445_pt1 | contig 10280 bp, 12 predicted proteins | sample Wag4_2014_7_11_2_FD_76334 | JGI IMG/M metagenome (GOLD analysis project Ga0079299, IMG submission 76334) | Lake water microbial communities from Ohio, USA - Utica-2 Time Series LW 2014_7_11 | ecosystem: Environmental > Aquatic > Freshwater > Lake | place: USA: Ohio | collected 2014-07-11
GACGCTGAACCGGAGCGGCAGACGTTCCAGTGGTGGGGTGCGGGGGTTTAGGCCGAAGGCCGTCCCCTGCACCCCTGCCACGTGGCGAACGCGGGGTGTGGGGCAGCGCCCCACGGTGTTCAGACGGCGGGCACCCAGTCCTTTACGGTGCGCTCGCTGGCGTTCTCTCTGACGGTGCGCAGGAAGGCGGCGAACTGGCGGCGTTGTTCGTCGTCGCGCAGCTTGTCGTACTCGGCCTGCAAGGCCGCAATCTGCTGGGCAATGGCGGCCATCTTGGGCGTGTCAGCAACGGCCATCAGCCGATGGTCAACCGGGAAGTCTTTAAGCCGTGCCTTCATGGCTGGCCCCTTGCGACTGTGACAGGTTGAACAAGGCCCGGTCATCGGCGCGGGTCAGGTACTTGTCAAGGCGATCAAGGAACTTGGCGCGGGTCTGTTCGTCGCGCTCCATCATGTCCAGCACCAAGGCACCGGCCAGAATCTTGCGGCGGGTGTCGCCGGCGCGTTGACCCTTGAGGATGGTTTGCAGCTTGCGGGCCTCGATCATGTCGCGCTGGGCCTTGAGCTGCTTTAGCTGCTTGGCGTTCTCCTGCGCTCGTTTCTCTGCTGCTGCGATCTTGTCCTCGATGGATGCCATGTTGTTCTCCGCTGGTGGTTGCACGAATCGTCATTTTAGCGTAGAGGCGACGGGTGCGCGATGGGGCGCGAACGGCTAGAATAGCCGGGAGCGCAGACCCGAAGCGAACAGCGAAGGGCGCACTTAGAGTAATCCCCTGCGGGGATTACGTGCGGTCATGGGCTGCGCCCCTGACAACCCCAAAACCGGAGGCCCGCCGCCGTGGCGATCTACCACCTTTCAGCGAAACCGATCAGCCGTGCCCAAGGTCGCAGTGCGACCGGGGCAGCGGCTTATCGCGCTGGGGTGGAGATCACCGACGAGCGAACCGGCCTCGTGCACGACTACACCCGCAAGGGTGGAGTCCTGCACTCCGAACTCATCCTGCCGGGCGGTGGAACCGCCGACCGGGCCGAGTTCTGGAACGGCATCGAAGCGCACCACAAGCGCGGCGATGCGGTACTCGTCCGGGAGGTGGAAATCTCCCTGCCGACCGAACTGGCACCGGAGCAGCGGCAGGCGCTCGCCGTGAGCTACGCCCGCGAGCTGGCCGACCGCTACGGGGTGGCGGCTGACGTGGCACTACACGCGCCGCGCACCGTCACCGACCGGGAGCTTGAAAAGAACCCAGACCAGTACCACGAGACAGACCCGGAGACCGGGCGGCGGCATAACGGCAACTGGCACGCGCACATCATGCTTTCGGCGTGCCACGTCCAGCCGGACGGTACGCTTGGCAAGAAGGCCGTGGAGCTGGACCCGATCCACTGCCAGCGGGCCAAGATCGAGAACATGGCCGACCGGGAGCGGGCGCGGTGGGGCGAGCTGGCGAACGCGGCGCTTGAGCGCCACGGCCACGAGGCCCGCATCGACCACCGCAGCCATGCCGAGCGCGGCATCGAGGCCGAGCCGTCGCAGCACCTTGGGCCACAGGCCCACGGCTACGAGCGGCGCACCGGCCAGCCAAGCGCCAAGCGCATCCAGCAAGAGCAGGAAGCCGCCGAGCGGCTGGCCCGCGCCAAAGCGCTGGGCGAGCTGGAACGCCAAGGGAAGGCGCTCGACCGTTCCATCATCGACCTGTCAGGCGACATGCGGGGCGCGCTCCAAGAGCGCGACCAGTTGCAGGCCGAGCGCCAGCGGCAGCAGCAGGCGCAGCCATCGCCCGAACTGGCGAAGCGCATGGAGCAGGGCATGGCCGACTTCGAGCGGCGCTTCTCGCTCCAGCAGAAGGCCGAGCAGGGCATGAGCAGCTTTGAGCAGCGATTCGCCCAGATGGAGGCCGCACAGAAGGCCGAGCAAGAGCGCCAGCGGCAGGCCGAGCAGGCCCGCAAGACCGAGCAGGAACGGCAACAGCAGGCCCAGAAAGACCGCTTGCAGCAGCTCCAAGAGCAAATAACTGATCGTTGATTGTTGCTTAGAAGTGTTTACAATTGTCCTCCATGAGCAAGGTGTATCGTATTAATGAATTTGCGGACCGCATCGGTCGCGCATCCAGTACTGTGCGCAGATGGGAGCGCGAGGGCAAGCTCACTGCGAAGCGACTGCCGTCTGGGCATCGGTACTTTGACGAATCAGACGTGCGAGCCGTACTCGGCGGCGCCCCAGACAAGCGATTGACCGTCGTTTACTGCCGCGTGAGCAGCGCGGGACAGCGTGACGATCTTGCGTCTCAAGTGGAAGCGATGGAGCAATACTGCCGCGCCGGCGCTGTCGCTGTTGATGAGTGGATTCAGGAAGTCGGCGGCGGAATGAACTTCAAGCGCAAGCGCTTCCTGGGTCTGATCGAACGCATCCAGCGTGGGGAAATCGAGCGCCTTCTGATTGCTCACAAGGATCGTCTCGTTCGCTTTGGCTTTGATCTACTGGACCATCTCGCCCGTGAGCACGGATGCGAGATTGTCGTCGTCAATCAGGCATCGCTCTCGCCAGAGCAGGAAATGGTGGAAGACCTGCTGGCCATCGTACACACGTTTTCCTGCCGGCTGTACGGCATGCGCAAGTACAAAAAACAGATCAAGGAAGATTTCCCGGGAAGCAAGGAACCGAAGGACATTCTTGAATGAGCGTCGTCACCCGAACCCTTCATGCAGCCGCCTCCTCGCTTCCCGCCATCGGTGCGGTATGCGACGCGATGGCGTTCGTGCGCGCCGACCTCTGGCGTCGCTATGGGGCGCTGGGAACCGTCGGAAAGAGTGCGGCCGATGTTCGTAAGGAAGTGTCGGCGGCCGGCTGGTATGCGGGCCTTGCTGTGGACGGCACGATTCGCGCCGAAACGACGAAGGACATCGTCAACGACATCCTCACGTACAAGGCGGCAGCGTGCGCAAAGGTGCGTCAGGCCATCGCGAAGAGAACGTCCGATCAGGCCGAGCGCAAGCGCCTCTATGCGCTCCTGAGGGCCGACAAGTGGCTTGATGACCGCTATCTGCACAGAATGATGCGCAAACACTTCCGGCATGGCGTGTCGCGCTGCGACAACCAGTTCATCGTGCGCTCAGACAGGCATGAGAGCCGGATCGTGGATGGTCGTCTCACCGTGACGATCCGCATCGCGAGGCAGTACGGCCCGCTGCTCGTGCTCACAACGACGAGCAGCGGAAAGAACGTCGACCTCACCGGATGCAACCTGCGCGTGATCCTCAAGGGCGAAACCGTCGAGATTCATTACGCGAGAGAAAAGGGCGAAGGACGCCCGTGCGGAACCGCCGAAATCGGTATCGACAAAGGCTATAGCGAGGCTTTCACCGACTCGGAAGGCTGTCACCACGGCGAGAATTTCGGCGCGATAATGACGGCTTATAGCGATCAGGTTTCGAATACCGGGAAGGCTCGCAACAAGCTGTATGCGCTCGAAAAGAAGCATCGCGCAGCCGGGCGCATCGCCAAGGCCGACCGCATCAAAGCAAATAATCTAGGCCGCGTGAAGCTCGAAGCGCGCCGCGAGCGCACGCAGAACAGGCTGCGCAACATCGCCTATCAGGCGGCGCATGCCATCGTGGACAAGGCTGCCGTCGTCGGATCTGAAGATTTGACGTTGCCCATCAAGGGCAAGGTTCAATGGCGGAAATTCAACCGCCGCATGAGCGCATGGGCCAAGGGGGTTTTGGCTCAAGCGCTGAAAGAAGTATGCACGCAGCGTGGAGCGACGCACGTCGTCGTAAACGCCGCCTACACGTCGCAAATGGACTCGTTCTCGGGCTTGCTGGAAGGCAAGCGCGCGGGCGACAAGTTTTACCGTGCAAACGGGGACGTTCTCCAGGCGGACTTCAACGCTGCGCGGAACGTGCGAAACAGAATCCACGACCAGGAAATCACCCGGTACATGCCGCACCAACAGGTGAAGGCAATTCTGGTCGCGCGTTCCTCCGGCGCAACTGAGCGTCAAGGGGCTTCAGTTGGGCGACCACAGTCGCGTCAACGAAGTGCAGATAAATCCAATGCTCAACTTTGAGCAAATGTTTTGGAACAGCGAAGGCATTAGAAAAGGTTTGAAGCAGGTCGCTGCGGCGTCCGGAAAAATCCACGCGGAATAAGGTTTCTTGTTCCGCGCGGTTGTTTTATTCCGGCAAACCACTCATCCGACGTGTGATCTTCGCGAATTGCTCTTCGAAGATTTTGTCGTGAATTGCCCGCAGTTCGGCCTTTCTCTCAGTGGATGCGATGCCGACGTACTGTTGCACGACGTCCTTAATCTTTTGATCGACGGCCGGATCTTCCAGCAGCTTTCGAACGCCACACAAAACGATATAGCGCGTGTCCTCTAGCGCCGTTGCTCGGGCGGCCTCGCTGGCGTACCTGCCGCGCAACTTGTAAATCTCATTCATCAGCGTTGAACTGCTTTCTCGCGAGCCATTGCTGATGACCATGTCGGTCAGGGCATATGCCATTAATGCATTCATGCGGTTCTCCCTAAGTTATTAATTATCGTTTAATCCTTGCTGCTGCCATTCTGCTTCTCTTCCTGGGATTTGATCAGATCCGCCTTTTCTTTCTTCCGCTGATCCGCCACTTCCTTCCCTTGTCTCATCATGGCGCCGGCTGCCGCTTCGCCGCGGGCACCTGCGCCACGCACGGCGCCTTCCATGCCTGCATCGAGATTCCGCGTTTCGTCGTGCCGTCCGCCAGCACCACCAATATAGTTAAACACGCCTGGGATGATAGTGATGAGCTGGAATGATCTGCGTACAATCACGTGGCACATTGCAACGTAAAACCCAATCACCACTACTGATGTCACTATCCCCGTGGTGCTATCGGCTTGAACCGAATCCACCGTGCGGCTGAAGAAAATCGCCAACAGGCTCAGCATCGGTTTGCTGATGAACACCGCCAGAATCAACCCGAACACCATCAGAACCGGGCGCAATACCGCCTCCAGCAGCATGAGATAGCCGGCCGATGCCTTGCCTGCGATATCGTGCCCTTCCGGGTGGAGGTGGGCAGCCGCCCAGATGGGCAGCGCGATCATGGCTTCGGCGACCACGATCACCCATCCCATCACACCGCCGATCCAGATGATCATCGGCTGGAACGGGATTACGATAGACATGCCGATTCCAAGCAGCAGCAACGGGATCAATAGCGACAGCACCAACGCCGCAGCGACCCCCCCAATTTCGGCACCCCCGCCAATAACCTTGCCGGCAATACCGCCCGCGGCTCCAAAAATCTTTCCGCCGAACACCGAGACGCCGGTGGTGACGGCAATGCCGGTTTCCGCCAAGCCCATCAGCCAGTCCCCGCCATTCTTGATCTGGACCAGCGGGTGTTTTGGTGATGTCGGATCATCGCCGACAAGGCGGGACAGGTTTTTAATGTTAGGGATGTAGTTGGACATGATGGAGCCCAGCGATCCGTCGTCCTTCGCGCTCGGATCGCCGCCGCCTTTCTCAATATCGCGCCACGAGGGGGCTGCGGCTTGCTCAACCAGGGCGGCCATTGCGCGGTCGTAGCCCATTTCTCCCATATCCGCGGGCGGCTTTGCTTGCGGCGTCCATTGCACCAGCTTGTTGATTTCGGTCTGTGCCCGCGCAATCGTGAACATCCAGGTTCCTGCCCCGATCCAGCCCGCCGAACCCGCGTCCTGCGTCATCGATTTAGTGATGGGATCCGTCAGGGTGCTGACGGCGGCGTTAGCGACGTAGCCGACTGATTGCACATAGCTGTCGGTTGCGCTGGCGATGATGGCCGGGGCGGCTTCCATCGCTTTTTGCACGGCGTCTGGGTCGACGTTCTGATCGTTCGCGAGCTTGTCCGAAATATTGGTGGCGATCTGAATCGCGATGGGTTGAAGCGTTTGCGTCGCGGCCATGACGCCATTCAGTTGTGCCTTTTGCACGGTCTCGATGGCGAGGTCGTACACCTCGTTATTCACGGTTTGCTTTTGATAACCGGGCAACTTCACCGACCCGCAGTAGTCGCGCGCGATTCCCGATCCATTATTTGCGTCCCGCGGCCCCCACACGACCATGTACCCCGTCGCAACTGCCGTGTTTTTCGGGTTTACCCAACGCTGCTGCTGCGCCGCCCACGGGTCGCTCCCTGCGCTGCCCACATTGGTGACCGCCTGGCCGTTGGCCCCGAGCGTGATTGGTGTTACACCGAAATTCACTCCGGGGTACTTTTGCGACATCACTGCATTGCAGACATTGCTTTCGAGGATGCTCACCATGGCGCGTCTGGTGACGCTATTTTCGGCGGATTGCGCTGCTAACTGAATGCCGCCATTGTTGGCGTAGGTGTTCACGGCCGAGCTCCACACGAGATCGGCCATGCCGACGCCCTGCCCGACCAGCCACATAAACGCGAGCTGCACCGCCGAAAATCCGCTCGACGTGGGAACCAGCATCATGTTCCCCATGATCACCCGCAGCGGGATGAACACCGTGGACCAGCTTTTTCCAAAGACTTGTCCATCTTCTGCTGTTTTCAAGGTGCCAACGGTGGTGATAAAAATGAACATCGCCGCGCCCAGAACGACGATGCATGCGTTGAATTTCATCATCGCCGCGCCGAGCATGTTCTGCGAGGCGGAGGGCGAGGAAATGTCTCCAAAAATATCGCGGAGGATCTTCATCGACCAATCCGCGGCGCCGGGGTTCATATTGACCACGCTGCCGTCTGGCCCGGCTGCGGTGAGCGAGCTATTCAGGGCGGGCATCGTCTGCGCGAGCGCATCCAACGAGAAAGCCGCCAGCACTGCGAGCAGGGCGGCGGCGGCGAAAAACCGGATATTTTTGAAGCGCGAGCTCATACAAACCACCTTCCTGGTTGTTTTATCCATTCGCGAAATCCGATGAACTGTCGGTGTTTCATTTGCCAGGCGCGATGCTGAGCGGCCACGGTAATCGCAAGGTTGGCGAAAAACAGTGCGATCACGGAAATTCGTGCGCTCACCGATTCTTGCGTCGCGAGCAGGTATTCGGCATAGATTCCGACACAGACGAACATAACCAAAAATATTCTCGCGTTCATCACCACTTTTCGTTGTATCTCCGCGAGTTCCTTTTCCGTCACGCCGGTGCGTTTCACGTGCTCTTCGAATGTCTCCGTGTTGCCTTGATCGGTATCCTTTGCAATATTCAAAATGTCGCCGAGCAGGGTTCTCAGCATGGCGAAACGCGCTTTCGCCTGGTTTCCGATGATGGGCTCTGCGGCGTCACGCGCAATCGCGCGCGGGCTAAACTCGCCCCCTACCGCCGCCGCCGTTTTCTTCAGTCTTGATTTTTCTTGTTTCACGGCATCACCCATCCGTATGTTTTTTCGTTGTCCGAATATGGATAACACACCCCGTCTTTAATTATCCATCCTTTTCCGTTGCATCGCGCTACCCGTTGAAGCTCCCCGGTTTCCGCGAACTTATACGCCAATTTGCCTTCCGGTGTGTTCGCCCATGCTACCGCTGCTTTCTCGTCCCTGCTTTGCTTGTACGCTGCCGCAAACCCCACGTAATAGCCGTCACTGTACGCCTGACGGTGTGCGTAAAAAAACACTCCGGCAAGCGCTACTGCCGCGGTTGCTATTGATATCGCCACCCACTGAAGTTTTTTCGTTTGTGCTGTCCGCTGCGCTACCTTTTGCGCGATTTCTGCTACCGCGTTGGACATGCTTGCCTTTGCAGATTCCACGGATGCTTTCACCGTTGCATCCGATGTTGTTTTGCAAGCCGCTACCGCTTCCTTTGCCGCCCGTGCTATCTCCTGTGGGATTTTTTCATATTGCGTTTGATGTGTTTGAAGTGCCATCAACACCAGCCACAGCGCGTCATTGTTCTTCAACCCGAGTGCATCCCGCACTCGGTAAAGATTGCTCCGCTCGGCGTCGCTAGGCTGCCTTCCGAGCAGCTTTTCAAAGCTGTCGTCGAGGTCACTCATGGATGATTTTTCCAAGCACTTTTTTCACTTCATTTCGCCACCGCATCAGTTCCGCTCTATTGCCAATGGGAAGCTCCTTACTTGCTGCTGCGATGCTCATTCGTTTTGTGTAAATGTCATCGCTTACGCGGTCTGCGAGGTCTGGAAATGTTTCCGAAGTGCCTCCGTGTTCTTCGATTGCCGCCCGCAGCTTGCTGTTGTTATACAACTCGAATTTGCTTTCTTCCCCAAAGTGACCGTTTCGCACCACATGAATCTCCGCTTTCGAAAAGACATCCATGTGTTCTTTCAAAAGTTCCAAGCTATCTCTTTGTCGATTGATCACCCAGAGCGTCACCAGCTTTCTGTTTAATTCCCCCAGAGTGTTGTTTAGTGTTTCACCAAAAGCGCTTTCGCCTTTGTTGTTTCGCGCGGCTGTGTTGATAACGAGTGTGCTATCCGGATTGTTTGCGGAGAGATTGACCAGTTGAATCCAACCGTCCGCTTCATCGAGATTCACAAGCTCCGTTTCCGTGGTGTCTTTATATGCTTTCCAGGTGTCTGGATTTGAGGTGTCCGACTCGATCAACAACACCTTCTCGCCTGCTTCTTTGAGGTAATCCACGACGGCCATCGTGAGAAACGATTTGCCTACCCCGCCTTTGGCACCGCCGATGTAATAAATGTTTTTCATTTGTCACCCAATTAGATTTCTTCGGTGTCCGGAGTGGGTACAAAAGTGGCCTTGGCCGGGTCGGGAAAGAATTTCGCGGCGGCGGCGGGCGGGGGTGTGTCTGCTGCCGCTTGCGGCAGCCCCTTTTTACCCTTGGCACGTTGCATATAACTCTTGAGTGTTGGTGGTGCCACTTGCAGCCCCTTGCTATTTAAAAGCTCCGCGATCTTTTCAATCGAGTAGCCGCGTTTTTGCAGGACGGCGATATCTTTGATGAGCAGTCTAACCGCCTCTTGATTGCTACACTCTTTGTCATCATCCTCGATGACTGGCATCGCTTTAAGTTCGGCAGAGATGCTTTTGATTTGTTTCATTGTCAGTTTCATGGCGCCCCCTTTGTGCTAACTTGTTTGACAGATCTTATCTTAGCACCGTTTTTTGCATTTGCAAACAGTCTTTGACGCGCTACAATTCGGATACGCAAGTCTGCTCGCAGACGAATACAGGATGGGGTTTGTTCAACACATGCTTCGCATGTCTTGCCCAAACCACGTCAGACCGTTCGGCGCTCCGCTTCTCACTGTCTGACTCATCCTGCCGGGGCAAGCCCCTGGACCCCACGGCAGTGCGGCGCTCCGCTTCTTACTGCCTAGTCACACCCCCGCCGCCGCCCGGGGGATAGGAGGAACAATGCCGTTCGAAACGCTTGGTGACGCCCCGCTCGATGCGGTGATTGGCCTGCGCCTCACCGCCGACGAAAAGTCGATGCTTCGGCGCGATGCGGAGCTCGCTGGCATTAGCATGAGTGAACTTGTTAGACGGCGATACTTTGGACTGCCGATCATTTCCGCGACTGACCTGGAAATGATCAACGAGCTACGAAGGTTGGGCGGCCTGATGAAGCACACGCACAACGAAAGCCGCGGGATGTACTCAAAGGAAACCGCCGGCGTGCTGTCCGCGATCAAATGCTACATCGAGGGTCTGGCGTGATTATAAAAAAGGTCCTGAACCCGGATAAATCGGCGAGCAAAAGCAAGCGGATTGCTCGCTTGCTCGAATACGTTCGCGAACCGGCCTCCGCGAATTCGGATGAAAAGTGCATCTATGCGGGCGCACGCGGATTTATCACGGACTTGCCTGACAGCCAAACGCTGGAAATGATTGCGTTGTCGCGGGTGGCGGTTCGAAGCAAAGACACCGTGAGTCATTACGTTTTGAGTTGGCGGGAAGGTGAGCATCCGACAGTTGCGCAGGTGGAAGAGGCGGTGACTATTCTGTTGCACGAGTTCGGCCTCGCGGATCATCAGTGCGTGTACGGTTTGCACAGCGACACCGACAACCTACACCTGCATGTCGTGGTCAATCGTGTGCATCCGGAATCGGAAAAAGTCATTGAGATAAACCGTGGATTTGACATCGAGGCGGCGCACCGTGCGATTGCCAAGATTGAGCACGCGCAGGGATGGCAGCCAGAACAAAACGCACGATACGTGGTGTTGGAAAACGGGGAGGTCGGGCGCGAGCACGTTGACCCCAACCGCCCGCGACAGCCGAATCAGCGAAAGCGCGATATGGAAAACAGGACCGGCGAGAAATCGGCGGAACGAATCGCAATCGAAGAAGCGGCACCCATAATC
>Ga0079299_1000447_pt1 | contig 10264 bp, 9 predicted proteins | sample Wag4_2014_7_11_2_FD_76334 | JGI IMG/M metagenome (GOLD analysis project Ga0079299, IMG submission 76334) | Lake water microbial communities from Ohio, USA - Utica-2 Time Series LW 2014_7_11 | ecosystem: Environmental > Aquatic > Freshwater > Lake | place: USA: Ohio | collected 2014-07-11
ACCGGGGAGAGGTGGGGGTCAAGGACTGGCAGGCGACGCTCCCATACGATGCTGCAGCGCAGCCCTGGATCCGTGTCACTCCGGATTGTGCTGGTCCGCCACGGGCTCAGCAGCTTCAATGTCGAGCACCGCATCCAGGGCCGCGACGACCTCAGCGCTCTCACCCCCGAGGGGGTGGACCAGGCCCTGGCCACCGGTCGGGCGCTGGCCGATCTGCCCCTGCAGGCGGTATACAGCTCCCCACTGCGCCGGGCCGCCGACACCTGCCGCCACCTGCTCAGCAGCCACGGCCAGGCCATCGAGCCCGGGTTCAGCGACCAGTTGCTGGAGATCGACCTGGAGCCCTGGAGCGGCCTGAGCCGCGACGCCCTGCGCGAGCGCTTCCCCCAGCAGGAAGCGCTGTGGCGCCAGGCCCCTCATACCCTGGAACTGGAGCGGTCCGATGGGCGGAGTTACAATCCCTTGGCCGAGCTGCTGGAGCAGGCGAGCAGCTTCCGGCAGCTGCTGCTCAAGCACCACGGCGATGCCCTCGACGGTGCGGATAGCACGGTGCTGGTGGTGGGCCACAACGCCATCCTGCGCTGCCTGGTGCTCGCGCTGCTTGGGCTGAACGGGGAGGGCTTCCGCCGGCTGCGCCTGGACAACGCCTCGGTGTCGGTGCTCAACCTCAGCCGCCAGGATGGCGGCCCCGTGCAGGTGCAGCTGGAGTCGCTGAACAGCACTGCCCATCTGGGATCACCCCTTCCCGCCAAGGGAAAGGGCTCACGCCTGCTGCTGGTGCGTCACGGGGAAACGGACTGGAACCGCCAGGGCCGCTTCCAGGGGCAGATCGACATCCCCCTGAACGCCAATGGCCGGGCCCAGGCGGAGGCGGCCGGCGGCTTCCTGGCGCCCGTGCCCATTCACCGCGCCTACACCAGCTCCATGGCCCGCCCCCGCCAGACGGCCGAGGCGATCCTGGCCAGCCACCCGGGTGTGCCCCTCACCAGCACCAGCGGTCTGGTGGAGATCGGCCACGGCCTGTGGGAAGGCCGCCTGGAGCAGGAGATCGCTGAGGGCTGGCCCCAGCTTCTGGCCGACTGGAAACGGGCGCCAGAGTCCGTGGAGATGCCGGAGGGCGAAACCATCCACGAGGTGTGGGATCGCTCCTATGGCACCTGGCGGACCATCGCCACCAGCCTCGCTGCCGAAGAGACCGCCCTGGTGGTGGCCCACGACGCCGTGAACAAGACCATCCTCTGCGCCCTGCTCGGGCTCACCCCCGCCGACATCTGGACGATCAAACAGGGCAATGGCGGCGTGACGGTGGTCGACTACCCCCAGGGCGGCGGCGGCCAGGCGGTGGTGGCGGCGATGAATCTCACGGCCCATCTGGGCGGCGTGCTCGATCGCACCGCCGCGGGCGCCCTCTAGAGCGATGGCGGCTCCCCTGTGGCTGCACCAGGTGGACCTGCTGGCAGCCCCCGGCACGCCCGTTGCTGCCGGCGACGCCCTGATCGACGACCAGGGACGCCTGGACTGCTGGGGAGAGGGCGTGGCCGCCAGGGCCGAGGACCTCGGACTGGCCCCCACCGAGGCCCGTGGCTGGCTGCTGGCACCAGCGCTGGTGGATCCCCACTGCGTGTTGGAGCAGCCCTGGCACGGCCAGGAGGAAAACCTGGCCAGCCTGGCGGCGGCCGCCGCCGCGGGCGGCTACGGCACGGTGGCCCTGCTGCCCTGGGCCCGGCCATGGCGCGACCGACCGGAGCGTCTGCAGGGGATGGCCTGGCCCGAACCGCTGCGCCTGCGCCTCTGGGGCAGCTTCAGCCGCGATGGCGACGACCAGGAGCTGGCCCTGCACCGGGAGCAGCTGGAGGCCGGCGCGATCGGACTGGCCTGCGCTGCGCACCTGCCGCCGCTGGGCCTGTTGGAACGGGGGCTGCTGCTGGGGGAGATGGGCCAGCGGCCCCTGCTGGTGGCTCCCCGCCAGGCGGACCTCAGTGCGGGTGGCTTCGTGCGCGAGGGGGTGGAGGCCCTCCGGGCGGGCTGGCCCCTCGATCCCCTGCTGAGCGAGACCCTGCCGCTCCAGAGCCTGCTGACCCTGGCCGCCGCCAGGGCGGAGCGGCAGCTGGTGCTGATGAATCTCTCCACGGCGGCGGCGGTGGAGCAGCTGGCCGCAGCCAGCTCGCCACCGCCGGCCACCGTGAGCTGGTGGCATCTGGTGGCCGATGCCGCCAGCCTCCAGCCCACGGCCGAGGGCTGGCATGTGCTGCCCTCCCTGGGAGCGCCCAGCGACCGGCAGGCCCTGATCGAAGGGCTGCGCCGGGGCCTGATCAGTGCCGTGGCCAGCCAGCACCTGGCCCTGGATCCGGAGGAGCTGCTGCTGCCGGTGGACCAGCGCCGCCCCGGCCTGGCCGCCCATGGAGCCCCCCATGGCCTGGTGCTGCCGCGCCTGTGGCAAGAGCTGGTGGCGGGCCAGGGCTGGACTGCCGCCGAGCTCTGGGATGTGCTGTGCTGGGGCCCGGCCGCCCTGATCGGCGAGAACAGAGAAGGCCTGCAGAGCGGCAGCCACCGCTGGCTGCTGTTCGACCCGCAGGCAACCGCCAGCTGGACGGGCCGGGACAGCCTCTCCCGGGCCGCCAATCAGCCCCTGCTGGGGACAGCCCTGCGGGGCCAGGTGCGCGCCACGGGGCTCACGGCTCCTGGGTCCTGGAGCCTGCCGGCAGCAGGCTGCCCGTCTGGTTGAAGGGGAAGAAGCGCCAGAAGGCCCGGCCGATGATTTCGCGCTGGGGCAGGAACGGCCCTCCTGGCCAGAACCGGCCATCCCAGCTGTTGGCGCGGTTGTCGCCGAGGGCCAGCACATGGCCCGGCGGCACCACCGCATTGATGGTGCGGCAGGGCCCCATGCCCTGGGGGTCGACCGGGCAGAGATTGCGCACCCACGGCTCACTCAGGGGCTGGCCGTCGATCGTGACCTTCCCCCTCGGGTCCACCACCACCCGCTCGCCGGGCAGGGCCACCACCCGTTTGATGTAGGCATCACAGGCCGGACTGGCCAGGCCGGGCAGGCTTCCCAGCACCGGCAGGTTCACCAGGGCACAGCGCAGGGGATTGCGGGACGTGCTGCTGGCCAGCACCGGGTCGAAGTGGTGGGGGGAGTGGAACACCACGATCTCGCCGCGGCGGGGAGCCCGGCGGCGGTAGGTGAGCTTCTCCACCAGCAGGCGGTCCTGGATCTGGAGCCCGGGGAGCATCGAGCCTGATGGGATGTAGCGGGCCTCAACCAGAAACTGACGGATTCCCAAGGCCACCACCAGGGTGATGGCCACGCTGCGCCAGAAGGCCCAGGGGCTTTCCCCTGCCTGGTGCGCGGCTTGGTTGTGCTCACTCAATGGCTGCATCGGAACGGGCCCAGGGCAGATTAGGCGTGCCCCTGCGCCCCTCTGGCCCATGGCACGCCCCCGCTGGCTCAAGCCCAGCCCAACCGGCCAGCCCGATCGCGGCCAGCGCAACTGGGACCGCTTCGTGGCGGTATGGGCCAGCCTGAATCTGGTGTGGGTGGCCTTCGACCTCACCTACGTGCCCCTGCGCACGTTCTGGCTACAGCGCAACCTGCACCCGATTCCCTCGGTGCCCCTGGTGGTGCCGCTGCCCTTCCTCCCCGATGTCACCCCGTGGGTCGACCCGATCAAGGGGATCGAACCCCATCGGGAAACCCAGGCCTACCTCGACCGGTTCGCCCAGCTCGACCAGGCGCTGCTGGCGGGGCCGGCCAGCGGCGCCAGGGCCCGGCCACTGCTGGCCCAGCAGGTGGAGCTCACCGAGCAGATGATCGACGGCAATCCCTTTTTGGCCTCGGGGCAGAGCGCCACCCTGGAGAAGGTGAAGAACCGGCTGCGGCAGCGGGCCAACCGGGATTCCGCCAAGCAGGCGGCCCAGGTGCTGCTGAGTGAGTCCTGGCTGGCAGCGCGCCCCTGGAGCGAGGAGCGCCGTTTCTGGCGGGAGCAGGTGCTGCCGCTGGTGGAGACCAACTACTGGCGCTCGATCGATGAAAACGCCAGGCCCACCGACCACGCCTGGCGCCTCGACCTGCTGCTGTTCCAGTGGGTGTTCGCCCTGGACATCCTGCAGCGGGTGGTCCGGCTGCGGCGGCGCCTGCCGGGGCTCAGCTGGCGGGATGCCCTGCTGCGCCGCTGGTTCGACCTGCCCCTGCTGCTGCCCTTCTGGCGCTGGCTGCGGCTGGTGCCGGTGGTGGAACGGCTGCAGACCTCCCGCCTGGTGAATCTCGAACCCCTGCGGGCGGTGGTGAGCCGGGGTGTGGTGGCTCTGCTGGCCCTGGAGCTCTTCGAGGTGCTGGCCCTGCAGCTGCTGGACGGCCTGCAGGGCCTGGTGCGATCGCCGCGCCTGCCCCAGCGGCTGCGGGCCCTGCGCAGCCACCAGAGCGTGGTGCGTTCGGAGGATGAACGGGAGCTGGTGGAACTGGTGCGCATCTGGGCGCCCCTGCTGCTCACCCAGGTGGCCCCCCGGCTGGCGCCGGAGCTGCAGGGCCTGCTCGACTACACCCTGCGCCAGAGCCTGGAGCGCTCCGTGGTGCCGGCGCCCCTCCGCCAGCTCAGGCCGCTGCTGCAGGTGGAGTCGGGCATCAGCCGCCAGCTGGCCGGCGGCATGGTCGACAGCCTGCTCGACCTGTCGCGGCGCTCGGGAGAACGGCTCGCCCAGCGCGACGACCGCCAGCTGCAGTTGCTGCGCCAGTGCATCGACCGCTTCTGGGAGGAACTGGCCCTGGCCCTGGAGACCGGCACGGCGCTGCAGCGCTCCCAGGACCTGATGTGCGCCCTGATCGAGGGGGTGAAGGGCACTTACCTCAGCCAGATCAACCGCTCGAGCATCGAGGCGCTGATCCAGGAACTCGACCTGCTGATGGCCAGTGCCAGGGATCAGCAGGAGGACGGGGAGACCAACGGCGGCACCGCGGGCTCAGCACTCAGCTGAACAGACCATCCCACTCGGCCTGTTGAAAACCGGTGACCGTGCGGCCATCATCGAGGATCAGGAAAGGGCGCTTGATCAGCTTGCCGTCGCTGGCCAGAGCCGCGAGCAGGGTGGCGTCATCCATGGCCTGTATCGCTGCAGCACCGAGGGCCCGGTAGCTCTGGCCACTGGTGTTGAGCAGCCGCTTGCGCCCCAGCTGGGCAAGCGCGTGCTGTAGCTCCCCTGCTGAGGGGGGCTGCTGGGTGATGTCGATGAGCTCCAGCTGCTGATCGGGCGAGGCAGGATCCATTGCGGGGTGATGACCCCTGGATTGGAGCCAGGTGATCGCCTTGCGGCAGGTGGAGCAGCGGGGGTAGCTGTAGAGCTTCAAGCGCGGGTGTGGCGAGGGTTCAGCGACCCACCAGCGACTTGAGGGCGCCCAGCAGGCTGTTGGAGCCCTGGCCCACGCCGGAGTCCGGCCTGGTGCGCACCGTCACGTCGCCATTGACGGTGGTGCGGCAGCTGAGGCGGTAGTTGGCGGGCCGATCAGCAAGGTACACCTTCTCCACATCGGAGCGGGGCGAGAGGTTCTGCATCCCCTCCACCACTTCCATCACACAGGTTCCGCACTGGCCCAGGCCGCCGCAGTTGTTGAGGTTGTTCAGGCCCTTGTAGGGATTGATGCCCGCGTCGAGGGCTGCTTTGCGCAGATTCGCCCCCTCAATGCATCCCACCTGCTGGCCTTCCTGTTCAAAACGGATGGTGGGCACGGTCGGACGGGAGGTGAACGCGCCGCCAAACTTAGGCCCACCGGGGTCCGCCTGCCTAGCATCGCGTCCAGTTGTTGCCGGGACGTGCAGCAGGCAGGGGACTTCGACCTGGTGGCCCAGCACCTCATCCCGGGCTACGCCAGCCTGGCCCGGCTGGGGGTGGCCCTGCTGGCGGCCTCCCCCTGCGCCTCCCGCCCAGGGGCGCCGGTGCTGGTGGCCGGCTGCGGCACCGGGGCCGAACTGGTGGAGGCCCGCGCCCAGCGGCCGGATTGGCAGGTGACCGCCCTCGATCCCTCGGCAACGATGCTGGCAGCGGCCCGGGCCCGCCTCGGGCCGGCCCCGGCGGAGGCGATCCAGTGGTGCCAGGCCCGGGTGGAAGACCTGGAGGGCAACGAGCGGTTTGCCGGAGCCCTCTCGGTGCTGGTGCTGCAGTCCCTGCCCGATGACGGCACCAAGCTCACCTTCCTCAGCGCCCTGGCCCGCAGCCTGGAACCGGGCGCCCAGTTGCTGCTGGTGGACCTGATGGCAGCGGAACGCTCCCCACTGCAGGTCCAGGTGCAGGAGGCCTGGCTCGGCTTTCAGCGGGCCAGCGGTCTGGGTGACCTCGACGATCCGCTCGCCGCCCCGACCCATGGCCTGCACCCGATCGGTCTCTCCCGGCTCACGTCCCTGCTGAATGCGGCCGGCTTCGGCGATCCGGCCCGGGTGTTTCAGGCCCTCGACGTGGAGGGTTTCCTGATTCAGCGGGCAGCCTGAGCCGCCGCCGCGTCCACACAGCGCTCCAGCAGATCGGGCACCGCCCCGGCATCCAGCCAGCCGGTGATCTCGGTCACCCGGCCCTCCATGCTCTTGTAAGTGCGGAAGAACTCGGCCACCTCTTCCAGCTGGTTGCTGGCGATCTGGCGGATCGAATGAATGCTCCTGTGGAGCTGGCTCGCCTCGGGAACGCAGATCAATTTGCCGTCGTGGGCTCCGCTGTCCACCATGTCGAGGATGCCGATCGGCCGGGCACGGATCAGGCAGCCGGCGAAGGTGGGCTCCTCCATGATGACCATGGCATCAAGAGGGGCTCCGTCCTCGGCGAGCGTGTTGGGAACGAAGCCGTAATCGAAGGGGTAGCGCACCGAGGAGTGCAGGATGCGGTCGAGGGCCATCACGCCCGCCTCGGCGTTGTATTCGTATTTATTGCGGCAGCCCGCCGGGATCTCCACCACCAGATTCACCAGCCCTGGCGCTGGGGATGCCGGCAGGTGACGGAGATCCATGCAGGGTGGCGGAACCGGGGGGAATGGGGCGACCGGCCACCACGGCCACCAGGGGAACCGTGATGCTGAAGATGCCGATCAGGGCGCCGCAGAGGGCAGCCAGGGGTTGGTGGCCCGGACTGAAGGGATCCTCGCCATTCTCTCCCGTTTCCTGGGCGGATTGCTCAACCTGCTCCCTGCTGCTGCGTGAGGGGGACAGAGCCTCCGTTGACCCGTGGGACCCGTGCCTGGTTGGTGTGTTCATAGAGAGGGCACGGTTCCCGTGAACTCAAGCTGGGCCTGGAGGTTGGGCGTGGGTGCTGGGCCTCGGGGCTTGGTCTGTGCAGCTTGGGTTCAGAAGATGGGTGCCGGCAGGCCGGGAAGCCCGGTACGAAAAAGTCTTACTGATTTTGCCACCAATGGTCCCGGACTGACAGGTGCGGTGGTCCGTATTGGCGCAGTGCTGCTGCGTCAGGCAGCGGGGCGGGACTGCTGATCAAAGCGGCTGGCGGTTTCGTGGCGCAGGGCCGGTTGGGGATCGAGGCGATCCAGGCGATGGCGGATGGCACGCAGCTCGTCAAGGATGGAGCCCAGTAACTGCTGGGTGGCCGTGGAGGGGGAGTTCAGCACCTCCACCGTCACCTCCTTGATCCGAAGCACATCCCTGGCGAAGCGGGCCACCTCGTTGGGGTGAAACAACAGGGGATCCTTCTGGTCGCTGCGGTATTCGGGGTTGAGGCGGCGGGGATTGAAGGGGGGGTTGAGATTGCGAGGATCTGTGTTGGTGTAGCGGTACACCGAGGCACGCGAGCGATTGAGAGCCTTCTGCACTTCGTCGATGCCGATCAGGGCTTCAGCGGACCGGGACGAGGATTCCGCGCCGGCGGCTGCCGGTGACGACGCGCCCGGCACAAGCTGGGGGAGGGAGGCATCGGCCCGGGGGGCAGCCGGGAACGGCTGGACAGCGTCAGCCCTAATCGCCGCATGATCCGCAGCGGCTCCACTGGGAGCCATGTCGTCCAGGCGATCCATGTTGCCCAGGCGATCCATGTCGTCCAGGCGATCCATGTCGTCGAGATCATCCAGGCCAGACGGCCGATGAGACATGTCCTGGGCTTCAGACCGAGCATGGGTCCCGCCGGTCATGGCACCATCGGCCCGCTGACCCCGGCTGCGATCCTGCTCATATCGGCCCAGGTTCACGGAGCTGCCTGGACCGGAAAGCATGAGTCTCGACTGGGACAAACTAGATTTCGATAATCTAGCAGAAGGCATCTGCGTGGGATGTCCTCCCTGCTACTCCGCTCAACAGGGAAGGGAACCGCTGAGCCCGCGACCGCTGGGCCAGTGGTAGCTTCCGCGCGACCCCTGTCTGCTCCTGCCATGCGCGTCTCCCGCCTGATGCTGGTGACGCTGAGGGACGATCCGGCCGAGGCCGAGATCCCGTCCCACAAACTGCTGCTCCGGGCTGGCTTCATCCGCCGCCTCTCTCCCGGGATCTACGCCTATCTCCCCCTGATGTGGCGGGTTCTGCGCAAGGTGGCCCAGGTGGTACGGGAGGAAATGGACCGGAGCGGGGCCCTGGAAACCCTCCTGCCCCAGTTGCAACCCGCCGAGCTCTGGCAGCGCAGCGGCCGCTGGGCCGGCTACACCGCTGGGGAAGGGATCATGTTCCACCTGGAGGACCGGCAGGGCCGGGAGCTGGGGCTCGGCCCCACCCACGAGGAGGTGATCACCACCCTGGCGGCCGATCTGCTGCGCTCCTACCGCCAGCTGCCAGTGAATCTCTATCAGATTCAGACCAAATTCCGCGATGAGATCCGTCCTCGCTTCGGCCTGATGCGGGGGCGTGAATTCATCATGAAGGACGCCTATTCCTTCCACGCCGACGAGGCCTGTCTGCGCGACACCTATGCGGCGATGGACCAGGCCTACCGGCGGATCTTCGCCCGCTGCGGCCTGCGCGCCGTGGCCGTGGAGGCCGACAGCGGCGCCATCGGCGGCTCCGCCAGCCAGGAATTCATGGTGACGGCGGACGCCGGCGAGGACCTGATCCTGGCCAGTGGCGACGGCCGCTATGCCGCCAATCAGGAGCGGGCGGTGTCGTTGCCGGCGGAGGCGGTTCCCCTGCCAGGCGGGGTGCGCCAGGGCGGCCGCGGCGAGGAGCTCACCACCCCGGGGCAGACCACGATCGAGGCCCTGTGCGCGGGCCATGGTTTCGAGGCCAGCCAGCTGGTGAAGGTGTTGCTGCTGCTGGCCCGCTTCGAGGATGGCCTGCGCCAACCGCTGCTGGTGAGCCTGCGCGGCGATCAGGAACTCAATGACGTGAAGCTGGCCAATGCCGTGGTGGGCCGCCTCGGCGACGATCACGGTGCGCTGCTGGGGGTGGATCCGCTCACCCAGGAGCTGCTGCGCAGTGAGGGCCTCAGCCTGGATCTCTCGGCCCTGCCCCTGGGCTACCTGGGCCCCGACCTGGACGATGCCCTGCTCGGCGACCAGGGGTTGGTGCGGGATTCATCGACGGCCAAGCCCTGGCTGCAGCGCAGCTTCCTGCGCCTGTTCGATCCCACCGCCATCGCCCTGGAGGCCTTTGTGTGCGGGGCCAACCGGGTCGACGGCCACCGCGTGGGCGCCAGCTGGGGCGGCCTAGGCCTGCAGCCGGCAGCCGCCGCTGTGGTGGATCTGCGCAACGCCCAGGCGGGCGACCGCTGCCTGCACGATCCCGACCAGCGGCTGGAGGCCAACCGGGGTATCGAGGTGGGCCACATCTTTCAGCTGGGGCGCAAGTACTCCACCGCCATGGATGCCTGCTTCACCAGCGAGAGCGGCGAGCGCCAGCCCTTCTGGATGGGCTGCTACGGGATCGGCGTGTCCCGGCTGGCCCAGGCGGCGGTGGAGCAGCACCACGACGCCAACGGCATCCGCTGGCCCCTGGCGATCGCCCCCTTCGAGGTGCTGGTGGTGCCGGCCAACAGCAGCGATGCCCAGCAGGCCAGCCTGGCGGAACATCTTTACAGCGAACTGCAGAACGCCGGGGTGGACGTGCTGCTCGATGACCGCCCCGAGCGCGCCGGCGTGAAGTTCAAGGATGGCGACCTGCTCGGCATTCCCTGGCGGATTGTGGTGGGCCGGGCCGCCGCCGAGGGCCGGGTGGAACTGGTTGACCGCGAGGGGGCGGAGCCTGAGACCGTGGGGGCAGACGCCTTGCTGGGGCTCCTCCTGCCCCGCATCGCACAGCAGCGCCGGGGCCTGGCCTAGGCGTTCAGGGCCCTGGGGTGGCCGAGGGGCACTGCCTAGGAT
>Ga0079299_1000452_pt1 | contig 10185 bp, 11 predicted proteins | sample Wag4_2014_7_11_2_FD_76334 | JGI IMG/M metagenome (GOLD analysis project Ga0079299, IMG submission 76334) | Lake water microbial communities from Ohio, USA - Utica-2 Time Series LW 2014_7_11 | ecosystem: Environmental > Aquatic > Freshwater > Lake | place: USA: Ohio | collected 2014-07-11
CTCATATATATGACAAGGCTTGCGGTCGTCAGTTTGCGAATCCACATATGTCTGCTCCGATCTTTCGTTGTGTGGCAGTGGAAGAAACCCACTTCCATGTGCCGTTGTCGAGTTGCACGTTCCACACCATGAATGCCGAAATGACCGAATCGTCAAACACGATGTCGTCGGTAGCGCCGTCGATCTGACCAGAATCGAACAGCACTACCGAGTCAAAGATGCATGTGTGCACGGTTGCGCGAATGGTGTCAATTATTTCCACCGATTCAATGCGGACGCGCAACTTTCCTGTATCTCTGCGCGTGTACAAGTTTCCAACAATGCGCTCATTCATGATCGTCGTGAGCGAACTGAAGAGCGGACTGCCTTTCATGGTCATTTCGTTTATGGGGCATTGTTGAGGAGTTCTGCCACATTGCGCGCGTTGTTCGAAGATGCGACCAAAGTCGTGCACAACACGATTGACAATGTCGGTGTTGTTGACTACGACAGACTCAACTCGTTCACTTGCCATGATTGTCGTTGAGGTCGTAGTAGCAGTCGCCGGCACCGTTGAATCCACAGTAGAAAAGGTGAGTTCATTACTTGGTGCTGCACAACTAGTTGCAAAAATGACTGCTGGTAGAGCAACGCGCAAATACCGCATGAATGATTTGGACATGTCTGCCTCCGCCGATGCAGGAATTGCCAATAGTGATGTGGACGAACTGTGCATGTGGATACTGCCAAAAACGGGCAAAATTTCAAAAATCGGCGGTTCGGTTCTGACGGTAGAGTTGATGAGCCCCAAAATGAGCCAACAACACCCTGACCTTCCCGCCGAGCAGGCCTATATCGACCATGCCTACGCCTGCTTGGACAAGAGCCGCAAGGACGCTTGGCGTATTCGCGACCTGAACGAGGCCAACACGGGCGGCACCTTCCAAGCTCGTTACGAACGCAATGCGTTTGATGAGCAGCTGCTGCAGCGTCTGACCACATTGGACTTGGGTGATGCGGCTTTGGTGTTTGGTCGAATTGATCGCATTGCTGAAAAACCTGACGAAATTGAAAGCTTTCATATCGGTCGTTTGGCTGTTGCCGATGAAGCTCGCGAACCAGTTGTGGTGGACTGGCGGGCACCGGTTGCCGAACCGTTTTACCGCGCGACGGGTCGCGAGACCATGGGTCTCGCTCGACGTCGTCACTTCTCAGTGCACGGTCAACAGTTGCAAGGTATTGAAGATGAATTGTTCGGCGAAGGTCACTTAGGCCTTGGTCATGACGAAGGACTCGGTGGCGACCCGCAAGCCGGAGCGAAGCACGACGGCACCGGATTGCGCGGGTACAGCACACTCATTTCCGCGCTGACACGTGGTCGCACCGGACAACTCGGCGACATTGTTGCCACCATTCAGTCGGAGCAAGATCAAATCATTCGCGCACCGCAAAGCGGCGTGTTGGTTGTGCAAGGTGGACCAGGAACTGGAAAAACAGTTGTTGCTCTGCACCGTGCTGCGTATTTGTTGTACACCTATCGATTCCCGCTTGAAGATCAAGGTGTCTTAGTAGTTGGGCCTAACCGAGTGTTCTTGCGATACATCGAGCAGGTGCTTCCTTCGCTTGGCGAAGCAGGCGTGCAACAAGTAGTGCTCGCCGACCTTGTACCCGGCCACCGTGTTGGCCTAGTTGAAGACGACGATACAAAACACGTAAAGGGTGACATTCGTATGTCGAAGTTCATCGCTGCTGCAGTACGCGACCGCGAACGGCCATTGCGTGAAGACTTGGTCATTCCATTTGGTGCTGAATACTTACGACTTCGAGTGGCCGAATCGTCCCGCATTATTCGTGATGCGCGTCGTCGTTATCGCCGACACAATGCTGCAGCACGATGGGTAGAAACCGAAGTGGTTGCCGCAATGGCCGCAACGAGCAAGCGCGAAGAGATTTATCTTGAGGCATTGCGCGACAGCCTGCGCGACATTCCAGAATTCCGCGCAGCCGTTATTCGGATGTGGCCAGTACTTAGCCCCGCCGAGGTGCTGCACGATTTATATGGATCGCGGGCACTGGTGCGCTCTGCAGCACAAGATGTATTGAAAGATCACGAATGGCCGTTGCTAGTTCGCGAACGAAGTGCGTCACTTGCAGAAGTGCATTGGGCTGAAAGTGATGTCGCGCTACTTGATGAAGTGCTGTCGTTGATTGGTCCGCGACCACGAAAAAGTGGTCGAATCGATGAAACAGATGAAATGCGCCTGTATGGGCACATCATCATTGACGAAGTGCAAGACCTCACTCCAATGCAATTACGCATGATGAATAGGCGTTCGCTCAATGGAGCAATGACTGTGGTGGGTGACTTGGCGCAGGCAACAGGAGCGTTCGCGCCAAACGATTGGCAAGATCTGTTGCGCTATTTGCCCACGAAGAAGGAAGCAAAGATCATCAACTTGTCTGTTGGATACCGCATTCCTGCACAGATCATGGCGCTTGCCGACAAGGTGCTGGCAGTTGCGGCGCCGTCGCTTATTCCGCCTCAATCCGTTCGCGAAGGCGAATTTGGGCCAGACATCGTTCGATCAACTTCTGCTGAGCGACTTCTTGATGATGTCGTTGCTCAAACACGTCTGATGATGGAAAACGTCAAGGGTGGCAACGTGGCCATTGTGTGTCCGGATGCAATGACCGAATCGGTTTCTGCAGTGTTAACTCGCGAAGGCGTTCAACACGGTCGCGCAAACAACACCGCACTCGACACGCGACTGACCGTCGTTCCGGTCAGTGTGGTGAAGGGACTAGAGCTCGACGGTGTAGTAGTTGTTGAACCTGCCGCGATTGTTGCAGCGCAAGTGCATGGATTACGCGCACTGTATGTTGCGCTCACTCGTTCAACACAGCGGCTTACGGTTGTGCATCATCGCGACTTGCCAGCGGCGATGACCAGTAACTAGTTCGCTACAGCGTTTCAATAACTAGCGAAAGAAAGCGCAGCGACTTGTCGGCGTCGGCTGGGCGATTGCGCTCAATTGACGATATTGCAAGGTCAATAATGCGTTGCATGTCTTGGATGAATTGATCGCCTCGTTCTGCAATTTGTGGCTGCAGTACCTTCCAAATCTGTTCAATTTCTGCAAGCTTGACCTTTGCCATGTCACGGTCGTTGTCGCTAATTGATTTCGATAACTCGCCAATAGTGGTTTGTAATTTATTGAAGAGCTCGGTTGCAGTTCCTGATGGCACCACTGTGGTTGGCGGTACGAGCGTTGTAGTCGGTGCCGTATCAACAATGGTTGTAGAACACGCAGCTAGCGAAAACATCGCCAGCACAACAAGGGAAACGCGACCGACTACTTTCATGCGCGGACAAGAATTCGATTGCTGGCAAACGAAGTGATGTTGATTTCAGTTTCATGCAACCGAACAGTTACTGACCCGTCTGCTGCTGAGGCAGTGACGGTGCCGGTTACGCCGGGAGTCAGCTGGGCTGATTCAAGAAACTCGAGCATTCCTGGGGCATATTCCAGTTCTTCGGGGATGCGCGAAACTGTGAATGCAGAACCAACATGAACATCAACGAGCGGATGGGTTGGTTCTTCCATGTAGTTCGAACCAGGAATTGGATTGCCGTGCGGACATGTAGTTGGGTTGCCGAGCAACCGAGTGATCGCGTCTTCAACATCGGGGCTGATCACATGTTCCCACTTGCATGCTTCGTGGTGGGCGAGCGCCCATGGAAGACCAAGAACGTCGGTGAGGAAGCGCTCGGCTGTGCGATGTTTACGAACAACGGATTCGGCGAGTTTCTCTCCTTGTGGAGTGAGCACAATTCGCGTGCCGCGCAAACGAATGAGTCCTTCGGTCTCCATGCGCTTAATCATTTCGGAAACTGAAGGGCGCGAGACATCAAGCCTCTCTGCGACACGTGCCTGAATTACGTCTAAGTGGTCCTCGCGAAGTTCAAAAATGCATTCGCAGTATTCTTCAAATGCTGGGTGGTGTTCGCCGGGGTGCGCCATAAGTGTCAGGTTACTCCGAGTCGACTCCGCGTAAGCCCGCCCACAAAAGGTTGGCGATTTGTTTACCTATTTGTTCGCCATTGAACGAGATGTTGTTGTTAATGAGAAAGCGTGCGACCCCTTCGCTTGCACCCGCAACACCATGTGCAAGCGTGCGTACATGAATTGGGTCTAAGTCAATGGCGATCAAGGGTGCAATAGCTTCGGCTGAGCGATCGAGCACTTTGCGAATTGCAACAGTGAACTCTTCGTCGTTTTGTGTTCCGCTATCGAACAAAAACTTGAATGCGTTTTTGTCTCGCTCAACCCATTTGAAGAAAGCAACTGTTCCTGCTTCAACTTGATCGTGACCATCAGTGAGTCCGTTTGTTGCTGCAGTCAGCACGTCGATCATGCGATCACCGACATGATCAATGATTGCCAGAAACAGTGCGCGCTTTGATTCGTAGTGTTGATACACAACGGGTTTGGTAACACCCGCTGCTTCGGCGATGTCGTTCATTGATGTGTCGTGAAAACCTTTTACGGCAAACACAGCCAAGGCAACATCGAGTACTTGCTCTTTACGTTCAATTGCGGGTAGTCGAAGTGCCATGGGATAGTCGATTTACTAATTGCCGTTAAGGCGATCTTCTCTCTCGGCCGCTTTAATTGCGTAACCGAGAACAATGGATGGCGCAAGAAGGATTGAGCCAACAACAAGTCCGCCTGTTGCCAGCTGACCAATAAGTGGTGTGAACGAAGTTGCCAACCCGGTGAAAACCGCAACGATTGAAACACCAAAACTGAGATATCCCACGCGCTTGGCGAGCTTTGTCCAGCGATCAATCAATGCACGGCGAAGGCGAACAGGGTCGCCCGAAACATCAACAGACTGGGCATCGTTAGAGGGTTGAGGGGCGGAAGTCATATCCTTGCAACTCATGGTAGATCGCAGGGGTCAACAATGAGCAAGGGTGCTGTACTTGTTGATTGGCGCGACACTGTTGCGGTATTGACGCTGAACCGACCTGAGCGTAGGAATGCCGTAGATCTTGAGTCACTCCAACTCATTCGTGAAGCCCAGGTTCAAGCAGAGAAGCGCAAAATTCGTGCATTGGTACTTACGGGAACTGCACCAGCTTTCTGTGCGGGAGCCGACTTGGCTGGAGTTCGCGAGGATGTTTTTCACGAAACGCTGAACGAGGTGCTTCGCGGATTCACACAACTGCAGTGCGTAACCATTGCTGCAATTGATGGTCCTGCTCTTGGCGCGGGAGCGCAACTTGTTGTTGCCTGCGATGTGCGAGTTGCGACACCCACAAGTGTGATTGGTGTTCCAGCTGCGAAATTGGGTTTAGTGGTGAACCATTGGACTATCGAACGCATCGTGCGTGAATTTTCTTGGCCGGTAGCGCGAAACATGTTGCTCACTGCAAGTAACTACTCAGCCGAGGAGCTTGCACGCATGGGCTCAATCCAGCGATTGGGGACGCTTGACGATGCGATTGCTTGGGCCAGTGACATTGCCAAACTTGCGCCACTCACCATTCGAGGTCATAAAGTTGCGTTGGAGTCAAGTGCTGGTGAACCATCAATTGATGCATTGGTTACTGCTTGTCGCGAGGAAGCGCTGGCGAGCAACGATGCACGCGAGGGCAGGGAAGCATTCATTGAGAAGCGTCCACCGAAGTTCACAGGTACATGATGTCAACTGATTCGGTAATCAATTTCGCTGACGCTGTCGCGGTGTACAACGGATATCCAGCGTTGGCAGGCGCGACATTGCGCGTGGAGAGAAACGAAATTGTTTTGCTGCAAGGGCCGAATGGTGCGGGCAAGTCAACTCTGTTGCGCGCATGTGCTGGCTTGATGCCAGTAATTCGCGGTACGGCGAATGTATTGGGTTACGACTTAACAGTTGATCGTGAATCGGTCCGGGAACGCGTTGGATTACTTGGCCATCAAAATGGTTTGTTTGGTGAACTCACCATTGCGGAAAACGTGGCTTTCTGGTCAACAGTTGTCGGTGCATCAACTGAAGAACGAAATTCTGCGATGGCGCGAATGGCCATTGATGGCAAATTGGCAAGTCGCAGAGTTTCTGAATTGTCGGCTGGCCAAAAACGCCGTTGTGCATTGGCGTGCCTAGTGGTGCGCCGCGCAGAACTGTGGTTGCTCGATGAGCCGCATGCGGGTCTTGATGCAAAGGGTCGCGATGAAATTGATCGCATTGTGAAGGAAGCAGCTGCCTCTGGCGCAACCATTGTTGTGGCATCGCATGAGATTGAGCGTGCGCAACAACTTGCCACTCGAACGATATCGCTGATTGCCGGTCAGGTGCGTGATTCGCAATGAGTATGTCTACGAGTCGTATTGCACGTGCAGTCGCAGCGAAAGATTTGCGCATTGAGTTGCGTTCACGAGTGGTGACGAATCAAGTTCTGCCGTTCTCAGGACTAGTCATGATCATGTTTGCATTTGCGCTGGACAATGACGATGTGTTGCAGCGGGTTGCTGGCGGGTTGGTCTGGCTAGCGACGCTGTTCTCGTTGTTCATTTTGGTGCAGAGAACGTTTGCGATAGAGACATATGACGGGGCACTTGATTCGCTACGAGTTGCTGGTGTGAATCCGCAAGGAATCTTTATCGGAAAAGCAGTCGCCTTATTTGTGCAATTGCTCATCCTGGAATCAATGCTTTTTGTTGCAGCAATGGTGTTGTATCGAGTGAATGTGAATGGATCTGGACTAGTGCTATTGGTCACTTGCGTAATGTGCGCTACGGCCGGTTTGGCCTTCGTAGGTACTCTGTATGGAGGTTTAACTGCAGGTGCACGTGGCCGTGAAACGTTGCTTCCATTGCTCTTGCTTCCGGTGGTTGCACCTGTTCTGATTTGTGCAACTCGGGCAACCGAGTCGGCATTCAGAAGTGGTGGACTAACCGTTGGCGAAGGTTGGCCGTGGGTAGCAGTGCTCGCGGTGTTCGCTGCGGTGTTTGGGTTAGGTGGCCTGCTGTCATTTGGCTCGCTAATTGAGGAATGATGAAGGGCAATTCATATGAGTACTGAAACGCAATCTTTTAAAGGGGTAGGCACGCCAACCACTCGTATGTATGGGTTGATGGCCGTTATTGCACTCGGTTGGGTGTTCTTTGGTGGATTGTTCTTCACTCCAGAAGATGCTGTGCAAGGCGATGCCGTTCGCATCATGTACGTGCACGTACCGACCGCTTGGGTTGCATATTTGGCGTTCATCGTTACTGGCGTTGCTTCGGCATGTTGGATGATCGGCAAAAAACATTCTCTTGGTTTTGATCGCGTTGCAGGTGCATCAGCCGAGGTTGGCGTGTTGTTTATGGCAATGACGTTGCTCAGTGGAAGTTTGTGGGGACGCATTACGTGGGGGACATTTTGGGTATGGGACCCACGCCTCACGACTACGGCATTTTTGTTCGTGACTTACCTCGGTTACCTGGCAGTGCGCGGATTAGGTGGAACAGCAGAGCAACGCGCTCGTCGTTCGTCGGTGATTGCATTGCTCGCGGTGCTTGAAATTCCACTGGTGCACTTCAGTGTGGTTCTGTGGCGTTCGCTGCATCAACGAGCAACTGTGTTGAGCCCAGATGGTGACATCAAGATGGATGGACTGATGTTGTTCACCTTGCTGTTTGGTGTTTTTGGATTCACCGTGTTGTTCGCATGGCTGGTATCGCATCGCCAGCGCATCATGGCAATGCAAGATGCTCAGCAAATAACTGCGCTCGATGCTGCGGTTACCGAGCGATTGAAAGAGGTTCAGGTATGAACCACGCCGGGTTTATCATCGCTACGTATGGCGTCACATTTGGCGTCATTATTAGTTTGGTTGTGTACACCATTAAGCAAGGACGCAACTTGTCTCGAACGGTTGCCGACAAGGACAAACCGTGGACCTAACGCCGCGCACGTCCCCCGACAACGCGCCACTTGCTCCGCGTAAACGCAATCGCAAATGGAAATATGTGGCCATGTTGGTGGTTGTTGTATCTGCTGGAGGGTTTATCGTCTCGCAGTTTCTCACTTCAGCAATCGACTTCTATTGCAATGTGGATGAAATCGGAAATCGTGCAGGTTGTGAGCCAAATCGCAGACTTCGAGTTCAAGGCACTGTCGAACAAGATTGGTTGAAGTCGGACTCAGGAAGCACGACGTTTGTTCTGATGTTCAACAACCAAACCGTTGATGTGAGATACAACGGGGATCCCGGTGGAATCTTCCAAGAATGTATTCCGGTGGTTGCACACGGACAGCTGGTAGGCGACACCTTTGAAGCCAATCGAATTGAAGTAAAGCATTCAAATACGTACTCTGAGGCGAATCCGGATCGACTTGCGCAATCGAAAGCGGAACAGTGTTCTTTGCTAGCGGGATAAATGGTGCGCTTGGTCGCGCATTTCTCTTAGTCGGCATTATTGGTTCGCTGTTCGGTGCGATTGCGGCAATTACCAGTGCCCGCCAACGCGACCAGGCGGTAGCAAAACTCATCCCACGATTTGCGGTCTTGGTGTTTGCTGCAAGTTTTGGCGCATTCGCCGTAATGGAACGCGCCATGATTACTCGGGACTTCTCGCTTGAGTACGTGCAAAAAGTTGGTAGCTATTCGACTCCTGCGGTGTACAACTTTGCAGCCGTGTGGAGCGCACTTGAAGGATCCATCTTGATGTGGGTATTGATCCTTGCGGGATACACGCTTGGCGTGACGTATTGGTTGCGCAAAAAGATGGACGATGTGTTGTCGCGGTACGCACTCGGCGTCATGTTCATCGTCTCGTTGTTTTTCTTCCTGCTCTCGTTTGGTCCAGCAAACCCATTTGCGGTCGGTCCTGAAGGCGTGCTTGACGGACCAGGTCCGAACCCGTTGTTGCAAAATCACTTACTTGTCATGTTCCATCCGCCGCTGCTGTATTTGGGTTACGTGGGTATGACGGTTCCGTTTGCGTTTGCCATTGCGGCCCTGATCACTGGTCGATTGGGCGAAGGTTGGTTACTCGCAACACGACGATGGACATTGTTCGCTTGGGGGTTCCTCACCATCGGCATCATTCTTGGTTCGTGGTGGAGTTATGAAGTGTTGGGATGGAGCGGCGTATGGGCGTGGGACCCAGTTGAAAACGCTTCCTTACTGCCATGGATCACTGCAACTGCATACATCCATTCGGTGCTCGTGCAAGAACGTCGCGGCATGTTGCGCGTGTGGAACCTTTCGCTGCTGGTTGCCACCTTCAGCCTCACCATTTTGGGAACATTCCTCACACGCTCGGGCGTTGTGAACAGTGTGCACGCGTTTAGTCAAAGTGCAATTGGTCCGTGGCTGCTCGCATTCTTTGCAGTGATTGTCGTTGTTTCTGTTGGGCTCATTGGTTGGCGCGGAGATCGATTGCATTCACCAGGAAGCATTGACTCACCGTTGTCGCGTGAAGGTGCGTTTCTTGCAAACAACGTGTTGTTCGCAGTCTTTGCTTTCGTGGTGTTGCTCGGAACGGTGTTCCCGCTTGTTGTCGAAGCATTGCAATCTCGAACCATCGTTGTTGGTGAACCGTTCTTCGATCAATTGACTATTCCCATTGGCATCACCATGCTCACCATCATGACCATTGCCCCCGTGTTGCCTTGGCGCAAGGCATCACAAGAGCTTTTGTCGAAGCGACTGTTTTGGCCGGCGTGGTGTGGTGTACTAGCACTTGCTGGCAGCGTGTGGGTTGGTGCAACAGGACTAGCACCACTGCTTACGTTTGGGCTCGGTGGGTTTGCTGCTGGTTCTGCATTGCGCCAAGTTGTATTGGCGACGCGCAGACAAGGCTTACGCGGATTAGTTGGTAGAGCAAACGGTGGAATGATCGTGCACCTTGGAGTGATCATCATCGCCGTTGCGCTTGCAGCATCGAATAGTTTCACTCACAGCCAAGAATTGAATTTGGAAGCCGGCAAGGTTGCAACATTTAGCGGTCACACGTTTGAACTGGTCGATGTGGTCGAAGTGAAAACCGATAATGCAACTGCCGTGAAAGCACTAGTAAAGATTGACGGTGGTAAGGCATATGCGCCGGCAATTACGAAGTACGTCCTGCAAGGAATGAACGTTGGAACTCCTTCGGTTAAAACCGGACTTGCATACGACATCTATCTCACGCTTGAGCCTCCTGTTCGCCAAGATGAAAACAAAGC
>Ga0079299_1000457_pt1 | contig 10167 bp, 9 predicted proteins | sample Wag4_2014_7_11_2_FD_76334 | JGI IMG/M metagenome (GOLD analysis project Ga0079299, IMG submission 76334) | Lake water microbial communities from Ohio, USA - Utica-2 Time Series LW 2014_7_11 | ecosystem: Environmental > Aquatic > Freshwater > Lake | place: USA: Ohio | collected 2014-07-11
ATCTGTTGCAATTGCCGGTTATACAAACGCGGGTAAATCATCCTTACTGAATAAATTAACTAATGCAGGCGTGCTTGTTGAAAATGCTTTATTTGCGACGCTAGATCCAACAGTGAGAAAATCTGAAAATTCAGATGGGCGTGTTTATACTCTGAGTGACACAGTTGGTTTCGTTCGTCACCTGCCGCACCAGTTAATCGATGCCTTTAAATCGACCCTTGAAGAGGTTTCAGAATCTGATCTGATTGTCCATGTTGTCGATGGATCTCACCCGGATCCCTTTGAACAGATTCGGGCCGTTAGATTAGTGATCGATGAAATTGGCGGCAAAGACATTCCCGAGATCATCGCAATTAATAAAGTAGATATTGCTGATCCTGCAATCATCATGGAGATCTTGCGCAAAGAGCCAAATAGTTACGCCTTCTCAGTGCGAACAGGTTTTGGAATTGAGGGCCTGCTCCATGCAATCGAAAGTTCGCTCCCAAGACCCTCTGTGGAAATTAATGTTGTGATTCCATATGACAGGGGTGATTTAGTCCACGCCATTCACGAACGAGGAGAAATCTTTTCGGAGCAGTACTTACCTGAAGGTACTTCGATTCATGCCCGCGTGGATGGGGGATTAGCCCAAAGAATCGAAAAATCCCAGTTGAGTGGGGAATAACACCGACACGCCGCGGGTTATATCAAGCAGAACACAGTCAAATGCGCCATGATGCGCCCGAAAGCAGTTGTTATTAATTATTTGAAAAGGCGGTGAGAGCTATGGCAACAGATTACGACACACCCAGAAAAACTGATGAGGAACTTCATGAGGAGTCTCTAGAAGAACTCAAGGCAAAACGTGTTGATGCTCAATCCGGTCAAATCGATGTTGATGAAGCAGAAGCTGCAGAAAACCTAGAACTTCCTGGTGCTGATCTATCTGGAGAAGAGCTAGCTGTACGTGTAGTCCCAAAGCAGGTTGATGAGTTCACCTGTTCACGTTGTTTCTTGGTTCATCACATAACTCAACTTGCTAAGGGCGAAGGCGCTAAAGCTGTCTGCAAAGAGTGCAACTAACTCTTCAAATCCTTAACTTTTTATGGCTTGAATTAATTTCGAACCTTTTTTGCTGCTGACTAACCAGTACGGAGTACTGTCACGGCTATCGCTAACTTTTATTAAAACTCCCTTTGATACCCAAAATCTAATTGCAAGATAAGCATGTGGGTCAGCATCTCGTGTGCGTGCAAGGCCCATAGCTTCCTTACTTAAATCGATGCATTCTCCAATGTATTTCAATTGGATGTGCGCCTTACCTATTCGCATTTCTGAATCATTAATTTCTATTTTTAGTGCCGTAGAAAAATAAATACATATCAAGGTTACGGACAAAACTATCAAAGCTGCCAGGGCTGGTAAATCTCCTAGCGCTGCCCAGAGCGAGATAACAATTGAAAGCATGAAGAAGTAAATGATCGCCAGAAGCCACAGCGGCATTCGCATGACTTCGCGGTATCTCATGGGAGTTACCGTATCGGATATGAAAGCGGTAACCTTGCGACATGGCACGTATTCCTAGTACCGAAGCTCCGGAAGGATCACCTATCCCGGAGCGACATCCGTTGGCTCCGGCAATTGGAACCAAAATTCCATCACATTTTGGCCATTGTTTTGGTTGCGGCGAACTTCATCCGACAGGGCTACATCTTGTTGCCTATGCAGGTGAAGGCTTAGATATCACTGCCCAATTTACAGTTACAGAAAATCACCAAGGCGCACCCGGTTTGGCACATGGTGGCCTCTTATCGCTGGCATTTGATGAAGCTCTAGGAAAGCTCATGTGGTTGTTAAGAGCGCCAGCTGTCACTGGTCGTTTGGAGACAGATTTTATTAAACCGGTTCCTATGGGAAGCACTTTGCACATCACCGCAGAAATCACCGGACAGGTAAATCGCAAGGTTTACACATCAGCCATTGGGCGTTTAAATTCACCAGATGGTGAAATAGCGGTGCGCGCTGCAGCCTTGTACATAATTGTCCCAATGGATCACTTCTTAAATAACGCTCCGAAAGAGTACTTAGAGCATTTAGCTAAGACACCTGAACTAATGGCTTTCGTTGATCCTACTTTTGAGATTAATCCATAAACATGAACAACATACAGGTTTTAATCACTCGACTTGATCCGTCTATTCCTTTGCCAAAGTATGCAAAAGGTGGAGATGCGGGTGCTGACATTGTTTCGCGCATTGATGTGACATTGCAGCCAGGGGAGCGCGCACTTGTTCCTACAGGAATCTCAATTGCACTGCCTGATGGGTATGTTGCATTGGTTCATCCACGTTCGGGATTAGCTATCAAACATGGTGTCACGATGGTAAATGCTCCGGGAACAGTCGATGCTGGTTTCCGGGGTGAACTGCAGTGCATCATGATTAATCACGACCCAAAAGAGCCAATCACATTTCACAAGGGTGATCGAATTGCACAGTTGGTAATTCAAAAAGTTGAACGCGCTGAATTTGTTGAGGTTGAACAGTTGCCGGGATCCACCCGCGCAGATAATGGTTTTGGTTCTACGGGACGTGCATGAGTCAACATAACGAAGATAAAGACAAAGTAATTAGCGCTTTGGGCGGAGCTAAAGGGCTTATTGATTCTGGCTTACCAGCAATTGTTTTCTTAGTTGTTTTCAATGTAAGTAGCGATTTGAAAGCTGCAATTTGGGGAGCTTTAACGCTTTCTATACTTCTTGCAATCTTTCGCTTGGCCCGCAAGGACACAATTCAGCATTCAATTTCAGGTGTAATCGGAGTTCTCATCTGTGCCTACTTTGCTAACCGCAGTGGAAATGCTACAGATTTTTATATTCCAAAGCTTCTAACAAACCTGGGCTATGGAACTATGTACTTGATCGCCAATCTCGTTGGTTGGCCGATCCTTGGCTTAGTTTTAGGGCCACTACTTGGGGAAAATCTTTCATGGCGTAAAAATCCAGCGCGAAAGAAAATGTACATTAAAGCCAGTTGGATTTGGGTTGCAATGTTTTTTTCTAGAATTGCAATTCAGTATCCAATTTATAAGAGTGGGAATGTGAATTTGCTCGGCACGGTTAACCTAGCGATGGGATACCCGTTGTTTTTTGCTGCTGCTTATGGGACCTGGCTAGTAATTAAATCGGAACCGCCAGTTACGAATAAGGAAAGTTAAGAGATAAAGCAGGCTTTGATGTGAGCTTCAGCATCAGCTGATGCGACAAATAGCAGCTCATCTCCAGCGGCAAAAACATCGTGAGCTTTGGCGGTAATAACTCGTCCATCTCTAACGATGGCAGCTATCGCAGCATTTTCAGGCAACTCAATCTCTTCTACGGTTTTGCCTATGCAACTTGAACCATCTGGAAGGGTGAGTTCAACCAGGTTTGCCTGTCCTTTTCTAAATGAGAATAGGCGAACTACATCTCCAACGCTAACCGCCTCTTCAACGAGTGCGGAAATAATCCGCGGTGTAGATACAGCCACATCGACGCCCCATGAGGAATCAAATAACCACTCATTTTTTGGGTGATTAATTCGCGCAACAACGCGAGGTACACCGTACTCAGTCTTGCCCAGCAGGGAGGCGACAAGGTTAACCTTGTCATCGCCGGTAGCTGCAACGAGGACCTGACAATTATCAAGATGAGCGTTATCAAGTGATGTGATTTCACAAGCATCAGCCATCAACCACTCTGCATCCGGAACGCTCTCTAACTTCAGCGCCTTTGGGTCCTTATCAATCAAAAGTACTTGGTGACCGTTATCTAGAAGTTCACGCGCAATCGCCCGTCCGACATTTCCAGCACCTGCAATCGCAATTCTCATTGACGGTCACCTTCTGGGCTATTCGCAAGGATCTCTTCTGTGCGAGCAATGTCGGATTCTGACACCATCACATGGATTAAATCGCCTTGTTGCAACACCGTGTGCTCATCAGGAATCAATCCTTCTCCTAGGCGAGTTATGAATGCAACGCGGGCAGGTGTGAGCGAATCAATTAAAAGTATCGGACGACCATACCAATCATCAGTTGGATGGACCTCACACAATGAAACCAAACCGGTTGCATCGCGCCATTCAGATTTCGATCCTTCAGGTGCAATTCGACGAAGAATTTGATCAGTAGCCCATAAAACAGTGGCAACAGTTGGAATTCCTAAGCGCTGATAAATTTCGGCACGACCGGGATCATAAATTCGGGCCACAACATTTTGGACCCCATAAGTTTCTCGCGCAACGCGGGCGGCAAGAATATTTGAGTTATCGCCATTACTAACCGCGGCAAATGCATCAGCATCTTGGATTCCAGCTTCAAGTAAAACATCACGGTCAAAGCCGACACCAGTGACGGTACGCCCCTTGAAATTTGGTCCGAGTCGACGAAAAGCTTCTCGGGCTTGGTCGATGACCGAAACGGTATGGCCGGCTGCTTCAAGCTCGGTGGCCAGAGATGATCCAACTCGACCGCAACCCATGATGACTACGTGCACAGGAAGTAACTTACACCCATAGGCTTATATCCATGGCATCAAACAAGAGTTCAGCGCTAAAAAATGGTGATCTGATTCAGGTCACAATCGAAAAAGTGGCGCACGGGGGACACTTCATTGCCCGACATGAAGGGGCGGTAATTTTCGTTCGCCATGCGATTCCGGGTGAGAGTTGCACAATTCAAATCACAAGCACTGGGTCATCCTTTAATCGCGCAGATGTTGTTTCGGTAGAAGCGCCTTCAGAGTTTCGCGTGGAAGCACCCTGTGCCTTTGCTCATCGAAATGGTTGCGGTGGTTGCGATTTCCAACATGTTTCAATTGATCATCAGCGAACTCTGAAGTCACAAGTTATAGCCGAGCAATTTTCCCGCATCGCAAAGATGCAAGTAGATGTAGATGTCGAAGAGGTTGGTCCAAGTACACACTGGCGCACTCGAGCGATCGCAACTACTGACAAAAATGGGAAATTAGGTTTTTATAAATCCCGGTCTCATTCAATTGCACCTGTTACAGATTGCTTAATTTGTGTTGAAGGAATGAATTTCTCAGAAATTGCAGCGCGGGATTTAAAGGGAGATATTCGTGTTGAGATCAGCACCTCAAATACAGGCGAGCGATCGATTGCCCTAGCTCCTACACGTGGGGAGGAAAAGGCAAGACTTACCGAAGGCCCAGCCATCCAGCATGAAAAAGTTTTGGAGAAAACACTAGAAGTCAGCCAAGAGTCATTTTGGCAAGGCCATAAATTTGCACCAGAGCTTTTAACCAAGGTAGTTCTCGAGTTTGCCAAGATTGAAAATGCCGAGCATGTTTTAGATCTTTACGGGGGAGTTGGGTTATTTTCTGCAGCCATGTTGGATGCAGTCGGACCCCAAGGTCATGTTGATTTGATTGAGGGAAGCAAAACTGCAACAGCTGATGCAACCCGTAACTTTGCTGGTTATTCAAATATTTCAATAGCAACTGGCGATGTAGCAAAGTTATTGCCAAGAATTACTTCAGCAGATGTGGTCGTGTTGGATCCTCCTCGCGATGGAGCAGGAAAAGATGTAGTCGCTCAAATCGCACGCTTGGCACCACGAGCTGTTGTCTATGTAGCCTGTGATCCCGCAGCCTTAGCCCGGGACACTACCTATCTTGCAGATCACAGTTATTCATTGGTAAATGTGCGGGCTTTTGATCTCTTTCCAATGACACATCACATCGAATGTGTTGCCCTGTATGAGCGCGCTGGGGTATCTTGAGCGCTTGGAAAGCATCTACGAAAGGCAGATAATGAGCAAAAACTCTTTTAACGCAAAGAAGAATTTGGAAGTTGCGGGCAAGAGTTTTGAGATATTTGATATCTCCAACATTCAAGGTGCGGCCAATCTGCCATTTAGCCTCAAGATCCTCCTAGAAAATCTGTTGCGCACCGAAGATGGCGCAAATATCACTCACGATCACATTAACGCCCTTGCCAACTGGGACCCATCTGTTGAGCCAGATACTGAAATTCAATTTACTCCAGCTCGAGTAGTCATGCAGGATTTCACCGGAGTTCCATGTGTTGTCGATCTTGCAACTATGCGAGAAGCGATTGTAGAACTTGGTGGGGATCCATCGAAAGTTAATCCATTAGCTCCGGCTGAGTTAGTTATCGACCACTCTGTTATCGCTGACAAGTTTGGTACCAAAGATTCTTTTGAGCAAAACACCGATATTGAGTACGAACGAAATCAAGAGCGTTACCGATTTTTGCGATGGGGCCAAAGCGCCTTTGATGAATTCAAGGTTGTTCCACCCGGAACAGGAATCGTTCACCAGGTAAACATTGAATATTTAGCTCGAGTAGTTATGACCCGCACCGTTGAAGGAACGCTTCGCGCCTACCCAGATACAGTTGTCGGAACAGACTCTCACACAACCATGGTCAATGGACTTGGAGTCCTTGGTTGGGGCGTTGGCGGAATCGAAGCAGAAGCAGCTCTTCTTGGACAGCCAGTTTCTATGCTTATCCCACGCGTAGTCGGATTTAAGTTAACAGGCTCACTACCGCTAGGTACGACAGCGACAGATATGGCGCTAACAATTACCGAAATTCTTCGAAAAGTAGGAGTGGTCGGAAAGTTTGTGGAGTTCTTTGGTCCTGGTGTTGCATCAGTGCCAATGGCCAATCGAACAACTATTGGAAATATGAGTCCTGAGTACGGCTCAACATGTGCGATTTTCCCAATTGATGAAGAAACACTTCGTTACCTGCGCCTGACAGGTCGCAGCGATGAACAAGTTGCATTAGTTGAGCAATATGCAAAGCAACAAGGCATGTGGCACGACCCATCAATCGAGCCTCGTTTTTCACAGATAGTAGAACTTGATCTATCAACTGTTGTTCCATCTATCTCTGGTCCAAAGCGTCCGCAAGATCGAATCTCCTTGAGTGATTCAAAGAGTGCTTTTGAGAAAGTTCTGCCAACGTACTTCTCAGACAAGACCAGCAAAACTGAAGTAGCTGCAGGATCAACTCGAGTAAAAAATGGTGATGTTGTTATCGCTTCAATTACATCGTGTACAAATACTTCAAACCCATCAGTCATGATTGGCGCTGCGCTGCTTGCTAAAAAAGCGGTTGAAAAAGGGCTTAATTCAAAGCCTTGGGTCAAGACAACCCTTGCTCCTGGATCAAAGGTAGTAACAGATTATTACGATCGCGCAGATCTCACTAGATATATGGAAGCCCTCGGCTTCAACTTGGTGGGTTATGGATGCGTTACCTGTATCGGAAACTCAGGTCCACTTCCAGTTGATATCAGTAAAGCAATTAATGATTCAGATTTAGCTGTCACTGCAGTTTTGTCTGGTAACAGAAACTTTGAAGGCCGTATCAGCCCTGATGTGAAGATGAACTATCTGGCATCACCTCCACTTGTTGTTGCCTATGCAATCGCCGGAACAATGGATCACGATTTTGAAACTGATTCACTTGGTAAAGGTTCAGATGGAAATGATGTCTTCCTCAAGGATATCTGGCCATCTCCTCAGGAAATTCAAGCAGTTATTGACTCATCGATTTCATCTGAAATGTTCAAAAAGGATTATGCAACTGTCTTTGAGGGTGACCACCGCTGGAAGTCTCTTGCGACTCCAACCGGCAAAGTTTTTGAGTGGGATGCAAAATCTACTTATGTGCGCAAGCCTCCTTATTTTGAAGGAATGCCAAAGTCTCCAACACCGGTAACAGATATTTCAGGTGCACGTGTGTTGGCAGTTTTAGGGGATTCTGTAACAACAGATCACATTTCACCTGCAGGAAATATAAAAGCGGATTCACCTGCCGGTAAGTACTTAGCTGAGCACGGTATTGATCGCGCTGATTTCAACTCATACGGTTCTCGTCGAGGCAATCACGAAGTAATGATTCGCGGAACTTTCGCCAACATCCGATTGAAAAACCTTTTGTTGGATGGTGTTGAAGGTGGATTTACTCGTAACTTCTTATCTGGCGGCGAACAAACAACTATTTATGAGGCATCAGTTGCTTACCAAGCCGCTGGCACACCATTAGTAATTCTTGCCGGTAAAGAGTACGGATCAGGATCATCACGTGACTGGGCAGCAAAGGGAACTGCGCTGCTTGGAGTTCGCGCCGTCATTGCTGAAAGCTTTGAACGAATCCACCGCTCAAATCTAATTGGAATGGGTGTTTTGCCTTTGCAATTCAAGGATGGCGAAACCGCATCCTCACTTGGCCTAACTGGCACAGAGACCTTTGCAATCACAGGTATCACCGCACTTAACACCGGGGGAGTTCCAAAAGAGCTAACCGTAAGCGCTGGAGATAAAACTTTTACTGCAAAGGTTCGCATCGATACACCGGGTGAAGCCGATTACTATCGCCACGGTGGAATCATGCAGTTTGTGCTTCGATCATTGCTGGCTGAATAACTCATTTTCTGGTTGCAATGGACCTTAACTATCAATCACTTGAGCAACTTCGCAGACTCAACCCTGCCGAATTAACTGTTCTGGCTACACAGATCCGTAGCTTTTTGATTGAAAAGGTATCAAAGACCGGTGGTCATTTAGGACCTAATCTCGGAGTCGTTGAACTGAGTATTGCGGTGCACAGAGTCTTTGATTCACCGCAAGATGTCGTCCTGTTTGATACTGGACATCAATCTTATGTTCACAAAATTCTGACGGGACGGGCCGATCAATTTGATCTGCTCAGACAGCGCGATGGTATTTCGGGCTATCCCAATAGACGCGAAAGCGATCACGATGTCATTGAAAACTCTCATGCATCAACAGCGTTGTCTTGGGCAGATGGAATTTCTCGTGGGTTCTCTCTTTCTGGCCAATCAGATCGCCATGTAGTAGCCGTCGTCGGTGATGGCGCCTTGACCGGAGGTATGTCATGGGAAGCTCTCAATAATCTTTCGCCGGAGTCAGATAGAAATTTAGTAATAGTTGTAAATGACAATGAGCGTTCTTATTCACCGACTATTGGTGGCTTAGCAACCTACCTAAGCACTCTTAGGGGAACAAAAGAGTATGAACGTATTTTGGGTCGAGGCAAGAGAGTGTTACTTCGCACCCCGCTCGTAGGACGACACATTTATGGCGCTCTGCATGGAATTAAAAAAGGCATGAAAGACATGTTGGCACCACAAGGCATGTTTGAAGATCTTGGATTTAAGTACTTAGGTCCCATCGATGGTCACGATATTGCAGCAATGGAAAGAACTTTGCACATTGCAAAAGAGTTTGGTTCACCCGTAATAGTCCATGTCATCACTGAAAAAGGTCGGGGATACACACCTGCAATAGAAGATGTTGCTGAAAAGTTTCACGCAGTAGGAATTGTGGACCCTCTAACAGGCAAACCACTAAAAGCATCTGCACCTTCTTGGACAAATGTTTTCTCTGAGGAAATTACCCAGCTGGGAGCTGAAAACGAAAAGATTGTTGCAATTACTGCAGCCATGTTGGGTCCTACAGGTTTAGATAAATTCGCCGCTAGATTTCCTGCTCGCACAATCGATGTTGGTATTGCCGAACAGCACGCCGTAACGAGTGCCGCAGGTATGGCCTATGCCGGACTACATCCTGTTATTGCAATTTACTCCACATTTTTAAACAGAGCCTTTGATCAGTTACTGCTAGATGTTGCACTGCACAATGCTGGCGTGACCTTTGTTTTGGACCGCGCAGGTATTACCGGCGATGACGGTCCTTCTCACCATGGAATTTGGGATTTAGCGCTCACTGGAATTGTTCCGAAAATGCATGTTGGTGCACCTCGAGATGGAGCCCGCCTAAAAGAAATTTTGCGTGGATGCGTGGAAATTACCGATGCACCATCGATGGTGAGATTTCCTAAGGGTGCTGTGCCACAAGATCTACCTGCAATTGAGCGGGTAGCAGGTGTAGATATTTTGCATCGTGGCTCAAAGAATCTGGTGTTGTTAATTAGCGTTGGCTCGATGGCGGGGATGGCAGTTGAAGTAGCAGAACACGCCAAGGAAAAATCAGTTGAGATTACAGTTGTAGACCCTTTATGGGTTAAGCCAATTTCACCATCACTACTTACGATGTGCGCTCAGTATGAAACTGTTGTAGTCATGGAAGATGGAATCAAGCATGCAGGAATTGCAAGTTCGATTTCG
>Ga0079299_1000459_pt1 | contig 10147 bp, 7 predicted proteins | sample Wag4_2014_7_11_2_FD_76334 | JGI IMG/M metagenome (GOLD analysis project Ga0079299, IMG submission 76334) | Lake water microbial communities from Ohio, USA - Utica-2 Time Series LW 2014_7_11 | ecosystem: Environmental > Aquatic > Freshwater > Lake | place: USA: Ohio | collected 2014-07-11
CGGGGGTTTTTGTATCTGAGATTAAAGGTGGAACACCGGGACTTGCTGTTCAGTTTGCAAGCGGCATTGATTATTTTATTGAGGATTGTTCTGGCCAGGATGATGAATTAATCATTACGTTGCCAGAACCATTGACCCAGGCTACTACATTTCTTACAGGGATTTCTGGAACAGCGACCTTAGGGGTTGATTACAGTTTAAACTTACCCACTACAATTACATTTGAGCCAGGTCAAACTTCTCTTTCGTTTCCTATTTATCCAATTGCAGACGCTATTCAGGAGGGAACCGAAACGATTATTATTTCATTGTCAAGTAATTTTGGATGCGGTACTGTACTGCTCAAGACTATTACGGTGAACCTAGAAGACAATGTATTAATCAGTGTAAATGCCGGACTTGACACACTGCTCGTATGTGCTGGTACCACCTATGAATTAGATGCAACAGGCGCTGTTAATTATTTTTGGACCCCCGTTTCTCAGGTTAGCAATCCCCTTATTTCTAATCCAACCATTAGCCCAACCCAAGATTTTTGGTTGAGTGTTGTTGGAACCGTTGGAAGCTGTTCTGACGAAGACTCTGTGTTTATTAAAGTAATTAGTCCCAGCGTTGAGGTACAGGCACTATCGGATACCTTAATTTGTCAGGGGACAAGTGTTTCGCTGTTAGCAAACACCAATACTGGAGGACAGGGCTTAGTTTGGTCGCCAGCGCTTGGGCTTGATAATCCACTCTTAACTCAGGTTATTGCTACACCGCTGGTTTCTACCACCTATACGGCGTCTGTAACGATATCTGGGTGTACCGTTACGGATGCCATAACGATTTTAGTAGATACTCTTTTTTTACCAGTATTTACGACGTTTGATACGACCATTTGTCAGAATTATTCGCTGGTCCTCGGTACTTCTGTGGAGGAGTCAACATCTTATCTGTGGAGCCCTTCTTTGGGCTTGAGCGCGGATACGATTTCAAATCCTGTTGCACTTCCAGCCCAGAGTACGTCCTATACATTGGTTGCTACTAGCTCAAATGGCTACTGTTCTGAGTCAACTACTGTTGAGGTTAATGTAATTAGTGCGGATATTGATATTGCTGGGCCGGACTACTATGAAATTTGTTTAGGTAACACTATTCCATTGCAGGCAACGGCAACACCTTCTGCCGGGATACCCGTTGTCTGGTCGCCTTCTTTTTATGTAACGAACTCAACCGGGCCAACGACAACCGTTCAGGCGGATGAGAGCGTCACAATTACTGCTGCCTACAACGTTAATGGCTGTGTTGTTTTTGATTCTATTCGGGTTCGAGTCGATTCTTTGCCTGATCAAACCTTATCCTTACGTCCTGCAAAGGAAATTTACTGCGTAGGGGATACAGTTACCCTACTTAGTCCAACGTATGAACCAGGCAACTTCCCTGATCTATCGATTCGATGGTTGGAAGATGCACTAGGTCAAGTAACTCCAGATTCTTTTTGGAATCTTGTTATTCGCGCGCAGCTAACAGATACGTTTTACCGGGTTGTTTCAAATCGAGCCTGTTTAGACACCTCCTTTATTTCTGTCCCAGTTGACTCATTCCCAATTGTGACAGCAATGGCATCAAAGGAGTTAGTTTGTCCGGGAGAGCTAGTTCAGCTCACATCGACGGTTTCGCCTACTCAAATGGTGGAGTGGACACCTACCTCTGGTCTTTCTTGTACAGACTGTTTAAGTCCTGTAGCAACGATTAGTGGTCCTGTAACATTTGTGGTAAACACACCGGAGGCTAATTGTCCGGCAACGGCACAGGTAACAATCAATGTTGCGTCTCCTCCGGCCATAGAGTTGCCGGGTAGTATGACTATATGTCCAGGGGATACTGTTTTGTTGAATAATTTACCAGAGGAGCCTTTAACAACGTATTTGTGGACGTCTGAACCTGTTGGATTTAACAATTCAAGCGCTCAGCCAGAGGTTACACCAACAGCAAATACCACGTACGCCGTTACAGCGACGAATGAGGTGTGTTCTGTAGTTGCGACAACCTCTATATCTGTTGCACAGGCACAAGTGACAGCGGGTGCTGATGAGTCTATTTGTAATGGTTCGATTGCCGCGTTAGCTGCCGATGCTGGCGGGGTACTAGGTGCCTATGAATGGATTGCAAACGATGCTCAAGTAGTTGGGGTTACGCAAAGCATCAATGTTTCCCCCAGCTCTTCAACGATCTATCGGGTAGTTTTTACATATAGCCCAGCCAACTGTCAAGTTTCGGATGAGGTGTCGGTATTAGTTAATCCCTCTCCGGTAATTGAAGGACTTTTAATAAGTCCGGAGGATGGGGATGTTTGTGAGGGTTCGCCAATACGAATAAGTACGACCGTTAACGGTGGTTTACCGCCCTATACCTTTACTTGGCAGCAAGATGGGGTGGTAATCAATTCGGGCATGGTGGATTCTATTCAGCTTTCGCTAAATGGCAGTGATGATGGTATTACGTATCTGTTGGGAGTAGAGGTTGAGGATGTAAATGGCTGTATTGCTGGTCCGTCTACGGGCCAGATCAAAGTCCTTCGGTGTTTTGATATTCCCAATGCGTTTACACCTGATGGCGACGGTACTAACGACTCTTTTGGAGTCGTTCAGTACGATGAAGCGAATATAACAGTGCTTGATTTTGTAATATATAACCGTTGGGGGAAAAAGGTTTTCACGGCAACAGATTCAAAGCCCCGTTGGGATGGCTCTGTTGATGGTGCTCCAGCCCCTGTCGATGTATATGTGTATCAATTATTAGTACGTCGCCCAGACGGTACTGAAGAGCGGTACTCTGGGGAGGTGACACTATTGAGATAGGAAAGAATAGTAGGTAAAAATAAAATGGGGGTCTCAAGGCATAGCGTCTTGAAACTCCCATTTTTATTTATTGCGCTGGAGCATTTGGAACACTAGGCTCAAGCTAATAAGTGTAAGTATTGCAGCCATTAGGAAGGGGGCTCCCGGGAACTGTACAGGAGTGGATGGTCCAGTAAACCAAGCGAAAAGGTTCGTCATTAGTAATGGTCCGATTATGGATGTCACACTGACCAGACTTGTTAGAGCTCCTTGCATTTCGCCCTGCTCATTTGCTGGGACCTGATTTGAGATCATTCCTTGTAAGGCGGGCATTGCTAATCCGCCCAAGGATACAGGGATCATAAAGGCGAACATCATCCAGCCTTTGGTTGCAAATGCAAACAAGAGAAATCCGAGTGCATAGGAACTGATACCAACATACACAGCGCGGTTTGTGCCCATTTTGGGGATTAGAACTCTGGTTAAGCCCCCTTGTACAATGCCCGTTAATAGTCCAACAAAAGCGAGTGAGAAGCCAATCATCCGAGCATCCCATTGGAACTTATTCATGGTGATATAAGACCAAGTGCTATGGTTTGCATGAGAGGCGATATAGAGAGTGACGAGGGATCCAACTAATCCACTAACGACGGGGTATTTTCTTAAATGGAGTAATGATCCAATTGGGTTGGCTCTTTTCCAGTTGAATGGTCTCCTATTTTCAGGTGCGAGGGATTCTGGTAGAATAAAGTATCCATAAATCCAATTTGTAAGCGCAAGGCTAGCTGCAACGAAAAAGGGTGCTCGGACGCCCCAGTAAAATGAAACAATTCCTCCCAGGAGTGGTCCAATAATAAAGCCTAGGCCAAAAGCGGCTCCGATTAATCCGAAGTTTTGGGCTTTTTTTTCTGGTGGTGAAATGTCTGCAATATAGGCTGTTCCTGAACTGAATGTTGCACCCGTAATTCCAGCAATTATCCTGCCCAGAAAAAACCAGCTGATGGAGGGGGCAAGGCCTTGTATTATAAAATCAATTCCGAAGGCAAAGAGGGCAGCAAGGATGATGGGGCGTCTGCCGTATGCATCACTAAGTGCACCAATTATTGGGGAGAATAGAAACTGCATTCCAGCATAGGTGAACATCAGTAGGCCTCCCAATTGAGAGACTTTACTCAAGTCTTTTCCTGTAAGTTGTTCAAGTAGACTCGGTAAAACGGGTGCTATAAGACCGAAGCCGATAACATCGATTAGAAGAGTAATAAAGATGAAGAGGAGGGCAGGAGTTTTAGATGTAGCCATTTAAACAAAGAATAATATCCAAAAAGAAAAACAAAGGTAATTGAATTAAAGGGGGCTATATTGGTGCTTCCTTGGATTAACGGTTCTTTTGTACTTTTGCCTGATGTCTACGCTATATTTAATTCCTGTTCCAATTGCTTTAGATTCCAATTATACCCTTCCAGATGCGACGGTTGAAATTGCTCGGATGCTCGATATTTTTATTGTTGAGCGAGCGAAAACGGCCCGGCAGTTTTTGAAGTCAATAGCTATTATTAAACCTTTTTCGGAAATAACTGTGTTGGAGATAGACGAGCAAGAGCCGGAAGTGGTGGAGCAGGCGTTAAAATCAGCTGTTAAAGAGGGTCGAAATGTTGGTATCCTATCTGAGGCGGGTTGTCCGGGTGTTGCCGACCCTGGAGCAAGCGTTGTGCGTTCCGCGCATAAGATTGGAATGAAGGTTTCTCCACTAGTGGGTCCTTCCTCTATCTTATTGGCCTTGATGGCGTCAGGAATGAACGGTCAACGGTTCACGTTTCACGGGTATTTATCACCTAAGCGTCCAGAACTCCTTCGGGATTTACAGCGTTTAGAGCAACAAGCTGAACGTAGAAAAGAAACACAACTTTTTATTGAGACTCCCTACAGGAGCCAGATGGTTTTAGAGGTGGCGATGGAAGCCCTGCGCCCGGACACCCGTTTTTGTGTTGCGCAAGATTTGACTGGAGTACAAGAAAAGGTAATCTCTAAGAGTATTAGAGACTGGAGAGCGATGGGGATTTTTGTTTTAGAAAAAGCACCAGCAGTTTTTATCGTGTACAGAGACTAAGGCCCTACACTTAGGTCATGCACTGTTTTTGCTAGTAGTTGCAAAGAGTTTACCAGTGGCTCTCTTTGATCTCCCTTTGTCATGATAGTTAGCAGGTAGGGGTCATTTTTAATATAAACAATACCGGACTCATGCAGCTCAAAGGATCGGTCATTTGCTTTCCACTCGCCGAATTTATGCCACATTTTTGTGTCTTCGGGAAATGCTGTTGCAAACCCTTCTTGAAATGAGCAGTTACTTAGTAGTTCTGCTGCATATTGTGAAAAAGCGGGGCTCAGATAGGAGGAGTTAAATAAGGCTTTAAAAAAAGAAGCATATTCTCTGGTGGTAATCGTGTAGTTTTGGTTTTCTTGATCAGGAGGAGTTAGGCCAAAATTAGCAAAAAGTTGTTTCACTTGTTCAAAGTTTTGCCGACGAGCAAGTAGCCAGGTAGCTCGATTATCAGAAAATGCTGTCATATAATATAGCAGCTCGTGAATGGTATAGGGTTTTCCCGGTTCTATCTGGTTGTAGATATAATATTGGGGGCCAACGCTAGATAGGTCACTGGGTTGTATAGTGAGTTGATGCTTTAGTATCTCCGGCTGCACTTCTGCCATTCTGAGGTAAACCATAAGAAGGGGCACCTTAAGTAAAGATGCTGGGTGGTATTTTACTTGGTCATTGACGGACATCCATTCACTATTTTTAAAGCTCCAGAGATAAATGGAGGCATCTTGAATGGAACCTTGTTCTTTCAGTTGTGTGAGTTGTTTGGTAAGTGCTTTTTTGAGATAAAGATAATTTTTTGATTCGCAAGCGGGCTCAACGGAGAGCATAGGCTTGACCAAGGTGTGTTCTTCAAGCCGTTGTATGTTATAATCACAAACCTTCTCTTCTGAATTATTGAATCCAAATAGCATGGAGGGGAGGGTACTAGGAAGGAATAGTGGAGAAATAAGGCTTCCTAATATGAATGAAATCAGCAAGTAAAGCCCTAAGGATTTTAGGGACAGAGATATAAACCGTTGGAGGGTCATTAGAGCAACTTTATCTAAAAAAAGGTTAGAAGGTTTATAGGTGTAACTTCAGGGTCTCAAAGTTAAATTGACTAGAATATTCCGCCCTTGTTTGTTAGTGTTTTGTTAAGACAGTTTACGACATAGGTATGTTAAAGACCTGTATGGCGGTGTGTTTAATCAAGTTATATTTACTTGAAATAAAAGAATGCATTTCTTTTAAGCCTGTATGTACCTTTGTTCTTGAAGATGGCAAAAGCACGAACCATATTTTTTTGCTCTAATTGTGGAGCCTCCTCCCCTAAATGGATAGGGAAGTGTCCGCATTGTAATGAGTGGAATACGTATCAGGAGGAGTTGATTCAGAAGGAAACGACAGCAGAGGAAAAGCGTCGCTCTTGGTCATCTGGCCAGAAAGCTGAACATACGAAGGCTGTACCTATTCAAAAGATTCAGTCTGGGAAAACACAGCGGTTAGTAGCTCCGGATGGTGAATTAAACAGAGTGTTAGGAGGAGGGATAGTTCCTGGTTCACTTGTACTTATTGGGGGGCAACCTGGTATCGGAAAGAGTACACTAATGCTTCAGGTTGCACTTCAATTAAAGGCAAGAGTACTGTATGTAAGTGGAGAGGAGAGTGAGGAACAAATTAAGATGCGTGCAGATCGGTTGTGTGATAGCGGATCGGAATGCTATATATTGACAGAGACTAACACATCAAAAATTCTGCAACAGGCACAAGAGCTTCAGCCGCAGTTGATGATAGTTGATTCAATTCAAACAATGAGTACCCCTTTTCTGGATAGCGCTCCAGGGGGTATTGCACAAGTAAGAGAATGTGCTGCTGAGCTGTTACGTTTTGCTAAGGAAACGAATATTCCAATTTTTTTGATTGGGCACATTAATAAGGATGGCGACATTGCTGGTCCCAAGTTGCTAGAGCATATTGTCGACTGCGTGTTACAGTTTGAGGGTGATCGGCATCATACCTATCGAATATTACGCACATTAAAAAATCGATTTGGTAGCACGGATGAGTTAGGAATATATGAGATGCAAAGCACGGGTCTTCGAGAAGTTAGTAATCCATCGGAGCTACTGCTTAGCCAAAAAGATGAAGAGTTAAGTGGGTGTGCCATAGCGGCAACGATGGAGGGGATGCGCCCAATGCTAATTGAGACACAGGCCTTGGTTTCTAAAGCAGTTTTTGGCACTCCACAAAGGACGGCCACAGGATTTGATATGCGTCGCCTTTCGATGTTATTAGCAGTTCTGGAAAAAAGGTGTGGGTATTATTTTAGTATTAATGATGTCTTTTTAAACCTTGCGGGAGGGATTCGAGTGGAAGATCCTGCGATTGATCTTGCAATCGTGGTATCACTAATCTCCTCGTTGACCGATGTCAGTGTTCCGACAAATATTTGTTTTGCGGGGGAGGTTGGCTTATCAGGAGAGATTCGTTCCGTAGGAAGAATTGAGCAACGTATCGCTGAAGCCGATCGTTTGGGCTTTAAGGCAATTTATATTTCGAAATACAATGTAAAGGGAATCCCGACGGATAAATACCAAATTCGTGTGCAGACGATTGGTAGAGTGGAGGAGCTAAAGAATGCTTTGTTTTCATAACGTTGAAATAAAGCAGAACGTTGTTATCAAGAGCTGAGCAGGCAGATGACCTGCTCAGCTCTTGATAAATCTTAATCTAGTGGATTTTGTTTTTTTAGCTGAAAAACCCTTGAGAGATTAAATCCAAACTGTACTTGTCCCCTGAAAAAATTGCTATTGTTGTCCACAATAAATGCACGTTCGTTCATCCCAACAGCATTTGAGAAGTGAAGCTGGAAAACGTGACCACCTGTTTCAATATCAAATCCAATGGATAAGGGGTTATATCTTACATTGCCAGGGAAACGATTGAAAACATGGGAGTAGTCCCAAATAAAAGCAATACGTTTATTCAACTTCATTCGACCACCCCAACCAAGAGCGTATAGGGTGTTGGGAGAAACTTGGTTGGCTACGATGTTTTGATGGACGATGGTTGGTGAAAGCTGAAGGCTCAATCGCTCATTAAACTTTCTTCCAATAATAAAGGAGTAAAAATAGGCAAGGCGCCTAGAGAATGTCGTTTCTATAGCGGGGTTTCCTACGGCATCTTTGAGTCCATTGACGGTGACTCCACCGAGGGCGATTACCGAGACAGGAATATTTTGCTTGCCTTTAGACTGCCAAAGGAGTCTATATTTAATCAATCCGTCCACTTCTTTTTTCGTGGTGCTTCTTCCAATTCCCACCATAAGATTCTTGGTGAGACCAAAGTCGAATCCCATCCGCATGCTTGCTTGGTCTAGTCCGAATAGTTGGTAGTATCCTTGGTCAACGCGCCCAAAGCGGTGTAAAATTCTGAAATCCATTGTTCCAGGGTGTAACATTTCCATGCTTTGGGCATTAACGACCCTTGTTCCTTTAAAGGAATTGGTAGCATAGATGGTGTTTTCATCCTCTCTCAACAGATCTAGAAGGTCATCTTGTGCCCGAAGGCTTGTACTGCTAATTAGCGCAGCACAGAATAGTAGTATGTATTTTTTCATAACAGAAAAGACCAAGTAGTTTTAGCAAAAGTAGTAATATTAAATCTTAGTTATTGGGTGCTCCGGCTTGAATCCAGATTCGAATTTGGTCAAGCTCGCATTGGGGTAGCTTTGCTCCCCCTGCAGGGTATGGCATGGGCTTATACCCTTGTAGGTGGTTCACAGAGCCCCAGAGTTGTTGGCTGATTACTACAGATTTTACGTTTGCGTAGTTAGAAAGGCTGATTCCTCCGCTTGCGTTGCTCCCATTGTGACAGCCAAGGCATTTTGCGTTGATTAGTGGCTGGATCACGGTACTGTATCGTATGTTGGTAGTATCGCAGGAGGCGTCACATGTTAGGTTTTGGGCACCCTGTTGGATCCACTTCAGAATTAACGCTTTCTGTTCAACGGATAGTGGTGCTTGAGGTGCAGGGGGCATCCGATCATCAAGATCAGTTTCTGTTATCGCCTCATAAAGTTTACTATCAGAAGGGTTGTTGATTTTAATTCCAGCTGTACTTTTTACATTGGAATAAGAGTCTAAAATCACCCCGTCTTCAGCAGAAAGGGCATCATGGCATCCACTCATGGCACAGTTAGACCGAAGTAAGGGGAGAATCTGCTGGTCAAAATAGACCGAATCGGGTGAGCATGGGTGTGTGTTTGTAGGGTTGGTTGTAGAATCTGTAGGGTCTGGCAAATCGCCAAAGTACACAGGCTCCCGTTTGCAAGAGGTATATAATATTGAAAGCGAGAGTGCTGTAAATAGTGTGAATGTAGATATTTTAGTAAGGCTCATATTATTGACCGTTTTTTAGTTGTCTAGGGCTCCAGAGTCAATCCATTTTTGAATAAGCGCAATATTGCAGCTATTTAGCTTATTGCCCCCTTTGGGCATTGGTGAGTAGGCCGCATCGTGTGCAATTGATCCGAGTAGGGCTCCAGAGTTCACGTATTTTTTAACTTCGTTATAGCTTGTTAGATCAATGTCACCTTGGGGTGCTGATCCCGCATGGCATCCATTACAATAAGCATTTAGGATTGGTTTTATGGAGCTGCTGTAAGATACGTTGGTAGTATCGCAGTTGACGGCTCCACACCCAGTAGTATTTTGTGCCCCTTGTTCTATCCAAAGTGCTATTAATGATACCTGCTCAACAGTAAGTGGGTTATATGGTTTTCTAGGCATTGGGTCTGTTAAGGAAATCAGACTGGTGTACACCTTGCTATTTTTGAAGTTGCCAGGGTCTACTCCCCTCATAATTCCGGCATAATTAGTTAGGTTATATCCCTCTGCTCTATCTGTAGCGTTGTGGCAACCACTTTGGGTGCAATTTGATTGAAAAATAGGGAGTACCTCACTTTCAAAACAGATGCCAGACACATCTTCGATGTATTCATTGGTACATCCCGAGGTAAGACCAGAAGAGGCTACGGTTGTAATTAGCCAGAAAACCGCAATTAAAAACTTATTATTGGTCATAGTTTATTAAGCAACGATTATAAGTTGTGAATAAAGGTAAATATAGGGTATACGGTACCCAAAATAGAATCCACCGAATTGGAATTTTAAGGTTCTGATTCGGTGGATTATTAAGTTGGTTAAGGTAAGATTTATTCTTCAGCGGACAAACCTGCGCCTTGTGC
>Ga0079299_1000466_pt1 | contig 10096 bp, 6 predicted proteins | sample Wag4_2014_7_11_2_FD_76334 | JGI IMG/M metagenome (GOLD analysis project Ga0079299, IMG submission 76334) | Lake water microbial communities from Ohio, USA - Utica-2 Time Series LW 2014_7_11 | ecosystem: Environmental > Aquatic > Freshwater > Lake | place: USA: Ohio | collected 2014-07-11
ATGTCGGGCATGGCGTCGGGCATGGCGTCGGGCATGGCGTCGGGCATGGCGTCGGGCGCCCGATGCTCGCCCACGGCGACCGAGCCGCCGTCGGCGCCGACCGCGCGCACCCCCATCGCGTGGATCGCATCAAGCCGGATCGCCGCAAGCAGCGGCAAGGCGTCCTCGGTCCGTCCGCGCCCGAGTTCATCGGCGAGCGGCTCGAGCGCGGCGACCGCATCCTCGTTGCGCCCGAGCAACGCCAGCGCATCCGCGCGCAGGAGTGCGAGCGCCTCGACGCGCCGCGGCGCCGACGCGCGATGTCCGCCGGCGGGTTCCCCTGCGCCCCGCTGTCGCCGTACCTCGATCGCGGCCTCGATCGCGGCGTCCAACGCCTCGAGCGCGGCCTGCGCACGACCGAGCCGCAGCGCGGCGAACGCGGCCTGCTCCTCGAGCTCACCTGGCGCGGTGAAGAGCGGAGCGAGCGCGCCCCTGCGCGGGAGCGCCCCCGGCCCCACGAACCACGCGAGCGAAGCCAGCGCCGCCCCCGCGTCGCCCACGCTCGCGGCGCGCATCCCGCGCAGCGCGACGAAGAACGGGCTCGCGGGATCGATCCGCCCCATGCGTTCGATGGTCGCGCTGACCGCCTCGGCATCGTCGGTGCGCATGCGCGCGAGGAGCGCCAGCTCGAGCGGCTCGATCGACGATGGATGTGCACGCGCCGCGAGCTCGCAGAGCGAGAGCGCGACCTGGACATCGTCCTGCTCGAGCGCTTCGGCGATGCGCGCCAACTCCCTGCGGAGAACGGCCGAGGGCTCGACGGCCTCACGGGCGCCCAGCGGCGCGCGGAATGCCGCGATCGGCGCCGCGCGCGCCGCGGGATCAAGTTCCGCCCCGACGCCTGCGATCGGCGCGAGCAGCAGATGCGCCGCGATGGACGGATCGCGCTCGGCCGCCGCCTCGAAGCCGCGCTCGACGATCGCCGCCCGGAGCTCCGGTGCAGTCGGTGCGATCGGACCGCCCCGACACGACACGAGCACGGCGAAGACGAGCGGAACCAGAACGCGAGCGAAGGCCCCTGACGGGAGCGGCGTCGCACGGGCCGCGGTCCCACGAGCGGAGCGGACAGGACGCCGCCCCCGCGGGTCCACGCGCGAAACCACGCGCGACGCCGTCGCAGCTCCCTGGCACGCACGGATGACCGGAATCGGGCGCATGCGAAGTGGTTCAGGCGGCGCTCGGGGACGAAGGACTCGATTGGACAGCGCGGCGCAGATCTTGGCCCCGCGCGGCGAGCGGCCACGCGGGACGCGCGGTCAGCGTCGACGCGCGGACTTGCCGCCCGCGGCGCGCTGCGTGGCCCCGCCCTTGGCGCCCGCGCGCTTCGCACCCGCGGACACCGGCGCCTTCGCCGGCTTCGCAGACGCCTTCTTCGCACCGTGCTTCGGAGTGGCCTTCGAAGCGGCCTTCGACGAGGCCTTCGACACAGCCTTCGCCGATGCCGTGCGCTTCGAGACAGCCTTCTTCGACGCGGCCTGCTTCGACGCGGCCTGCTTCGACGCGGCCTTCTTGGCCGCAGCCTTCTTCGACGCAGCCTGCTTCGTGGCTTGCTGCTTCATGGCTTGCTGCTTCATGGCTTGCTGCTTCATGGCTGCCTTCTTCATCGCGGCCTTCTTGACGGCGGCGGCCTTGAGCTCCGCCTTCCTGCCCGCCGCCTCGGCGGCCTTCTGCCTCGCGGCGAGCGCCTTCTCGCGCTTCAGGCGCTGCGCGAGCTCCTTGCGCTCGCGCTTCGCCTTCTGCTCGGCGGCCTTCTTCTCGCGCTTGGCGCGGAGCAACTCGGCCTTCTTCGCGGCGGCCTCACGACGGAGACGCAGCTTCTCGGCTTCCTGCTGGCGACGTGCCTCTTCCTTCGCGCGCTGCGCCTCGCGGGCGATGCGCTCCGCTTCGCGGGCCGCGCGCTCCGCCTCTCGCTCGGCGATCTTGCGCTCACGGTCCGCGATCGCGGCCAGCCGAGCGGCCTCGCGCTCGGCGCGGGCACGCACCTTCGCCTGCTCGGCCTCGAGCTTCTGGCGCTGGCGCTCCTCCTCGCGCGCGACCTCGGCGAGGCGCTTCTCCTCGACGAGGCGCTCCGCCTCGCGGATCTTGGCGAGCTTCTCCTCCTCGACGCGCTGGCGCTCCGCCTCTTCGGCGGCGCGGAATCCGGCGTGACGGCTGAGGTACGCGCCACGGATCTTGTGACCGTTCTTCCCCGCCGTCGTCCACGCTTCCGCGGACATCCTGGACAGGGCGTCATGGACCTTGGGCAGTTCCTCGATCCGATGGGTGCGGCCGATCCACTGGACCACGTCGACGGTGGTCGCCGTCGGCTCGACGGCGCCATGCTGGTGCAGCAGCTCGACGGCGGTGTCGTCGGCGATCGCGGCCGGCAGCTCGAAGGCCACGAGCAGCGTGCGCCCCGCGACGAACGGCGGGATCTCGGAGAGACCCTCGAGGTAGGCGCGCTGGTCCTTCCGCGACGCGTTGCGGAGATGGTCGAGCGAGGTCCGGTGCTGGCGGCGGAAGATGTCGTTGAGCGTCGCGCGCAGGCGCAGCGCCCGCTCCTCGACGAACGGGTACTTCTCGCCGATGACCTCGACGACCTCGCGCTCGAGCATCACGCGGAGATCGTTGACGTCGACGACCACGCGCGCGACCCGCTCCAGAGCCTCGGCGAGGAGCGCAGGCGTGCTCTCCCACAGGAGGTAGTTCGACAGGAGGATCGCCAGCGGATCGTTGGCATCGCACCCGTTCAGGACCGGCGTGGCGAACGAAGGCGTGCCGCTCCCGAACTTCTTCACGAGCGCTGCGAACTTGGGACCGCGGACGGGTTCGACCTTCATCGCGTCTTGCTCTCCGTTGTACCGGGGTTCGGTCCCTCGGGGACCGCATCCTGCGCGCTGGCCGAGTGGCTCTCGCGCAGCGCCTCATCGAGCGCGGCCTGCCGCTTGAGCCGCTCGTCGAGCTCGAACTCGATGCGCGGCACCCGGTGGATGCGCGTCGTGTCCATCACGCGGCGGCGCAGGAAGCCCGCGGCCGCGCGCAACCCCGAGAGGGTGAGCGAACCACGGTCCTCGGGAAGCACCGACACGCGCACCTTCGCCTCCGCGAGATCGGGGCTGATCAGGACCTCGGTGATCGAGATCATTCCCTGCACGCGCGGGTCGTTGAGTCCACGCCCGAGCTCCGCCTGCAGCGCGCGGCGGATCTCCCCGCCGATCTGGGCGGGACGGTCCGACGGTGCGGCCGACGGCCCGAGCGGACCGCCTGCGCGGCCGCGCGGGGACGGCTTCTTCGGACGTGGGGATGGACCTTCACTTCGCATCGAGCATCTCCATCCGCATCAGGCGCCGCCGCGGCGGACCTCGACGGTCTTGTAGCACTCGAGCACGTCGCCGGCCTTGATGTCGTCGTAGCCGACGATCTTCATGCCGCACTCCTGGCCCGCGCGCACTTCCTTCGCGTCGTCCTTGAAGCGCTTGAGCTGCTCGAGCCGGCGGTCCTTCTCGATGACGATGCCGTTGCGCGTGACGCGGATCTGCGCGTTGCGCTCCACCACGCCGTCGGTGACGTAGCAGCCCGCGATCGCGCCGACCTTCGAGATCTTGAAGACCTGGCGCACCTCGGCGTGGCCGAGGACCTCGAGCTTGAGCTCGGGCTCCAGCATGCCCTGCGCCGCCTTCATGACGTCGTCGATCAGGTCGTAGATCACCTCGTAGAGGCGGATCTCGATGCCCTTCGACTCGGCCAGCTGGCGCGCCTTGCCGCTCGACGTGACGTTGAAGCCGACGATGATCGCGTTGGTCGCGGCCGCGAGGGTGACGTCGCCCTCGTTGATGCCGCCGGCCGACGCGCTCTTGACGGAGATCGTGACCTCCTCGGCGGGCAGCTTCGCGAGCATGCCCTTGAGCGCCTCGACCGAGCCCTGCACGTCGGCCTTGACGACGAGCGCGAGCTCCTTCTTGCCCTGCTTCTCGAGGTGCTTGAAGATGTTGTCGAGCGTGATCTTCGGCGCGGCGAGCTCGCGCTCGCGGTCGATGCGGCGACGCTCCTCGGCGGCCTCCTCGGCGGCGCGCAGCGTGCCGACGACGAAGGCCTTGTCGCCTGCGTCGGGCAGTTCGTCGATGCCGGAGATCGCCACCGGGGTCGACGGCAGCGCCTCGGTGATGCGCTCGCCGCGGTCGTTCACGATGTCGCGCACGCGGCCGTAGCCGCGGCCGATCACGATGAAGTCGCCCTTCTTCAGGCTGCCTTCCTGGATGAGCACGCGCGCCACCGGGCCGCGTCCCTCCTCGACCGAGGCCTCGAGCACGGTGCCGCGCGCGTTGCCCTTGAAGTCGGCCTTGAGCTCGAGGAGCTCGGCCTGGTAGTCGAGGATCTCGAGGAGCTCCTGGATGCCGTCGCCACGGGTGGCGCTGGTCTTGATGACTTCGGTGGTGCCGCCCCACTCGACTGGGTTGAGCTCGTGCTCGGCGAGCTGGCCGAGCGTGCGGCGGATGGTCGCCTCGGTCGCGTCGGGACGGTCGATCTTGTTCATCGCGACGACGATGGGCACGCCCGCCGCCTTCGCGTGGTTGATCGACTCGATCGTCTGCGGCATGACGCCGTCGACGGCCGACACGACGAGCACCACGATGTCGGTCACCTTGGCGCCGCGGGCGCGCATGTTGGTGAACGCCTCGTGACCCGGGGTGTCGATGAACGTGACCACGCGGTCGACGTCGCCGGCCTTGACCGGCACGGTGAACGCGCGCGTCGACTGGGTGATGCCGCCGGCCTCGCCCGCGGCGATGTTGGTGCTGCGGATCCGGTCGAGCAGGCTGGTCTTGCCGTGGTCGACGTGTCCGAGGATCGTCACGATCGGCGCGCGGCGGCGCTCGTCGAGCTTCTCGCGCTCCTTGAAGCGCTCCTCGATGATGTCGGCGGCCGACTTCGCCTCGTCGACGACGAGATCGATGTCGAACTCCATCATCATCTCGATGGCCTTCTCGCGGTCGATGGCGCTGTTGATGGTCGCCATCGTGCCCCCGAGGAAGAGCTTCTTGATGATGTCGACGGCCTTGATGCCCGTCGCGGCCGAGAGCTCCTTGATGGTGAGCGGCTCGGCCACGTGGATCTGCTGGATCTCGCCGGGCTTGCGCTCCGGGCGCTGGCTGCCGGGCTGACCGGGCAGCGCGCCGCCGGGACCGCGGCCGGTGCCGGGACGATGCGAGCGCATGAAGCCGCTCGAACCGTCGATGCGCGCCTGACGGTCGCGTAGGTCCTGCGCGCCGAAACCGGTGCGCGCCGCCTCGCCCGCACGGCCGGTGCGCGAGGCACCGATGCCTCCGCGACCACGCACTTCGGGGCGTCCTGCGCCGCCGGTGCCCATGCCGGAACGGCCCGTGCGACCACCGGGGCCGATCGTGCCAGGTCCACCGACGCCGGGGCCGGTGCGGCGCATCGGCGGCGGGGTCGGGAGGTTGTCGGCCTGCTCGACGCGGATGACCTGCGGTCCGGACAGCTTCGTCTTCTCGCGGGAACCGATCTGCGGTCCGACGGGACCGACGATGCTCGGTCGCGTCGGCACGTTCATGATCGGCGACGCCTCGGGGATCTTGGTCATCGACGCCGGCGGCGGCGGCGGCGCGGTGATCACGCGGCGTGCCGCGGGTGGCTCGGTGGGCTGCGCGCCCGGTGCGCCAGCGCGCGGAGCGGTCGCGGAACCACCGTCGCCCGACTTCGGCGCGTCCATGCGGGGCGCCAGCCGGGTCGAGAGTCCGGCGATCATGCGCGGACCGGTGGGCTTCGCGGGCACGGCCGCCGCGGAAGTCGCCGGAGCCGATGCGGACGCCGCGGCGGTTGCGGGCGCGGAGCCAGCGACCGCGCCGGATGCGGCGGCGGGCGAGACCGCGGTCTTCGCGGAGCCTTCGCCCACGGCGGCGGACGCAGCGGCGGCCTTCGCCGGAGCGGCGGTGACCGGCGACGCGATCGGAGCGGTACCCGTGGATGCACTCGTCGCGGGGGTACCGGTGGTCGAAGTGCCGGTCGCGGATGCGCCGGTCGTGGATGCGCCAGTCGTGGATGCGCCAGGCGTGGATGCACCAGGCTTGGATGCACCAGTCGTGGATGCACCAAGCGTCGATGCATCAGACGCGCTCGCGGCGGGCGCGACGTCGCGCTCGCTCGCGTTGGTCGCGGTCGCCGTCGACGCGGCCGCCTTGGTCGCGGCGGACGCGCTGCCGTTCGCCGACTCGGTCGAGCCAGCCGATCCGACGGGCGCGGCAGGCTTCACGGCTTCCTCGACGGGTGCGGCGACCTTCTTGGTCGCGCGCTTGGCGACGGCGCGCGGCGCGCCGTCGTCCCCGGCGTCGCCCGATGCGACGGAGGGCTTGTCGGCCGGAGCGGCCTTGCCCGAGGCCGACGCCTTCGCAGGCTTCGACGCGTTCGATCCGGCGTCGGATCCGGCACCGGCATCCGCCGGGGCCTCGATCGTGGCGGTCGCGGTCGCGGCGTCCGACTGTGCGGCGCCGGCGAACCACTCGCGCACCGTCAGCGCGAGGCCGACGGATACGGGCGAGAGATGGTTCACGATGTCAGGGATTTCCTCGGCCTGGCATCGCGCAACGATGTCCTTGGAACTCACTCCGAGTTCCTTGGCAAGCTGGTGAACCTTCAGCGACGCGGGTTTCTTCGACAAGCGTTCCTCCTGATCAACTCACGCTCCGCCTACGACCATCGCAGCGGCAGCGATCTCTTCCACCGTCTCCACGATCAGCCGTCCGCACGGGCGGAACGACCGAAACTGCTGCCGAGGCCGAGGATCGAGTCCGCGGCGCTCTCGGCATCGGCGTCGGGCGCAGCGCCCGCAGCCTCGCCGCCACCACCACCGCCGCCAAGGATGGCGTCGGTCGCAGCGGCGTCCTCCGCGGCGCGCGCCGCGGCTTCGGCCGCCTCGCGCTCGCGCTCGATCTCGACCTCGCGCGCCCGGTTGCCCGAGGCGACGACCATCGTCTCGGCCAGGTCGTCGGTGATGCCGAGCTCCTCGACGAGGATCTGCGGCCCGATCTCCTCGACGTCGAACACGCTGATCATGCCGAGCGCGCCGATCTTGTCGAGCATCTCGTCGGTCACGCCCTCGATCGGACGGAGCGTCTCGCCGAGGATCTCGAGACCCTTCGCGAACTCCACCGGGGTGAGGATGTCGATGTCCCAGCCGGTCAGGCGCGCCGCGAGGCGCACGTTCTGACCGCGCTTGCCGATGGCGAGCGAGAGCTGGTCCTCGCGAACGATGATGGTCGCGCGGCCGAGCTCGAAGCACAGGCTGACCTCGTCGACCGCCGCGGGGCGGACGGCGTTGGAGATCAGCACCTGGCTCGACTCGTTCCAGAGCACGATGTCGATCTTCTCGCCGTTGACCTCGTCGACGATGTTGCGGATGCGGCTGCCGCGCACGCCGATGCAGGCGCCCTTCGCGTCGACCTTGGAGTCGACCGAGGCGACCGCGACCTTGCAGCGCTGGCCGGGCTCGCGGGCGAGCGCCTTGATCTCGATGACGCGCTCGGCGACCTCGGGGACCTCGGCCTCGAAGAGTCGGCGGATGAAGTCGGGGTTCGCGCGGGACAGGATGATCTTGACCTGCGCGCCCGCGTCGCGGACGTCGAGCACGAGGCAGCGGATGCGGTCGCCGGGCTTGAACATCTCTCCCGGGATCTGCTCCGACTTCGGCATGAACGCCTCGGCGCGGTCGACCTGCACGATGAGCGCGGGGCCTTCCTGGCGCACGATGGTTCCGGTGACGATCTCGCCCTGGCGCTTGGCGAACTCCTCCATGAGCGAGTTGCGCTCGTCCTCGCGGAACTTCTGGATCATCACCTGCTTCGCGGTCTGCGCGGGGATGCGTCCGAGGCTCTCGATCGGGATCACCTCGCGGCCGGTCGGGTTGCCCTCGTCGTCGGTGAGGTTGCGCCAGATGCTGATCTTTCCGCTGAGGCGGTCCATCTCGCAGCCGAACTCCTCGTTGTCGAGCGAGTCGAAGTGCTTGCGGGCCGCGCTGATCATCGCCATCTCGAGGTCTCGAATGAGATGCTCCCGGTCGACGTTGCGGTCGCGGGCGATGGAGTCGAGGATGCGGAGCGTTTCGGAATTCATGGAAGGACCTCTGGCAGGCGGGCGCGCGGGATGTCGCCCGATGTCGCCCTTGGATTGGATGTCGCCACGGGGTGCGCGGCGTTGAGATGTGTCCGCGGCGGCATGCCGCGGGGGGAAAACGAAACGACCACGGAACAAGTCCGTGGCCGGTCGGCGAACGAAGCTGGCGCGCCTCCAGCGCGATCCGGGTGGATCAGAGGCGCCTCCAGACATCGCACGGGGCGGCAACGCACGAAGCGCGCGCGCACTGGAGCGCCGCACTGCGCGCCACACCGTGCGCCGCACCGTGCGCCTCGTTCGGGACGGACCGGAGATGAGCGCCCAGCGGCCTCATCGCAGGTATCCGACCCGAACGGTCCGGCAGCTCGAAGGATCACGGGGGTATGAAACACCAGGGATCTGAAGCATTGGACAAACCGCTCGGTCGCAGACCGGGAAACAACACGCCAGACGCAACGGACGCGTCTGACGAGCCTTGGAAGATATCGCACCCGACGTCCACGGTCAATGGTCGCGGCGACCCAAACGGCCGCTCCGACGCGGATTCGGACGTCTAAGCACATTTCCTCCAGTGCATTACGAGAATCCCGCGACTTTAGGCAGACGCACCGCCGAGGTCAATCCGCTCGGCCGGCGCGACCGCGCGGACGACCCGCAGCGCCCGATTGCCCCGCAGTTGCCCGAGTTCGGCGAGGAACTTCGGTCGTCCCTCGACCCCGAGCACCGCGGGCGCAGACGCCGGGCGCTGGGTCACGATCAGGTCGCCCACCTCGAGTCCGCGAAGCTCCGAGATCGAGATGCTCGTGGTTGCGAGAGTCGCCTCGAGTTCGACCCGCGCCCCCGAGAGCCCGCTCGCGATCCGCTCGGCCGCCCCGGATTCCGCCGAGCTCTTGCCGGAGACGAACCAACTCTGGGCCGAGAGGTCCTCGACCAGCGGCTCGATCGAGTTGTACGGGATGCAGAGCCGCATGCGGCCGCCGCGGTTCATCAGCTTGACCTCGAACTCCACCACCACCACGACCTCGTTGGGCGGCACGATCTGGACGAGCTGCGCGTTGGACTCCATCTCGCCCAGCGCGAACTCGATCCTGCGGATGCCCTGCCAGGCCTCCGTGAGGGCGGCCATCGCGCGGTGCAGGATGCGCTGGATCAGGCGGGTCTCGATGAGCGTCATCGGCCGCCGGGGCACGAACAGGTCCTTGTTCGATCCACCGAGCAGGCGGTCGATGATCGGGAAGATCACCAGCGGCGACAGCTCGAGGCAGATCTGCCCCTCCAGGGGCGGGCACCGGATCAGGTTGAAGCTCGTCGGGTTCTCGCTCTCGGCGACGAACTCGGAGTAGGTCTTCTGCGACGCATCGCGGATCGTGACCTCGACGATGGTGCGGAGGTGACCGGAGAGCGACGCGCCGAAGTTGCGGGCGAAGGTCTCATGGAGCATCTGCAGGGCGCGCATCTGGTCCTTCGAGATGCGCTCCGGCCGCTTGAAGTCGTACTTCTCGATCTCGATGGTGTCGCGGTCGCGCCGGGAGCGGGAGAAGATCTGCGTCGGCGGCGCCTCGGCGACCGGTGCGGGGGCGCTCGCCGCGTTGAGCAGCGCATCGATGTCCGACTGGTTGAGTACTTCGGTGCCCATCAGCATGTCCCACTGATTGCCCCGCCGGACGCGCGCGGGTGGAGTTTCTGGACCGCCAGCCACTGAACCGGGTGCCGCGGCTCCGCCGGGCGAACTGGCTCAGGTATCGGGCCGGGTTGCCCCGGTCGATCGACGCTGCAGGCGCCTGTCATCGGTCTCGGCGTCGACCACGCTTGAAGGTTCGTCGGCGGCCGTCCCGATCGGCAACCTGCCCGCCGAGCGGCCGTAGGATGCGCGCCATGAGAACCCTCGGCCGCGTCGCGGTCTTTCCCCTGTGGATCATCTTCGCAGCGCTTCCCGCGTTCGCCGCACTCG
>Ga0079299_1000467_pt1 | contig 10081 bp, 7 predicted proteins | sample Wag4_2014_7_11_2_FD_76334 | JGI IMG/M metagenome (GOLD analysis project Ga0079299, IMG submission 76334) | Lake water microbial communities from Ohio, USA - Utica-2 Time Series LW 2014_7_11 | ecosystem: Environmental > Aquatic > Freshwater > Lake | place: USA: Ohio | collected 2014-07-11
CTCTTCCTCTTCGGCGACCGGACCGTCGACATCGCCGGCGCCACCGCGGACCGCCTGCGCCGCACCACCGGCCGATCGCTCGACTTCATCCACTTCGCCGCGCCCGACATCGCCGGCCACAGCTTCGACTGGGTCGTGAAGCCCGGCACCCCCTACTTCAAGTCGGTCGAGGAGGTCGATCGCGGGCTCGGGACCATCCTCGACGCCATCGAGTCCGATCCAGACCTCCGCGGGAAGACGGCGATCATCCTGACCTCCGACCACGGCGGCGGCGTCCCCCGCAAGACGCACACCGACATCACCTGCCCGCTCAACTTCCGGATCGCGTTCCTGGTCTGGATTGGTGGCGGGGAACCCTCCAGCGACCTCTATAAGACGTGTGCCTTGCGGCGCCTTCCGAATCGCGAGGACATCGGAAGCCGTGACGCGGAGGTCCAGCCGATCCGAAACGGCGACGCGGGCAACCTCGCCCTGCAACTCTTGGGCTTGCCGCTGATTCCAGGCTCCTATTATGGGTCACTGCGACCGCTCGGCGCCGAACCGGCGGCCGCCGCAGGAAAATTGCCGTCGAATTGACTCAACCATGTATTTGCAGGTGCGTCCGACTGCTCCGCTGAGGCGAGCACACGCACCTCTGGTGCTCCAAGACGCGACAGGCCGCTGGCATGAGTCCTCACGGACAGATGCCAGCGGCCTGCGTCGTTTTTCGACCTGCTTATCGCGCCGGAGCCGGCTGGCCGAAATCTGAAACAACCATCGTTCGCGTCAAAGACGGCACGATCCATTTGGAGCCCCCCGAAGGCGTGCTACAGTCGGGGTCTAGGGAGGCGGTCACGCGACCGTCAAAGTGAGGAAGCGACGAGCGGGAACTCGTCGCGGAAAACGGGAGTTACAACATGCATTCGTATATCCGCGCGGCCGCGCTGTCGGCCGTGGCTCTCGCTGCCACTCAGGCCGCGAGCGCAGGCTTTGTCTACCAGTCTGCGGCCCGTGAGGTCGCCGTCTCGGTCAATGGTTCCGTCGTCGACTCCGAGTCGAACAGCGGCTTCGGCAGCTGGTTCGGTTCGGCGAGCTCCGGCAACAGCGCCTTCAGCGCGCTCGCCACGCAGGGCTCCGGTCTCTCCTACGGGGAGATGAGCTTCGTCGGCGCCGCCCAGATCGACGCCTCCGGCGAAACCGCGCTCGTCAATGCGGGCAGCATCGCCACCGTCGTCTTCACCGCCGACTCCACCGAGTCGATCCGCTGGATCGCCAACCTGTGGCGCGAAGCCATGGGCGCCGGCAACAGCTCGTCGATCGCGCTGTCGGTCGTCGATGCGGTCTCGGGCAACATCCTGCTCGCCTTCACCGGTCCGTCGATCGGATCGGGCTCGTTCGATGTCGAGGCCGGCCGTTCGTACCGCGTGAGCCTCTCGGCCCTCGCGACCGCCGACGGTCCGTCCAACTCGCTGTCGACCTACAACGTCGGCTTCTTCTCGGCAGTCCCGACGCCGGGCGCGGTTGCGCTCCTCGGCCTCGCGGGTCTCGCCGGTCGTCGCCGCCGCTGATCGGCGCGAGAACCAGCATCGGCTTCCCCGCGGCGCCCCCCGCGAGCCGATCCTCACTTGAGAAAGAACAAGCCGCGCGCGGTGATCCCGCGCGCGGCTTCTCGTTTTCGCGGGTGCTGCGCGACGCTTGCTTCTTCGCGTGAATCCAAGCTCACTTCTTCGCGCGGCGCTCAGCTCACTTCTTCGCGTGGCTTCAAGCTCACTTCTTCGCGTGGCTTCAAGCTCACTTCTTCGCGGGCGCCGTCGGCTCCGCGGCCGGCGTCGTCGTGAAGCGGTGCACCATCGTGTGCGCGTAGGTCTCACCCGGCTTCAGCACGACGTTCGGCCAGCCGGCCTTGCCCTGCTTGTTGATCGAGTCGGGGAAGGCCTGCGTCTCGAGGCAGAGCGCGCCGTTCTTCTGGTAGACCGCGCCGCCCTTGCCGGGGATGCCGTCGAGGAAGTTGCCGGTGTAGAACTGGATGCCCGGCTGGTTCGACCAGATCTCCATCGTGCGGCCCGACTTCGGCTCGTGCAGGATCGCCGAGAGCCACAGCCCGCCCTGGGTCGGCGTCTGGTCGAGCACGAAGTTGTGGTCGTAGCCGCCCGGATCGTCCTTGGTCGCCGGCATCTTGGCGAAGTCCTGGCCGATCGCCTTCATGATGGTGAAGTCGAGCGGCGTGTTCGCGACGGGCGCGATCTCGCCGGTGGTGATGAGCGTCGCGTCGACCGGCGTGTAGCTCTTCGCGGGGATCGAGAGCATGTGGCCGAGCACGTCGCCCGCGTTGTGGCCCGCGAGGTTCCAGTACGAGTGGTGCGCGAGGTTCACGCAGGTCGCCTGGTCGGTGGTCGCCGCCATCTCGACCTTGAGCTCGTTCATGCCGGTGAGCGTGTAGACCACGGTGGCATCGACGTTGCCGGGATAGCCCTCCTCGCCGTCCTTCGAGCGGTACTTGAAGACGACCGACGGGCCGCTGCGGGTCATGCGCGACTCGCCCTCCCAGACGACCTTGTCGAAGCCCTTCACGCCGCCGTGGAGGTGGTTGGCGCCGTTGTTGGTCGCGAGGACGTGCTCCTTGCCGTCGATGGTGAACCTGCCGCCCGCGATGCGGTTCGCGCAGCGGCCGGCGGTGCAGCCGAAGTACTGGGTGCGCTCGACGTAGTCCTTCGCGCTCTCGCGGCCGAGCACCACGTCGACGCTCCCCTTCTTCACGTCGGGCACCTTGAGCGACACGATGATCGTGCCGTAGTTGGTGATCTCGGCCTCCATGCCCTTGCCGTTCTTGAGGGTCCAGAGCTGGACGGGCCTTCCGTCGACCTCGCCCCACTCCTTCTTCGAGATGCTGCCGAGCGGCGCCTTCTCGTCCTTCTGGGCGTTCTGCTTGGGCGGGACGCTGGCGGCGGCGAGGCCGAACGCCGCGAGCGCGAGGGGAAGGGCGATGGTGAGCGAGGTGGGAAGCTGCATGGGTTCTCCGGAGGAAGTGGGCGAAGTCGATGGGGCTCAGGCGCGCGCGGAGGCGCCCTGGCGCTCGAGCCGTCTGGCGATGAAGCGGCGGACGAGCTCGTCGGCGGCCACGCCGATCAGCAGCACCGCGCCGATGACCGCGAACTCGAGCTGCGACGAGAGTCCGACGAGGATGATGGTGGTGCGCAGCACCTGCAGCGTGGCGGCGCCGACGACCACGCCGATCACGCTGATCTCGCCGCCGCGCAGGCTGCAGCCGCCGAGCACCGCCGCGGCGATCGCGTACAGCTCGTAGAAGTTGCCGAAGTCCGACGGCTGCGCGCTGCTGATGTCGAAGATGAAGAGCATGCCGCCGAAGCCGGCGAGCAGGCTGCACGCCACGTACGACAACGTGATGAGCCATGCCGTCGGGATGCCCGAGTAGCGCGCCGCGCTCTCGTTGCGGCCGGTGGCGAGCAGCCAGCGGCCCCACACGGTGCGCGCGTAGAAGAGCCCGATCACGGCCACCAGGATCGCGGCGGGAATCACCGTGGCCGGCAGCAGGAAGTTCTCGACGCCCGGGATCGCGATGCGCCCGGTGGCGATCTTGCGCACGCCGTCGAACTCGCCCATGAAGCCCTGGGTCTGGTCGCCGGTCATCCAGCGCGCGATGCCGCGGTAGAGGAGCAGACCGCACAGCGTGACGAGGAAGGGCTGCAGGCGCAGGCGGGTGATGAGCAGGCCGTGGCAGAGCCCGATCGCCGCCGACAGCGCGAGCACGGTGGGGATCACCGCCCACGGCGACCACTCGTGCTCGACCAACAGCCACGGCGTCATGATGCCGGCGAGGCAGACCACCGAGCCGATCGAGAGGTCGATGCCGCCGGTCACGATGACCAGCGCGGCTCCCAGCGCGAGGATCGAGTAGAGCGCGGTGCGCTGCGAGAGCTGCATCATGTTGATGCCGCTCAGGAAGTTCTCGCCGTACAGCGACGCGAACACGAAGATCGCGAGGAAGATGCCGATGATGCCGAGAGCCTTCTTCATGGGGCCTTCTTCATGGAGCCTTCTTCATCGGGCGTGCTTCTTCAGGCGAACTCGACGCGGTGTCGAACGGCGCACGGAACGGCGTGCTCACGGCCCCGCGCGCGGGGCTTCCGACGCGACGCCGCCGGTCGCGAGCCGCATGATCGCGATTTCCGTGGCCTCGTGGGCGGCGATCTCGCCCGCGACCGCGCCCTCGTGCATCACGATCACGCGGTCGGCGAGGAGGAGCACCTCCTCGAGCTCGCTCGAGGCGAACAGGACCGCGCTGCCGGCGTCGGCCAGCCGGCGGACCTCGGCGTGGATCTCCGCGCGCGCGCCGACGTCGACGCCGCGGGTCGGCTCGTCGAGCAGGAGCACCGCGGGGTCGACCGCGAGCCAGCGCCCGATCACCGACTTCTGCTGGTTGCCGCCCGAAAGCGTCTGCACGCGCCGGCCGGGCTGCGCGGGACGGAGCTGCATGCGCGCGACCATCCGGTCGACGAGCGTCGCCTCGCCGCGGCCGTCGACCAGCCGCGCGCGGCTGCTGCGGTCGATCCACGCGAGCGACATGTTCATGGCCACCGGGTTCTCGAGGAAGAGCCCGTTGCGCGCGCGGTCCTCGGGCACGATCGCGACGCCGCGCCGCACCCGCTCGGACGCATCGCCCGACAGCGGCACGCCGTCGAGGCGCACCCGGCCGCCGTGCGCGGTGACGCCCGCGATCGCCTCCAGCACCTCGGTGCGTCCGGCGCCCACCAGGCCCGCGAGTCCGACGATCTCACCCGCGCGCACGGAGAAGGACACCGGCGTGCGGCGGCGATGCGCCGAGACCAGCCCGTCGACCGCGAGCCGCACCGCCGCGCCGGGAGCGACGCCGCGCCGCGCCGCCGGCGCGATGTCGCGACCGACCATCAGGCGCTCGATCATCGCGCGGTCGTACTCGCCGCGCGCGAGCTCGCCGGTCTTGCGGCCGTCGCGCAGCACGATCACGCGGTCGGCGATGTGCATGACCTCGTCGAGGTGGTGCGACACGAACACGACCGCGACACCCGCGCGGCGGAGCTCGTCCATGATGGCGAGCAGGCGCTCGGTCTCGCGCGCGGTCAGGCTCGAGGTCGGCTCGTCGAGGATCAGGACGCGCGACTCGGTCGAGAGCGCCTTCGCGATCTCCACCAGCTGCCGCTGCGCGATCGGCAGCGCGCCGCACAGCGTGCCGGGATCGATGTCGAGCCCCACGCGCGCGAGCCAGGCGCGCGCCTCGGCGTGCATGCGCCCGCGGTCGAGCCAGCCGAGTCGCGACGGCTCGCGCCCGAGGAAGATCGACCCCGCGACGTCGAGGTTCTCGGCGAGGTTCAGCTCCTGGTGGACGAGCGCGATGCCCGCCTTGGTCGCGCCGCGCACGCCGTCGAGCGCGACCGTCTCGAGCGCGCCGGTCCCGGCCCCGCCCGAGACGCCTGCGACCTGGAGGTCGCCCTCGCTCGGCTGCACGACGCCCGAGAGGATCTTGAGCAGCGTCGACTTGCCCGCGCCGTTCTCGCCGACGATCGCGAGCACCTCGCCGCCGCGCACGTCGGCGTCGATGCCCGCGAGCGCGGTCACGCCCGCGTAGCGGCGGCCGACGCCGCGCACGCGCAGAAGAACGGGGCGCTCAGCCTGCATGGCCGCGACGTTACTTCGCGTCCTTGCCGGCCTTGATCTTCGCCTTCAGGTCCTTCCAGAACGCCTCGGCGTTGTCCTTCTTGATGACCTTCGCGGGGATGTTGATGATGCCGTTCGCCGGAACCATCGACATGTCGCCCTTGCAGAAGGCATTGAGGACCTTCACGCTCTCGTAGCCGTAGCCGTAGGGATCCTGGACGACCGTGCCGAGCACGAAGCCCTCCTTGATCGCGGCGATGACGTCGGCGCCCTCGTCGAACGCGGCGAGCTGGACCTTGCCCTGCTTGCCGGTCTGCTTGATGACCTCGACCGCGAGCGTCGAGTTGTACTCGAACAGGCCCGTCATCAGCGCGAGGTCGGGATTCTTGATCATCACGTCCTCGATGTTCGCCTTCGCCTTCGCGCGGTCGAACGAGTCGGTCCAGGTGCCGACGAAGGTGTAGCCGCCCTCGGTGAAGACCTTCGTGGGCTCGTCGAAGCGCGTCGGATCGGGCGTGCGGCCGAGCAGGCCGTCGATGAAGCCCTGGCGGCGGCGCTTGGCGTTGTCCTGCTCGAGGCGACCGATGAAGATCGCGACCTTGCCGCCCTTGCAGCCCTCGCGCGCAAGCTTGCCGCACAGGAGGCCGGCCTCGTAGTTGTCCATGCCGATGTAGCAGAGGCGCGGGGCCTTCGGCGCATCGGAGTCGTTGGTGATGAGCAGCGCCTTCTCGGCGACGAGGTTCATGACCTCGACCTGGTTGCTCGGATCGATCGGGCTGACCGAGATGCCGTCGATGCCCTTGATCACGAGGTCCTCGAGCATGCGCTTCTGGTCGCCGAGGCCGCCGCCGGGGAACTCGACGGTGACGTCGCAGTCGATGTCCTTCGCCTTGCCCGCGGCGATCGCGCCGGCCTTGGCGATGGTCCAGAAGTCGGCGACGCCGTTCGAGACGAACGCGACGTGCGGGCGCTTCTTCGGCGCGGCCTTGAACGCGGCGATGCGCGCCTTCTGCGCCTCCACGAGGTCGCCGGCGGGCGCCGCGGCCACGAGGCCGAGACCGAGGGACGCGAGGGCAACGAGCGAGATCAGCTTCTTCATGGTGATTCCTCAATCTTCGGGAGAGGCCGCGGTCAACCGACCGTCATGCCGCCGTTCACGTGGATGTCCTGACCGGTGACGAAGTTCGACGCCTCGCTCGCGAGGTACACGACCGTGCCCGCGAGGTCCTGCGGGATGCCCCAGCGACCCATCGGGATCAGGCGGCGGTACGCCTCCTTCTCGTGCTCGGGGTCGTTGGCGTGGCGCTCGACCGGGATCCAGCCCGGCGCGATCATGTTCACGGTGATGTTCCAGGGCGCGAGCTCGTTGGCCATCGAGCGCGACCAGCCGATCTGCCCGCCCTTCGCGGCGACGTACGCCGAGAACGGCGCGACGCCGCGGCTGAACACCTCGCTGGTGATGTTGATGATGCGGCCCCACTTCCGCTGCTTCATGTGCGGCAGCACCTCGCGGGTGAGCAGGTACGGGCTCTTCACGAAGAAGTCGTACATCGACTGGTAGAACTCCCAGTCGTACTGCTCGATCGGCTTGAGGGGCTGCGCGGGGGTCGCGTTCGGGATCACGATGTCGATCGGACCGAGCTCGGCGGCGATCTGCGCGCACATCGCCTTGACGTCGGCGGGATCGATCACGTTCGCGCGGTACAGGCCGCCCTTGAAGCCCTGCGCCTGGAACTCGGCGAAGGTCTCCTCGGCCCAGTCCTTCCCGTTGGCGTAGTTGAAGGCGACCTTGGCGCCCGCCGAGCCGAGAGCGAAGGCCATCGCCTTGCCGAGGCCCTTCGAGGAGCCGGTGACCAGCGCCACCTTGCCGTGCAGGTTGAAGTTCGGAGCGTGCATGGGCGCGCCATGCTACCGCGGTGCCTGCGCGTGTCGAGTCTCCGCGGGCGTTCAGCCGGGATTTCGCAGGTAGGTCGCGCTGCGCCAGAGCCACTCCATCGGGCCGGTCCGGAAGCGGCCGAGCCAGAGCGTCGCGGCCACGACAAGCGCAACCCAGACCGAGAGCGCGATCAGCACCATGCGCACGTCGGCGATCGTGCCGAACAGCGCGAACCCCCACCACGAGGCAAGCGCGGTGCAGACGAGCGATTCGGCGAGGTAGACGGTGAGCGACATGCGTCCCGTCCGCGCGAGCGCCTCGGCGACGATGCCCGGAAGCCGCGGTCCCCACTCGACCGCGATGCACGCGTATCCGATCGGCAGGACGAGCGCGCCCGCCTCGAGCAGGACGAGATGGCAGAACGCCGCGAAGCCGCTCTCGAGCCCGAACACCCAGAAGGCACCGGGCGCGGCGATGGCGAGCGGCAGGCCGATGGCGCACGAGATCCGCGCGATCCGCCGGCGGCGGCGCGACGCCTCGGGGTCGGACGCGAAGAGCCCCGAGCGCAGCGCGTACACGCCGAGCAGCATCATCGCGAGCGCATGCCAGCCGTAGCCGAAGAGCGCCGCGACGTACGACATCGCGAAGTTCGCGGCACGGAAGGCGAACGCGTCGACGAACGGACCCTCGCGGAACGCCGCGACCTCTGCGGCGATCCAGCGCGCGTCGCGCGGGTTGAACTGCGCGGCGAGCATGGCCTCCGCTCCGCGCGGCGCATCCTTGGCCATGTCCGCCTCGAGGATCGCGACGAGCTCCTTCGACACGCTCGAATCACCCTCGTCCTGCTCGGTTTGGGTGACCCGGACCTCGGTGCCATTCTGGAGCGAGCTCGCGGCGTACTGCAGCGCGGAGGTCAGGACCGTGAGCAGCATCACGATGCCCGCCACCACGCCCGCGATCACCAGCACCGTGCGCGCCGACAGCCGCGCGCAGAGCACGACCACCACGCCCAGGCACGCGTACAGCGTGAGGATGTCGCCGTACCAGACGAGCAGGCCATGCGCGAGCCCGATCGCGAGCATCGCGGCCAGACGCCGCGCGCCCGCCTCCCAGCGCGCGCGGCCCGACGACTCGGCGCGAGCCGCCTGCATCGCGAGCCCGAAGCCGAACAGCATCGAGAACAGCGAGATGAACTTGAACGAGCAGAACGCCTCGACCACGCTCCATGCGATGGCGTCCGCCGTGGTCACCTCGATCCCGGGCACCCGCACCGTCGGATCGATCGCCGACCCGAGCGGCGTGAAGAAGAACCGCGTGTTGACGAGCAGGATGCCGAGCAGCGCGATGCCGCGGGCGATGTCGACGCCGCGGATGCGCTCGCGCGCGTCGATCGGCGCGAGCGACGGGGCCGACGGCGGCACCGCGCCGTCCGACGATGTTCCGACCAGGGGACGCGCGGACTCCGTCGTTTCGAACGCCATGCCCGCACGCTACTTGGCGGCGCCGATGGCCACAAGTTCGCGCGCGCTGCGGTGGTAGAGCACCCCACCCGCGGCCGACGGCCCCGACATCGACCAGCAGTCGCCGAGCGGTCCGAGGTCGTTCACGGCGACCAGCGCGCGCTGGTCGAGATCCTCGGCCGTGATGTCGACCACGTACACCGTGCCGAGCATCGTGGTGATGTAGAGGTGCGACCCGAGCACGACCGGCGTGGGGAAGAACGCGTCGATCTCCCAGCCGTCGGTGCGCGAGCGGTCCTCGTCGGCGATCTCGACGCCGCGCGCGTCGACGGTCTTCGTGCGCAGCGGCTTGCCGTACAGCGGCTCGCCGCGGGCGTCGAGCCCGACGGGAAGCTCCATGTACTCGACGCGACCCGTCTCGACCTGCACGCGCCCCAGCGAGTACGCCGGCCCGCTGTGTCCCGCCGGCGCGAGCGCGTTGCGGCGGTTGTTGGTCGTGCACAGGAACCAGTGGTAGCCGCCCGCGACGAGGTTCGTGTGCCACTGCGGATGGACATGGAGCTGCTCGCCCGCGGCGAGCGGATGCACGGGGTCGGACAGCCGGCGCATGTCGGCGTTCACGAACTTCGTCGGCACGAGCGTGGCGGGATCGAACCGCAGCACATCGGCGTACACGCCGAGCGGCTGCTCGCGCACGAGCGCGCCCGTCGCAGCATCGAGCACGATGTGCGACTGCACGCGGCCGTTGCGGAACCAGTACGCGTGGCGCGCGTCCGAGTGCAGCGCGTAGAGCGCTTCCCAGCCGCCGTCGTCGGCCAGCTCGCCCTTCGGCTCGAACGCCCAGACGCGCCGGCCGTTCGCGGGATCGATCATCGAGAGTCCGACCGGCCGCTCGGGCACATCGTGCGGACCGCCGCGACCGATCAGGATCCCGTGCGGGCCGAGCACCGGCGTGCAGTAGAACGTGCAGGAATCCTCGGAGATCCACGCGACCTCGCCCGTCGCGCGGTCGATCGCGTGCAGGTGGTTCCAGTCCGCGCGCGCAGGGTCGTGACGCGGGTGGTCCTTCGCGATCGGCTCGATGGTCACGAGGTACTCGCCGACCGCGATCGGC
>Ga0079299_1000470_pt1 | contig 10073 bp, 9 predicted proteins | sample Wag4_2014_7_11_2_FD_76334 | JGI IMG/M metagenome (GOLD analysis project Ga0079299, IMG submission 76334) | Lake water microbial communities from Ohio, USA - Utica-2 Time Series LW 2014_7_11 | ecosystem: Environmental > Aquatic > Freshwater > Lake | place: USA: Ohio | collected 2014-07-11
ACAGAAATAGCCATTACGATTATTCCAGTTAGCATGGCACTGTCTAGCAAGCTCCAACCTAAACTACCTTGAAGATAGTCTTTAAAAAACAGGTTCATCAGAGGCAAAGCCCCCCTTACCATATTTGGAATGGTTGTTGCCGCAGTTGCCCGTATATTAGTACCAAAATGCTCAGCACCCATTGTCACAAAAATTGCCCAGAACCCAGTTGAAAAGCCCAGATAAAATGATATGGAATACATACTGAAATCAGAACTATTCAGCGGGCTGAAAAAATAAACTGCACCAAGAAAAGTCATTGCATAAAAAATGTACAATGCTTTTTTTCGACTCTGAAAATACTGACTTACGAAACCAACAGTAATATCACCAATGGCAATACCAATGTATCCAAACATAATTGATGCACCAGAATCAATGGCATTTTGTCCATAAAGGGCTGCTGCAAACCTGTTGCTCAAATTCAGCATGATTCCAATGACAAACCAAGTTGGGAGTCCTATTAATATGGCCAATAAGTATTTTACAAACCGATCTTTCTTGTTAAAAAACATCAGCATGTTCCCTTTTGAAATTTGTCTGTTTTCTACACCTTTAAAAATTGCACTTTCAGATATTTTTATCCTGAGTACGAGTAAGAAAATACCCAAAACACCACCAATTTTATAACATAAACGCCAATCATTGGTTAATTTATAAATAAGATAGGCAAATACTGCTCCAAATAATCCTATTCCAGCTACAAATGAAGTAACAACACCCCTGCTCTTTTTGGGCATAATTTCACTCACCAACGTTATTCCTGCCCCTAACTCACCTGCCAAGCCAACACCAGCTATGAACCTAAGCCACGCATATTGATCAACTGTTTGTACATATCCAGTAATAAAGTTGGCAACAGAATACAAAAGAATTGACCCAAAAAGTACACTCAATCGCCCACGCTTATCTCCCATAACACCCCATAATATGCCACCGATTAATAGTCCAACCATCTGGTAATTAATAATGTGTGTGCTGGCAGCTATCATTTCCACCTCACCGACATTTATTCCTTTGAGACTTGGTTCTCTTACTATTGTAAACAAAAGAAGGTCATAAATATCCACAAAATAACCAAGTGCCGCAACAATTACAGCAAGACTGAAAAACTGGGATTTAAGACTATTCATATGGACAATTAAGTTTAATCACTTTTTCCGACGAATGAGCTTGTAGATGACCGGAGCAGTTGTCACCAAGATTATACCCAAAACGATGACTTCCAAACGATCCTTGAGATCAAACCCGAACTGATTGAGAAAGAATTTATACAAATAATGTCCAGCAAACAGCATACTTACGGCCCAGGAAATTGAGCCAATGACATTATAAAGGGTGAATTTATGCCGCTCCATGCGTACAATACCAGCAATTATCGGAGCAAAAGTGCGGATAATCGGAAGAAACCGGGCAAAAACGATTGCACCTCCACCATGTTTGTCATAGAACTCTTTAGCTGCAAACAGGTGCTTTTTCTTAAAGAAAAATGTGTCCTTCCTGCTGAAAAGGAATGGCCCACTTGCTGCGCCAAACCAATAGCCAACCATGTTACCCAAAACACCTGATAAAATTACAAGTATGGCAATAAGCACCAGATTAATCAAATCGTTATCAAACTGAAACAATTCTGCGGCTAGTTCATTGCTGTAAATGCCAGCCACAAAAAGGAGGGAATCTCCCGGGAGGAAAAAACCGGCAAATAATCCAGTTTCTGCAAAAACTATAAAGAGGAACAACCACAAACCGCCATGCTGAATGTAAAACTCAGGATTTAAAAAATCTTTCCACTGTATCGCCAGCTCAATCATAATCTTTGATTTTTATTTTTATGCAATCTCTCCAACTGGTGCTTCCAGTTCACCTTCCCATTTACTAACAGCAGTAGTGGCCAATGCATTTCCTACAACATTGGTCATAGTCCTGAACATATCACAAAAATGATCAATGGGAATGATCAGAGCAATGCCTTCAGGAGGAATATTAAACATAGCGCAGGTTGCCGTTACTACTACAAGTGACGCTCTAGGTACACCAGCGATACCCTTGCTTGTTAGCATCAGGACCAACAGCATCGTTAATTGCGTGCCGATATCCAGGTGGATGCCATAAGCCTGTGCAATCGCAAGGCTGGCAAAAGTCATGTACATCATGCTGCCATCCAGATTAAAACTGTAACCCAATGGCAGGATAAAGGATACAATTTTGTCTTTACATCCAAATTTCTCCAGTTCGGTGGTAAGTTTTGGAAAGACAGCCTCACTGCTTGTTGTACTGAAAGCGATGAGCAAAGGCTGTGAGATTGTTTTCAGCAGTTCCCATAGCCGCTTACCCAAAATGAAATACCCGACAGTAAGCAAAAGAACCCAAAGTCCGGCTATTCCTGCCAAAAACGCAAGCAAATACTGTCCGTAAAACACAAAGACTTCCAGTCCTTTAGTAGCTATTACTGCTGCAATTGCCCCAAAAACACCTATAGGGGCAAAATTCATGACATACCCTACCATTTTTAAGATAATATGCGCCATGGCATCAAGTGCCTTAACTACAACCTGTCCTTTCTCTCCAAGCGCTGTAGTTCCAACCCCAAAAAAGATACTGAATACAACAAGCTGAAGGATTTCGTTGGTTGCCATCGCTTCTATCACACTTTTGGGAAACACATGCTCTATAAATTTTTGAAGTGAAAACTCCTGGGTTTTCCCAATTAAATCTTTTGCTCCTTCCATATCAGCAGAATCAAGTCTGATTGCAGCTCCAGGCTGAAAGAAGTTTACCAAAAGCATCCCCAGCAATAGACTGGCGAGAGAAGCAGAGACGAACCAAAGCATTGCCTTGCCACCAACCCTGCCTACTGCTCCAAGATCACCTAGTTTAGCGATACCTACAACAAGCGTGGTAAATACAAGCGGCGCAATCACCATCTGAACAAGACGCAAAAAAATTGTCGTAAGTAGTTTTATGTTGGTGGAAAAACTTTTGATATACTCCGGAGAAGACTGGGTATGGATGATATATCCGGCTGCGATACCCAAGACCATTGCAATCAGTATATATAGAGTCAATTTTCCTGATGCACCCTTCATTGTTTCTCGATTTAAGCTTGTAAAATAAAGGATTTAGGTGGATTTTAGAATTTTATTTGCGTGCAAAATAAAATGTACACTGAATAAAATAATTGGCTATTTTAGAACCTTGTAGTATCAAAAATCAAATTAACTGTCATGAGTTTATTCAGAAGAAAATCATTGGAGGCACTGCTTTCGCAGGCCGAAGATTCGGAAAAGGGACTCAAACGTACCCTTGGAGCTGGCAACCTGATTGCACTTGGCATTGGCGCCATCATTGGTGCTGGTTTGTTTGTGCGCACCGCTGCAGCGGCAGGACAGGCTGCCGGCCCTGGCGTAACTCTTTCTTTTATTGTGGCCGCAATCGGGTGTGCATTCGCAGGTTTGTGTTATGCTGAATTTGCGTCGATGATTCCCATTGCAGGAAGTGCTTATGCCTATTCTTATGTAACAATGGGTGAATTGGTTGCATGGATCATAGGATGGGCGCTGATTATGGAATATGCCCTTGGTGCTGCAACTGTATCCATAGCATGGAGCGAATACCTCAACAAGCTCTTGGGAGGAAGCATACCCTATGAATGGTGTCATTCCCCCTTTGAAAGTTTTACAGACTCAGCAGGTATTTTACACCAGGGGATCATGAACGCCCCGGCATTGATTATCCTATTCCTTTTGTCGCTACTCCTGATCAGGGGTACACAAGAATCTGCTATGGTCAACGCAGTTATCGTTTTTATCAAAGTAGCTGTAGTACTCGTATTCATTGCGCTGGGCTGGCAGTTTATCAACCCCGAAAACTATGTTCCTTACCTCATCCCTGCTAACGAACCAGCAGTGGTAGACCAGGCAGGTAAAGTAATTGCTGATTACAGTCCTTGGAACAAACACGGGTGGGGCGGTATTCTTGGTGGAGCTGGTATTGTTTTCTTTGCTTTCATAGGTTTTGATGCCGTATCAACAGCAGCACAGGAAGCTAAGAACCCCAAACGAGACATGCCAATTGGCATACTCGGCTCACTGGTAGTCTGCACCATACTTTACATTCTGTTCGGGCATGTTCTTACTGGTGTTACCAATTGGAAGGAATTTGTTGATCCTGAAAAAGGAAGGGAAGCATCAGTTGCATATACCATTGCAACATACATGAAAGAATACAGTTGGCTTGCAACAGCGGTAACTGTTGCCATCCTTGCAGGATTCTCTTCTGTGATTTTGGTAATGTTGATGGGGCAAAGCCGCATTTTCTATACCATGAGCAATGACGGCCTGATACCCAAAGCATTTGGCGACCTTCATCCCAAGTATAAAACGCCATACAAATCAAATGTGATACTTTTTGTATTTGTAGGTGCTTTTGCAGCATTTGTTCCAGGCCATGTTGCCGGGGATCTCACAAGCTTTGGCACCCTCTTTGCTTTTGTACTGGTGAGCATTGGTGTTTGGATGCTTCGGGTTAAAGCCCCCAATCTGGAAAGACCATTCAGAACCCCAATTGCCCCTGTTGTAAGTGTGCTTGGCGCCGTAATCTGTACAGCCATGATTGTAGGACTTGATGAACAAACCCTAAAAGTAGCTTTTGGTTGGATGGCATTAGGACTCATTGTTTACTTCCTGTACAGCAAAAAGAACAGCAAATTAAACTCTTGATTCAATTAAATAGGTACTCATCTGGAAGGCTGCAAGTATTTGAACTTGCAGCCTTCTCTCATTTAAATACTGCAATGCTTTCGTGAGAAAAGCTCCACGCAACAAATTGATGCAGGTAATAACGATCTAGCTGTAGTAAAATAAATCAGAATACCAAGACCGAACAAATAAGAAAACGGAATGTATGGCAAACTGCCGTAAATTTGCCAATTAATCTGCAAACACATCATTATGGGAAGGATATTTGAAGTCAGAAAGCATGCCATGTTTGCCCGGTGGGACAGAATGGCGAAACAATTTACCAGAATTGGTAAAGAAATTGCAATTGCTGTAAAAGCAGGTGGTCCCGACCCTGGCACAAATCCAGCACTAAGGCGCTGTTTCCAAAATGCCAAAAGTGTCAACATGCCCAAAGACAGGGTTGAGGCGGCAATAAAACGTGCTTCGGGAAAAGAAATGGACAACTTCGAGGAAATCCTATACGAGGGATACGCACCGCACGGCGTAGCAGTTCTTGTAGAAACAGCAACAGATAATCATGTAAGAACCGTTGCCAACATAAAATCTCACTTTAACAAAGGAAATGGTGCAATGGGCACCAGTGGCAGTGTAAGTTTCCAGTTTAAAAAAATGGGGGTCTTCAAACTTAAAAATGAAGGCCTGAATCCTGATGAATTGGAATTGGAACTTATTGACTTCGGACTGGAAGAAATGGGAGAAAGCACCAACGACAATGGAGAAGATGTTTTTGTGATTCGTTGTGCTTTCAATGATTTTGGGAACATGCAAAAAGCTCTTGAAGAGAAAAACCTCAATCCCATTAGTGCAGAAGTAGAGTGGATCCCCGCATCGGTTGTTGAACTTGGAGAGGAACAAGTACAGGATGTACTCAAACTTGTTGATAGACTGGAACAAGATGATGACGTACAAAAGGTATTTCACAACCTGAAATAAAATGCAAATACAAACTGAGAAGCCCGCAATTTCTATCGTTTTTTATGATGGCTATTGCGGGCTTTGCTCACGTACAGTAAAGTTTCTGCTAGCCAAGGATAAAAAAAAAGATTTATACTTCTCGCCTATAATGGGTAAGACTTTCGATAACCTGGTACTATCAGGACAAATTTCACACAAGAGAGATTCTGTTATATTCTACCAAGATGGATTAGCTTTTTACGAATCAGACGCAACCCTTGCCATACTGTCAGTTTTGCCTGCACCCTGGAAATTTTTAGCCTTGTTCAGGTTTATTCCAAAATCAATCAGAAATATAGCATACAGGATAATCGCAAAAAATAGGATAAGCTGGTTTGGCAAGCATGAAAAATGTTATACTGCAAAAGGAATTGATGCTGACAGAATGCTTCCCTGAATTATTTATTCTGCAATGATTTCTTTAATCAGCATAGCTATGTCTTCCAGATTGGGTTTAGAGAAGTAATCACCATCACTGCCATAAGCCGGCCTGTGTGGTTGAGCACAAAGTATACGTGGTGAGGCATCAAGCCATTTGTATCCACCCTGCTTGTCCATAACCTCAGCAAACATAAAAGAGGTTGCTCCACCTGGAACATCTTCGTCTACAAAGAGTATCCTGTTGGTTTTTTTCAAAGATGCAAGAATATGGTGATTCAAGTCAAAAGGCATCAATGTCTGCACATCAATAACTTCTACTTCAATTCCGGTTTTATGAAGTAACTCAGCTGCATCCTGTACAATACGCAAAGTTGAACCATAGGATACTACTGTTATATCTGTTCCTTGTCTTACAACTTCGGGAACACCTAAAGGAACCTTATAAGACAACAGATCATCCGGAATAGACTCTTTTAACCTATAGCCATTCAAACTTTCAATGACAACACCGGGATCTTTTCCAGCTAGCAAAGTGTTGTAGAATCCTACTGCCTGTAACATATTTCTGGGAACACATACATGTACCCCCTTTAATGCATTGATCAGGATACCCATTGGTGAACCACTGTGCCAAATCCCTTCAAGCCTATGGCCCCTGCTTCTTACAATGACTGGTGCAATTTGCTTTCCGGCAGAACGGTAATGCATGGAAGCCACATCATCACTCAATATCTGCAAACCAAACAACAGGTAATCCAGGTACTGTATTTCAGCTATAGGTCTCAGTCCACGCATAGCCATACCTACGCCCTGCCCCATAATCGTGAGCTCCCTGATACCCGTATCAAATATCCTATTTGATCCATACTTTGACTGAAGACCTGCAAAACCCTGATTTACATCCCCTATCTTTCCCAGATCCTCTCCAAATGCAACCACAACGGGGTTTGTTTCAAAAAGCCTGTCAAAATATTTATTCAAAACTTCGTACCCATTGATAAACGGAGAACGATCATGAAATCCGGGATCCGGTAATTGCCCTGTTCCAGGCACAGGTTCAACCAGGTGTAATTTTGTGTTGTAAAGTGCCTTGTTTTGATTTTTCAGCACATTGTACATGAGCTGAAGGTCGCCCGTCAATTGTGCGTTTCCTGCGAGCAACAAAGACTGTTGAAGTGCAGCCATTACATCACGCCTGAAAGGAACGGTATTGGAAGCAAGCTCGTTGTAAATGGACTGTATTTCATCAGAATGCATTGACTTCAATACAGTCTGAATTAAGTCCAGTGCTTGTTTTTTCTGTTGCTGTATAGGCTGCTCAAACAAGCGCCAGGTATTTAGCCTACACTCATTTACGTAATGCCGTGATTTTTCTTCAATCTCAACCAACTCTTCTTCAGCTGCCAAGGCATTTTCAAGGATCCATTTGCGCATTTGAGCGATACAATCCCACTCGCGTTCCCATTGCAATCGCTCAGGACTTTTATACCTTTCATGACTTCCTGAAGTTGAATGACCCTGCGGCTGTGTCAACTCATCCACATGAAACAATACAGGAATATGTTCTGCACGAGCCAGAGAAACCCCTTCTTCAAATGCCTCACAAAGCTGCGCATAATCCCAACCTTTAACTTTGATTATGGCCATTCCATTGGAATGGGTAGTCTTCTCAAAGCCAGACAAAGCTTCAGAAATAGAAGCTTTTACGGTTTGTATTTCTTTCGGTACTGAAATACCATACCCATCATCCCAGACAAAAACAACAAGAGGAACCTGTGAAACAGCTGCGGCATTCATGGTTTCCCAAAAATGTCCCTCACTGGTAGAGGCATCACCTATTGTACAAAAACAAACCTCATTTCCCTTGCGCGTAAAACTTGTGAGATCATGGAGGGCAGGAACATTGCGAAAAACCTTTGAAGCGTATGCAAGTCCTAGCGCCTTTGGCATATGCCCCGCGGTAGGTGCCATACCGGCAGCCATGTTTTTACGATTGGAGAGGTCTAGAAATTCCCCTTTCTCATCCAAGAAAGGGGTGCAAAAATGGCTATTCATATTCCTGCCAGCACTATGAGGATCATGCGCGGGGTCAGGATCAGCATAAAGCTGTGAGAAAAACTCGTTTATCGTGGCAGCTCCAATGGCAAAGGCAAGGGTTTGATCTCTGTAGTAACCAGCATAATGATCACCTGGCTTAAAAAACTTAGCCATGGCCACCTGGGGCACTTCTTTCCCATCACCGAAGATGCCAAACTTTGCCTTCCCTGTTAGAACCTCCTTGCGACCCATCAGGCTGGCTTGCCTGCTTTCACAAACCATTCTGTAGTCATCAATTACAGTCTTCCGGAATGCTTCGAAAGACAATGCTTCAGCTGACTGGGTTTCAGAAGTAGGCAATACGTCCATGTCCGCAAATCTAGACAATATTTATTTCTTTATCTGCTTATCATAATCGGCAGGTGCTAGAACTTCTCCTGCAATCTTTAATTCGTAAGGCACGTCAATTCCTTTGATTTTTACAAAAACAGTCTTCTCAAATGCACCGGGCGCTGCTGCATTGAAACCCGCTTTGATCTTATCACCCTTGGTTTTCATAACAGGCTGTTGCGGCCAGGTAGGTGTAGTACAGCCACAAGATGCAGTTGCTGTTTCAATAATCACAGGTTCGTTGCCAACATTTAGAAATTCAAAGTCATAAGTAACAGGAACACCTTGTTTGATTTTTCCGAAATTGTGGCGTATTTGTTTGAACTTAACCACATCCTCTGCTTTTTTGGCACCAGTTTGTGCAAAACCTCCAAGAGCGATAACAGAAACGACTAGGCTTAACATTAACTTTTTCATATTGATGAATTTAGGTTATTTACATAAAGTTAAGATGAACTACAATCATTTGAGCCTGACAGCTTTTAATGTTGATATTAACTTGTTAGGAGGCGCAGGCTGATCAGGGGTTTTCCATACACTGCCCTTAATGGTGAGCACTATTTGCTGACCTCCGGCATAAAAACCTGAATTGTCTTTTCAAAAGGACCATCTGCGGCTGCATTAAACCCCACTTTCACGGCTGACTTGCCTCCGGGGGAAACAGCCTCCCTTGACCACTCAGGCGTTGTACATCCACAAGAAGCCTGAACATTGTCTATCAAAACAGGTTTTAAAGAAGGATTTTCCAACATAAATAGATGAAAAACAGGCCTACCCTGTGGGATATTTCCAAAATCAAAAACTGAATTACGCGTTTCAAGCATGCCAATTTGCTGACCCTGGTTTTGAACCTGGGCCATTGTAAAACCTGGTAAAAAGAAAAAAGCAATGTATAGAATCCAGTTCAGCTTCATGACAATCATTTAACGCTTTCCGAAATTACATATTGTTTGGGATGCTACCAATTTAGCTAACTTTGCAGTATGTTAAAACCTTCTCAAAGGGGTGTATTAATGCCTGCATCCCCAATCAGAAAACTGGTTCCTTTTGCAGATGATGCAAAAAAAAGAGGCATTACAGTACACCACCTAAACATAGGTCAGCCCGATATAGAAACCCCTTCAGCTGCAATGAATGCTGTAAAAAATACATCCATTAGTATTTTAGCCTACAGCCACAGTGCAGGAAATCTTAGCTACAGGGAAAAACTAGTAAAGTATTACGCCAAAAACAATATTGAAGTTGAAGCTGGAAACATCATGATTACAGCCGGTGGCAGCGAAGCCATTGTATTTGCGTTCATGGCCTGTCTTGACCCTGCAGATGAAATCATCATACCTGAACCTTTCTATGCAAACTACAATGGTTTTGCAGTGATGGCAGGCGTAACGGTAGTTCCGGTTACTTCCAATATTGAAAAAGGATTCGAACTGCCTCCAGTTGAACAATTTGAAGCAGTAATTACAGCCAAAACAAAAGCTATTCTGATATGCAACCCCAATAATCCAACAGGTTATGTGTACAGCAGGGAGG
>Ga0079299_1000473_pt1 | contig 10055 bp, 10 predicted proteins | sample Wag4_2014_7_11_2_FD_76334 | JGI IMG/M metagenome (GOLD analysis project Ga0079299, IMG submission 76334) | Lake water microbial communities from Ohio, USA - Utica-2 Time Series LW 2014_7_11 | ecosystem: Environmental > Aquatic > Freshwater > Lake | place: USA: Ohio | collected 2014-07-11
CCCCTGCTGTCCCGTTGATCGAGGCGGGGATAGCGGCCCATGAAGGGATGGGGGGGGGCGTCGCCGGCGATCAGCGCGATCGAGGCGCTGCCATGGTCGGTACCGCGTGATCCGTTTTCCTGCAGGCGCCGGCCGAATTCGCTGACCGCCAGCACGGTCACCCGGGGGCGGCGTGGCAGCTGCTGCAGGCCGGCATCGAGGCTGGCCAGGGCCTCGGCCAGGTCGGTCAGCACCCGCGCATGGCGGGCCGGCTGATTGGCATGGGTGTCGTAACCCGCCTGGGCGAGCTGCAACACCGGCGGACAGCCGTCGCTGCCGATCAGGCGCAGCGCAAGTCTCACCTGCTGGCCCAGGCTGCCGCGCGGCAGCGACACTCCGGCGGGCAGCGGTGCGAGCTGCCGCCGCAGCCGTTCCAGTTCCCGGTTGCCGGCCAGCTCCAGCTCCAGCAGGCGGCGCAGCACCTGGCTGTCGCCGGCGGCAGCTGGATCGAGCAGGGGGACACTGCCCTGCTGCAGCCCTGCCGGCGCCAGCTGCAGGGCCAGCGCTTCGCCCCCCTCCATTGCGGCGCAGCCCGATGGGCCCAGGGCCACCAGGGGGCCACCGCCGGGGTGATGGGCGTAGGCCCGGGCCAGCCAGCCTGGGCCTGTGCCGGCGGGGTTGGCGGCAGACCACTGATCCGATGCCTTGAAGTGGCTGCGATTGGGTTGGGGCCAGCCCACGCCCAGGGCAAAGCCGAGGCGTCGCTGCTTCCAGAGGGGCAGCAGCGGCGCCAGGGCGGGATGGAGCGCCAGTCCGTCGGCGAGAGGCAGGGCATCCGTGAGAGCCAGGGATGGGCGCGCCTGGCGGTAGAGCGGGTCGCGGTGCGGTGCCAGGGTGTTGAGGCCGTCGTTGCCGCCGCGCAGTTCCACCAGCACCAGCACATGGCGGCTGGCCGTGGCGGTGCGGGCCTGGGACGCTCTGGAGAGGAGGGCCGGTGATGCCGCGCCGGCGGCGGCGAGCAGGCTGAGCAGGGAGCGGCGCTTCATCGGGGATCAGGCGAGCTGCCAGACGGGGTCGGCGAACAGGCGGGCCAGCGTGTCGCGGCTGCTGGCCGTGGGCAGGGCCAGGGTGAGCGGTGGCCGGGTGGTGAGGCTGGCTGGCAGGGTGGCAGGCACTGCCCGGCTGTCCCATACCTCCTCATCAGCCAGCAGTTGCTGCAGGGTCTGGCGCCGTGCCTGGAGCCAGCGCAACTGCAGCCATTGCTCATTCACCGGCCAGCCCTTCACCGAGGGAGGTTCAAACGGGGCCTGACCCATCGCCCGCAGTCCGCGCAGACTGATGGCCAGCGCCTCTGGATGGCGGCTGCCGAGCAGCCGCAGGCTGCGGCTGATCAGCTCGAGCGGGTCGCTCAGCCGCTGCCCACTGCGGCGACTGGCCGCGGCCTCAGGGGTGCTGGCCAGCGCCTCCATCAGCCAGGGAAGCGAGAGCTGGCGCCGTCGCCAGGCTTCGGCAATCACCTCCACTCGGGCCTGAACTGGCGGTGTGCCGATCGTCTGCCGCCAGAGGCGAGCCGTGATGTGGCGCGCGGTGGCGGGCTGTTCCGCCAGCCACAGCGCCAGCGATGCGCCATCAAAGTCGGCGGTGCGGCCGAGAATCGTCTTGTTGCCCGCGTCATGGCGACGGGGCTCCAGCACCAGCCGGCGCTCCTGATCGAGGCGGTATCCGGTCAGGGCCCGCGCCGCCTCCCGCACATCCGTCTCGGTGTAGTTCCCTTCCCCAAGGGTGAACAGTTCCAGCAGTTCTCGCGCCAGGTTCTCGTTCGGCTTGCGCCGCTGGTTGCTCGGGCCGTTGAGCGACAGCTGCAGCGCCGGGTCGCGCACCATGGCGCTGAGCAGTTGGGTGAAGCTGCCGCTGAGATGGCGCTGGATCGTCGCCGTCTGGCGCTCGAGCAGCTCGGCATCGACAACCTGGCGCCAGTGGACGGGGAACACCCCACACCAGAGCTGCACCTGCCGGGCCACGGGGGCGGGGGTGGTGGCGCTGCCCCAGGTGAGCGTGGTCAGCCAGGCGACCTGCAGCTGTTCGGCGCCACGCCGTTTGCAGGGCCCCCGCTGACCGGGGGGAAGCAGGCTGCAGGCTGCCGGTGCGCCGTTCAGGCTGGCCGGTGGCGAGCTGGGCTGTGTCGTGCGCGGCTGCATGGGCTCCTGATCGCGCGCTCAGGTCTGGGCTGCCGGGGATCGGCCGTGCACCTTCTCATCGATCAGGCTGCTGCCGCTGCTGATGCTGATGGCGCGTTTGATGGCGGCGCGCCGGTCGTTGAGTTGATAGATCCGCCGCGCCATGGTCACGAACGGAGCGCCGAACACGCCGCGGCGCTCACACACGCGCACCTCGTCTTCCAGCTCCCAGAGTTCGCCGTTCACCGTCACCAGTTCCTGCTGCAGCTCCGCAGATACCTGCGGGCGCAGCGGTTCGAACACCGCGCGCAACAGATCCCTCTCGCGCACCACATGCTCCAGCCCTTCGCCCTGGAGGTGAAGGCACTTCAGCTCCAGAATCGAGAGGCGGTCGACCAGTTCACCCACCGAGACCTGAATCAGGGGCACGCCGTGCAAGCGAATGTCCAGACTCCAAGCTAGATCCACCATGCCTGGTCCTTGCTCCCCTGGAGCGGTCCGCAGGCCCACGCCTAAATTCCAACTCCGGCTTGTGCACCGACCCGTGAGCCAGCAGCCTTGAGTCATCAGCCGTGAGTCATCAGCCGTGAGCCATCAGCCGTGAGCCGTGATCTTGAGCCCGCTGCCTCGGCTGTGGCGGACGGACGGATCGCCCCCTGGCGGCGCCAGCTGGCGGTGGCGGCAGAAGGGGTGGCCAGCGGCACCCCCTACATGGTGGGCACCAAGCTGCTGCAGGGCTGGCTCACCGCCAGTCAGGTGCCCCTGGGGCTGATCGGCCTGCTGGGCCTGGCGGAACTGCCGTACACCCTGAAACTGTTCTGGGCGCCGGCCCTGGATCGCTGGCCGATCCCCTGGCCGGACCGGCGCCGCGGCTGGCTGGTGCTCCTGCAGATCCTGCTGGTGCTGGCGATCGCCGCCATGGCCCTGCTGCGGCCCGATCCCGCCAGCCCCGCCAGCCTCACCGCCATCGGCCTGATGGCCCTGCTGCTGGCCCTGCTCAGCGCCACCCAGGACATCGCCATCGACGCCTACCGCACCGACCTGCTGCCGGATCGGGAACGGGGCGCCGGTGCCGCCGCCGCCAACCTCGGCTACCGCGGCGCCATGCTCATGATCGGTGCCGGTGGCTTCATTCTCGCCGGCAGCCGCGGCTGGCCGGCGGCGTTCCTGGGCTCGTCGCTGCTGCTGTTGCTGGTGCTGCCGCTCACGCTCACGGCGCCGGCCCTGCCGCCCCTGCACCATCCGGTCACCAGCCTGCGCCAGGCGGTGCTCGGCCCGGCCCGGGAGTTCCTGCACCGCACTGGCGGAAGCCGTGCCCTGCTGGTGCTGCTGCTGATCCTGCTCTACCGCTGGCCCGATGGCCTGCTCAACCTGATGGCGGTGCCCTTTCTGATCCAGCAGGGCTTCAGGCCGGACGTGGTCGGTTCGGTGCTGGCGGGCTGGGGCATCGCCGCCACGATCGTGGGCACCGTGCTGGGCGGCTTGCTGTTCGGCCGGCTTGGGATGAATCGCTCGCTCTGGCTGTTCGCCCTGGTGGGGGCTGCCGGCAATCTCTCCTACTGGGCTCTGGCTCGCTTCGGCGGAGGGCTGGGCGGCCTGATCGCGGCGGTGGGCCTGGAGAACATCGGCGGCGGCATGGTGGGGGCCGCCTTCGTGGCGCTGCTGATGAGCCTCTGCAATCCGCGGTACTCCGCCACCCAGTACGCCCTGCTGTCTGGTGTGTACGCCTTGAGCCGCTCGCTGCTGGCAGCTCCCGCCGGCCTGGTGGCCGAACGGGTGGGCTGGAGTGGCTTCTTCCTGTTCAGCGTGGCCGCGGCTCTGCCGGCCTTTCTGTTGATGGTGCGGCTCACCCCCTGGAACGGCCAGGGGGTGCGGGGTGCCTTTGATCCGGCCCGCGATGGCTGATGGGCGACGCAGCCGAGGCGGCACCCTCTCCCCCGGCGGGTGATGATGGGGCGCCGATGCGGATCCGCTTTCCAGCCGTGCAATTCTTCCGCTCAACCGTTCTGCCGGCCGCGATCGTGCTTCTGTTTGCGCTGGCCCTGGTGGCGGTGAGCGCCCGGATCTGGCTCCCCGGTGACATGCTCGCCCCCGCTCCTCTGGGTTGATCCTCAGCCGTGATCGATCCGCCGTCCTCCGGGCCATCCACAGGTCCTTTCAGCGAAAGCCCCCAGGAGCTCTACCTCGATCCGGAGGTGCTGGCCCAGGAGCTGGCCGAGGAGCTGCTGGGGGATCCGCTTGATGAACTCGACCCGGTCGACCCTGCCCCAGCCACAATCGCCGCCGAGTGCGATCACGGCCTGGCGCTGCTGCGCGAGGGCAGTCACGAGGCCCGGATGCAGGGGCTGCGCATCTTCTGCGAACACCGTGATCCGCGGGCCGTGGACCTGCTGCTGCCCCTGCTGGACGCCAGTTGTCCGATCCTGCGCATGAGCGCCGTGTATGCCCTCGGCCGCAATCCCAGCCCGCTGGCGGTGCAGCCCCTGCTCGGCCTGCTGGCCGCAGACGACAATGGATACGTGCGCAAGGCCGTGGCCTGGAGCCTGGGGAACTATCCCGACGCGCCGGTGCTGAACCCCCTGATCCGCACTCTCCAGCTGGACATCGCCGCCGTGCGCCTCTGGGCCGCCAGCTCCCTGGCAGATGCGGGCGGCACCGGACCCGCCAAGGCCGATCCCGCCGCTGCCCAGCTGCTGCTGAGCCTGCGGATCGACAGTGAGCCAGCCGTGCGCAGCAACAGCGCCTGGGGACTGGGGCGTCTTTATGCCGACCTGGTGGAGCCCAGGCAACGGGACGTGGTGGAGGCGCTCGTGCAGACGATGCTTCACGATGGCGAGTCGGGGGTGCGCGATGAGGCCCGTCTGGCTCTGGAGCAGCTGGAGCAGCCCGAGGTGCTGGAGCGCCTCCAGACCCTGGTGGACGAAGGCCTGCTGATCTGAGCCTCGCCCAGCCTTGCTGCAACGCGGCTAGCATCCGCCCATCCCAAGCGCACCCAGGGATGGCACAGCAAACCATCCGCTTCCGCATCCGGCCCGATGGCCGGGTCGAGGAACTGGTCGAAGGGGTTCAGGGATCGGCCTGCGAGCAGCTCACCGAGGGGATCGAAACCCGTCTGGGTTGCGTGCAGCAGCGTCGACCCACCGCCGAGGCCTTTCAGCAGCCCGTCGTGCAGACCGGCAGCGAGCTCCAGTCGGCGGTCCGGACCACCCTGCCCATCTGACATCCCCCATCTCCGCCACCAGACCGTCATGTCTCACTTCAGCACCGTGAAGACCGAGCTGCGCGACCGCGCCGCCCTGCTCACCGCCCTCGCTGATCTGGGCCATGAGCCCCGGGAGGGGGAGCTGAGTGTGCGGGGCTATCGCGGCCAGCAGGAGATGGCTGAACTCGCCATTGCCCAGCCCAACGGCGCCGACATCGGCTTCCGGCTGAATGAGAGCACGGGCTGCTACGAACTGGTGACCGATCTGGATCTGTGGCAGCAATCCGTGCCGGTGGAGCGCTTCCTGGCCCGTCTGAGCCAGCGTTATGCCCTGCACAGCGTGCTGGCCGCCTCCGCTGCCGAGGGGTTTGCGGTGGCCTCCCAGAGCGAGGCACAGGACGGCACGATCGAGTTGGTGGTGACACGCTGGGCCTGAGATGGAGCACGGCGCTGTGGTGGATCCAGCTCTGGCATTCAGCACATCCGCTGGCCGGATCGGCTGTGCGTCCGGGTTGGCGCCCGTGCTGGCCGGTGCCCTGCGGCAGAAGGCCGTGTGGGTCGATGAAGCGGTGTGCATCGGCTGCCGTTACTGCGCCCATGTGGCCACCAACACGTTTGTGGTCGAGCAGGAGTGGGGGCGATCCCGGGCGATCCGTCAGGACGGGGACAGCACCGAACGCATCCAGGAGGCGATCGACACCTGCCCGGTCGATTGCATCCACTGGGTGGATTACGGCCAGCTGCCAGCCCTGGCCGAGCAGCTGGCCCAGCAGGACATCCAGCCCCTCGGTCTGCCCAGCCCGGCCCGCCTCAAGCGCACCCTGCCCCGGCGGGCGGTCAGCGCTGGCTGATGGCCGCCCCCATCCCCACCCGCCGCTTCGGGCGCACGGGCCTGGCCATGCCGGTGCTGTCCCTGGGGGGGATGCGCTTCCAGCAGAGCTGGAGCGACCTACCCGCTGCTGAGATCACGGCGGCCAGCCAGGCCAACCTGCGGGCGGTGCTGGAGCGGGCCGTGGCAGCGGGGATGCACCACATCGAAACCGCCCGTCACTACGGCAGTTCGGAGCGGCAGCTGGGTTGGCTGCTGGCCGAGGTGCACGACCCCCGGCGCATCCTGCAGACCAAGATTCCCCCCCAGGCCGAGGCCGGGGCCTTCGAGCGGGAGCTCGCCACCAGCTTCGAGCGCCTGGGGGTGGAGCGGGTGGATCTGCTGGCCATCCACGGCATCAACCTGCCGGAGCACCTGGAGCACACCCTGCGCCCGGGCGGCTGTCTGGCGGTGGCCCGCCGCTGGCAGGCCCAGGGGCGGGTAGGGCACATCGGTTTCTCCACCCACGCCAGCCTGGCCCTGATCCAGGAGGCGATCGCCAGCGACGCCTTCGACTACGTGAACCTGCACTGGTACTACATCCGCCAGCACAACTGGCCGGCGATCGAGGCCGCCGCCGCCCACGACATGGGCGTGTTTGTGATCAGCCCCACCGACAAGGGTGGCCACCTGCATACCCCCTCGGCGCGGCTGCAGCAGCTGTGCGCCCCGCTCCATCCGATCGTCTTCAACGACCTCTTCTGCCTGCGCCCGCCCCAGGTGCATACCCTCAGTCTGGGGGCAGCCCAGCCCGGCGACCTCCATCTGCACCTGCAGGCGGTGGCTCAGCTCGATCAGGCCGAGGGGCTGCTGGAGCCGATCCTGCAGCGGCTGGAGCGCACTCGCCTGCAGGCCCTGGGCCAGGACTGGCTGGCCAGCTGGGCCGAGGGCCTGCCGGATTGGCAGGACACGCCCGGAGAGATCAATCTGCCGGTGCTGCTCTGGCTGCACAACCTGCTGGAGGCCTGGGATCTGGAGAGCTTTGCCAGGGCTCGCTATGGCCTGCTCGGCAACGGTGGCCACTGGTTCCCCGGCGCCAATGCCGACCGCCTGGATCAGGAGGTGAGCGAAGCTCAGCTGCGGGACGTGCTGGCCGCCAGCCCCTGGGCGGAGCGGATCCCTGCGATTCTCCGCCAGCTGCGCGAGCGCCTTGGTGGCCAGGACGTCAGGCGGCTGATGGCCGAGTAAGGTTCAGAATTTGTAGTTGAATCGCCAGCCTTGCGGCAGCAATTCGAATTGGCAATGGGCGATTAAGGTCACAATCGGCACGGTTAGTGTGTATAAGTTCGATGCTTTATTCGGCAGGCAAACAAATGAAGAGCGCCGACGAACCAGGGTTGGACTGCCGGCTTCTTGAGTTGCTGCAGCCTTACCAACTGGCCCGTGATCTCGCCAGGAGGCAGCTGCTGCTGCCGGCTTACATTATCCTGGACTGGCTTGTTGCCTATGGATTTGATTGCCCTGAATGGAAGCGAGATCTGAAAAAAGTAGAAGCAGAGATCCTTCTTGGCAATCCACGGATTAAGCGCGACAAAAGATTGTTTTACACCCGCAGACACTGCAGAGCTTCGCTTGATGCAAGGCTGCTGAGCTTTTTAATCCCTTATCTTAAGAAGGCGCAGCGCAAGGCAATCCTTGAAATAGTAGAGAACATTGAGGATCCAAGTCTTCGGATCCCGCTTTTGATTAATTGCGCTGCAGAGTGGGGTGGCTTGCGCGATTGGGTGCAGTGCATGAATCAATATTTTTCTTTTTACCACCTTGCTGGCTGCTCACCTTTGCAGGGTTCAGGTTTGCGCCGTCTGCTGCGAAGGTCGGACCATATCCTCCAAGATGTTGAAATGCAGTCTGTAGCCGGTGAAGAGCTGAAAGGTGGCTGTGGGCTTGTAACTGTAATCATGTCGGCTTATAACGCCGAAGCAACCATAGGCTATGCAATCAAGTCGATTCTTCGGCAGAGTTATGCAGATCTTGAGCTTATCGTCATCGATGATGCGAGCTTGGATCGAACTGCCCAGATAATTGATGATTATGCGTCTAGAGATTCCAGGATTGTCCCCCTGTTCCTAAATGTAAATAGCGGCCCTTATGAGTGCAGGAACTTAGCTCTCAAGCGTGCGAAAGGAGCGTGCATCACCACTCACGACTCGGATGACCTGTGTCATCCACAGCGGCTCAGCATGCAGGTTCAATTTCTGAGTGCCCACTCGGAGATGGTGGCCGTTATTGGTCAGTGGCTAAGGATTGGGCCGCGAGGGCATGTTTTGTATCACAATAAGCGGGGTGGGGCTTTTCTTCACGGAGGACTTGCCACCATGATGTATCGCGCGGAAGTAATTAATCGCATTGGTCGGTATGACGGTGTCAGATATTCAGCGGATACTGAGTTTCTCTTTAGGTTGCGAAAGGTTTTTGGGGCTGGCGCTGTTGCCAGTATCAGGCGCCCACTTGCTTTGGCCGCGCATACTGATGGGAGTCTCACGGGTTGTGCTGGAAGTCGTTCGGATAGTTTTTTCGGCGATTGTGAATCGCGTGCTGTCTATCGCAGTGCTTGGGAGAAATGGCATGCCGAATCCGATCCCCAGCAGCTTTGTATTCCGTTTGATTCAGAGATTCGAATGTTCCAAGCTCCGGAAGAAATGCTCACGGGCTCGAAAGGGGTCTCCGGTTAATTCATTGCTGCCAAGCTCCCTTTGATTGAAGCCATGCCGATGTGCAGTTGCCATTCCAGTTGCAATGCAACCGCTGCAATCTCAGCCGCAATCTCAGCTGCAACCTCGACAGCAACCTGAACAGCAACTTGAACAGCGACTTGAACAGCAACTTGAACTGCAATGTCAGTTGTAATTCCAGCTGCAATGCCAATTGCGCCTGAAAAAATTAGAATTGCGTTTGATCGATTTATGTCGGCTGCACCTGCAGTTCAACACTTGGATTTTATTGATCAGACCGCATTTTCTTTGTAGAATTCTTGTCTGGTCCATGCTGCGTGGCTGTGCCCAGGGGCTGCTTGGCTGGCAGGCCTACGGCCCGCGGGTATTGGCGGGGGCAGGGACCTGTGGGGGCCAGTATCAGGGCGTGGCGCAGGCCCCGGCCCGCCGGCAGCTCCAGGCGCTCGCAGCGCTCGATCCGCGCCCGCAGTGGGCCCAGGGCCTGCTCCAGGGCGCTCTGGTCGGCCTCGCTCCACTGGCCGCGGTAGAGCAGGGCCCGGCCGCCCTCCGCCAGCAGGGGCACCAGATATTCCGCCACCACCGGCGCGCTGGCCACGGCCCGGGCGAGGGCCCATTGGAAGCGGCCGCGGCAGTCGCGGCTCTGGCCGCTGCGCTCCACCCGCTCACAGCGCACCTGCAGCCGTTCCTCCAGCCCCAGGGCCTGGGCCATCGCCCGCACGGCCTCGACCTTGCGGCCCACCGAATCCACCAGGGTGAGCCGGGCCCGGGGCAGGGCGATCGCCGCCGCCAGGCCGGGAAAGCCACCGCCGGTGCCCACATCGATCAGCTCCAGTGACCCCTCCGCCTCTGGCGTCTGCAGCAGCGGCAGCAGCGGCCAGAGGCTGTCGAACACCTGGGCGATCCAGTAGTCGTCACCCTCCACCAACCGGGTGAGGTTGAGGCGGCTGTTCCACTGGCGCAGCAGCCCCTGCAGGGCCTCCAGCTGCTGCTGCTGCGCCGGGCTCGGCTGCCAGCCCAGCTGTTGCCAGAGGTCGTGGGGAGCGTCGCTGCAGGGAGTCGGCACCATCCGGCGATCTGACGGGTGATCCTCCCTAGGATCCAGCACCGAATGCCCCCAGGCTCCGCGTTTCCGGTCCGCTGCTCGACCGGCCCCACCC
>Ga0079299_1000478_pt1 | contig 9990 bp, 12 predicted proteins | sample Wag4_2014_7_11_2_FD_76334 | JGI IMG/M metagenome (GOLD analysis project Ga0079299, IMG submission 76334) | Lake water microbial communities from Ohio, USA - Utica-2 Time Series LW 2014_7_11 | ecosystem: Environmental > Aquatic > Freshwater > Lake | place: USA: Ohio | collected 2014-07-11
CAAGATTCCGCAGCAAGCCGTCGCGGAGAGCAAGTATTTCGCGGGGGGCAACCCAGTCTCCAAGACATCCGACAACGAAGACACGTCGCCGGCGCTGCGGGACGGCTCTGGGCCATCCCCCCACTCGCACGTATTGAGCGTCAAGCACCCTGTAGGCCCAGCCATACCCGAGTTGGCCCAGCGCCCCGAGGAAGGTGCCAAAGTCCCGTCCTCGGTTGGATGACAAAACACCGGGGACGTTTTCCCAGACCAGATACTTGGGTCTAAGTCGATCAGCGATTGCCAAGTAGGTGAGCATGAGGTTGCCTCGAGGGTCGGCAAGTCCTTGCCGGAGGCCGGCGACGCTGAAGCTCTGGCACGGCGTCCCGCCGACGAGGATGTCGATATCTCCTGGTTGAATAGGCCACGATTCATGTTGGGTCATGTCTCCGAAGTTTGGTGTGTTGGGGAATCGGTGCTTCAGCACCGCCGAAGGAAATGGATCAACTTCACTGAAGCCAGCCGGCGTCCAACCGAGGTGATGCCAAGCAACAGAAGCAGCTTCAATGCCACTGCATACGCTCAGGTATCTCATTGACCAGGCTCCTGTGGGAAACAATCCCAACCGCGCTGCTTCGCGTACTCGTCTGCGGTCTGCGCTCCGAGACAGACGCACGGGCGCAGAACCGACACCTCTCTGCGCGCCTCGTCGCGCTCGGCGGTGAGACGCACGATCTCGTTGTAGCCAGCCGTCAGCAAATCAGGCAAATACTCAATGTGCGGGTTGAGATCCGCCGTCTTCTTGAGTGCGATTGCGACCAAATTGGTCGTGTTCGGATCGGTCATTTCCTGGACTTGTTCCTGTTCCATTTGTTGCTCCTTATGACTCAACGTCGATGAACTGAGAGATGTCGGGCTGAACGGCTACTTCCATAAGCCTGCCCGTGTCGCGATCATACTCCAAACACGCGCAAAGTCCATTGTCGCCGCACCACCGATTTTTCAGGATCCGGACAGACGTCCTGTTGTGGTTCTCAACGTCCTGTTGGTTACGCTCAAGTCCGATGCAGCAATCAGACAACTGAGCAATAGCGTGACTGCCGCGGAGTTGACTCAGGCTCGTTTGTGCGCCCTCCTCGTGACCCTGGCCGGCAGGACGCTTGAGATGGGACACAACGAACATGCTGACCTTCGTCTCCTCAACAAGCGACCGCAGCTTCGTCATCGTGTTGTCGATGATCCTGCGCTCGTCGCCCTCATCCAGGCCGCTGACAACGATGCTCAAGTGATCCAAGAAGATGTGAGTGCAACCCATCCCACGAGCCATGTACCTGATCTGAGAAATCAGGTTGTCAGACTCACAAGAGCCCCAATGGTCGTAGAGGACGATGTTGCCCTGACCAAGGGTGGAATCAAACGCCTCGCGCTTCTGATCCATAGTCACTTCGCGGTCCTTCCAGAAGTACCGCGGAATGCCCATGTGCAGAGCCATCAGGTTCTCACCCGTCCTCCGCACGTTCTCTTCAAGAGCGATGTAGCCGACCTTGGCCCCCTTCTGCATGAGCCAATAGGCGAGTTCTCGGCATACTGAACTCTTGCCGATGCCCGATCCGGAAGTGATCGTCACGAGTTCACCGGATCGGATACCCATCAACTTTGAGTTGAGCCCCTCCCAAGGGTAAGGGATCGTCGGTACGTCCTCGTCCGTTGAGATGATCGGCCACATCTCCTCACCGGGAATCACACCGTCTGGACGGAACGTCTTGGCTGCCCAGATCGCGTCCACGACCTCCTTGCCCTTGGAGGCCATCAGACACTCGTTCGGATCCTTCCCAGGTAGGTTGCTGACGATCTTGACTTTACCCGGTGTAAACAGCAGCGCACATTCCTGCGCCGCCTTCTTGCCGGCCTCGTCGTTGTCAAAGCAGAGCACTACCGTCTCAAACCGCTCAAGCCAATCAATGCTCTTCGCGATGTACTTCGACGCGCTCTGAGCTCCGTGAGGGATGCTGACCACAGGCCACTTGTTGCCGAACAACTGAGAGACGGTCAGGGCGTCGATCTCGCCCTCGCATACCGTCACCATCTTGCCCCCGTCCCTCCATAGGTGCTGACCAAACAGAGACATCTTGTCCGCATCACCGAGGATCGCAAACTTCTTGTTCTTGTAGCGAACCTTCTGGGCGACAGGACGACCAGACTCGTCGCAGTAGTTCGCCACTTGTGCCGGGACGCCGTTGATCTTTGCGACTCCGTATCCCCACTTCCTGCACGTCTCCTCAGTCAGTCCGCGCTTGGGAATAGACACGATCTCTTGGCTGATCAAGCTCATAGCCGTCTTCGTCCTTTCGTTTGTTGGAATGACACAGCCGGCTCCGTCCGCCGGCTCATAGCGCCGACAGCCGAAGCACCAAGCGTGGCCATCATCGAATCTTGCGAGGTTGTCTGTTGAACCGCAACTTGGGCACGGTTCGTGCTGAACAAACTTGCTGTTGGTTCTCATCGTATTCCACTGTGAGCAAAATTCCTGGGGTGGTTCCGAACGCCTTGACCCCAGTCATGGTTGTGATCTGATCGTCATCTAACCACAGGATGCCGTTGAAAACATCCAAAGTCTTCAGGTAGTTGTCAACGTCACCGCCAGGCCACCGCCGCTTGGTGGTCTTCGGCCGACCGATGGTAAACACCGCAGTCAACCGAAGACCACCCACCAGTGGGAGTCGAACACGCGACTTGAGTTCGTCCTTGAACTCGTTCGATCCCAGATAAGCGGCGGCTTGCTTCCTGAACTTCGTGTAGTTCTTGCCGTAGTAGGGCTTACCGAATCGGGTGAATCGGGGCCGAGACGCCGGCACGGGCTCCAACGGAAAGTTCAGGCGCAACTCAGGCATCAGAAGTTGACGTCCTCCACGTCTTCTTCAGCCTGGGCACTCCCCCCATCCGAGGCCACAACCTCTTCCTCCGCAGGAGCCTCGTATCCGCTTTCGGACTCGAATCCGAAGTCCTTGAACGAACCGCTGGAGAACTCCACGAGTTCCAGAACCTGAACCGCAAGGACGCGAAGGCTGACGCCTGCGCCGACAGACGGAACGTAGTACGGGAACAGTTCGTATCCGACCTTGATCGTGGATCCAGATCCGATCTTGATGGTCGAACTCAGCGGCTTGCCCTTCGAGTCAAACAGACGAGGCTTCTGGTTCCATTGGCGATCCTTGCCGCCGGCGACGGCCTTGAGCTTGAACTTGAATTCAATCTCGCCCGTCTCGTTGCCGTCCTCGTCAATGACGGGACGGTAAGGCTTCTCAGATTCCTTGACCTTCGCCTTGTTGCCGCTCTTCTTGCGGAGCTCTTCGAGGGTCGTGCGAACCTGGTTCGTGTGCGCCTGATCGATGACCGCGATCAGGCTCTCAGCCTCTTCAGCACCGAGGCGCAGATTGACGCTGTACATCCCGTTCGGATCGAACGTGCGATCAGGCTCGGTAAGACGAGGCCAAGCCGCAACGCCGGAAGGGGTAGTGCCACGCTGATACTTCTTCTTGTCTGACATGAGAATCTCCTTGAACTTGAGGTCAACTTAGGGTGTTTACACTACACCTTCTCTAAGTGATTCACCAAAGATACCTGAAGCATCTGAAGATGTCAAGAGAAGTAATAGTCACTCTGCATGACACTTGAGATATCCAAGGTTCCCTTTGGTGGAACGGGGGGCAATGTTACTGATGCCGGCAACAAAGACTGAATTTGATCCGAAAAATTCGTAAGAATGTCCTGCTCAAACATCTTACAGGTCATTTCTCTGACCGTCGTAGACAGGACGCCGGCATCAGCCGCCAGGACGGCAATCTCGTCGTGAGTGCTTCGGATTGAAGTCACCCCATATCCCTCATTCATCCTGTTCACAGTCATGCCCAATAGACCACCGATTCCGTCCAGCCCGTGGATGAAATTAGGAGCAATTGCGTTCTTGGTCTTCCTCGTGTCGATCTTTCCGTTGCCTACGCGGATCTGATGCTGGCGAATGACTCGACCAATTGACGTCTTGATGTTCAGCGAGTTGGTTTGCTCATAGCGCATATCGATGAAGAAGTTGTTCGGCGTCCACCACATAGGAGTGACGTCGTTCTCAACACACAGTTGAGCTACATCCTGAAGCCAAGCCATGCATACCTGTGCTGATCCAACCACCTGGGAGATGGACTGCCAGATGATTTCAGCCAAGTAAGCACAAGGCTTGTACGTCTCTTCTCCAAACGGGTTGACCTTGTGCTTTGACTTCATCGTCTCATAGAACCACTCAGTCGTGTACGTTTTACAACTGTAGAACGTGGATCCATACGGCAAAGTCATCGTCTGTCGCTTTGTCGTAGACCTGTTGATGCCGAAGGAAAGCCAAAGCTTCGCATACGGATTCGTGTCTGATGCGAGACGCTGCTTGACTACTTCAGCGACTTGACCATAGATGTCGTTGGGCTCGTCCCTCTGCAAACAGTTCGTCGCCATAGCTCCTACGGAATCTCGAAGCAGCAGCGAGTACAACTGAAGACCTTGAGTCGTTGCGTCCATTGAGATCGGGAGCCGGCTCATGTAGCCGTTGCCGTGCTTCCTGTACCCAGCCCACTCCACGCAGCCGGCAAGGAACTGAAGCGGCTTGTCGGCTGAAGCCCAGTCACTCACGTCGATCGGGTTCTCACCAATCGCTCTGATCCAATCGTCGTTGTCGTTGACCCAGTCAATTCGCTTCTGGAACGCAAGCTTGTCGTGACCAAAGCAGTTCGCAATGTGGATTGCAAGCCAACCCACGTTCGTGTCGTCAATCGGCTTGGCCTCATCAAACAGCAGCAGACCCTTCGCAACGTCCGGACCTTGAGGTTGAAGGTAGTACGGAATCGGATACTCGCGCCCACGGAAGTCGAGTTGACGTGGATACCAGATCGGCTTGGACTTGAACTTGTTAGCGAGGTAGAGGATCTTTGAAATCTGAAGCTTCTTGGACTGAAGGCGTTCATTCTCAAAGTGAATCCGTGCCGCCTCTTTGCGCCACCGCCGGCGCGCGTCTTCGTTCGTGTCGATGTCCGAAGGCTTTGACGGGATGATCGCCTCAACTGCGGGGATGCCGCTGATCTCTCGGCCGTTCTCCCAGCAGTGCTGAAACGTCTCAAACACGGTTTCGTTGATACGAAACGCCGTGCGTTGCAGCGTGTTTACAGCGTTGTAAACTTCCGGCATTCCGGATGCTTCAACGACCTGGTTGTAACTCTTTGACCGGCTCTTGATCAGCGGTCTGTTCCGAGCAAAGACGATTCCATATCCACCGTAGACAGGGCGCTTCCAGTCAACTGGTGTTTCCACCATCGGCAAGTAGACAGGCTTGAGCAGTTCCCCTGCCTTGTGGGCGTTCTTGAGCCAAGACATCAACTCGTCCGTCGGGCGAACAAGAGTGACGGACTTGCCAAGAATGTTCGACCTAGTGACGATGTCAATGATCCCGGTTGACTCGCGCATCAACTCAATGCAGACGATGCCAACTTGAACCAAGTCCTTCTTGTCCCAAGACGGCAGCGGCACGTTCGCTATCATCGCCGCCTTCTTGATGAACTTCGCCTTCTTGTTCGCGCTGAGGTTCTTGTTGACGATCCTGTGTGTTGAGTTCCAGAACGACGGTTCGTTCTCCCGGATGTGACGGAATTGAACTTCGTCCTCAAGCAGACGCGCAACTTGAGTCGCCGTGCTGACGATCTTCCTGTTCTGACTGATGCAGTCGAGGACGGCCTGGGACGTGATTGCTGCCACTACGTTTGGCGGCAACTGGATCAAGTATGGATGTGCACGATGCCGCCGGCCAGGCCGTCGGGCCGACTCAGCGATCCAGCGCTTGATTGATTCTTCGAGCTTCGAGACGCACTCGCCAAGCAGCCGTTGGCCGGCGTCAGTCGTGCTTTCAAGGCCAACCTCACGCGCCTTGTTGATCCTGTTCCAGTATCGACTCTTGCCGAGTTCCGTCATTTCCTTGTTGACCTGGGATTGATCCACAATTCCTCCTTGGGTTTACTTGTGTAAACTAAAGCCCCCGCCAATCTTACGACTGACGGGGGCGCTCACAGGAGAAACCTGTCCCAGTTTACTGGGTTAGTTGATCACGGGTTGGAGCTACTCTGAAATTCAGCGACGATCTGCTCAGGCGTCTTGCGCTCCAACTCGAAGGCTTCCTTGACCAGACGGTGAAGCGCACCGAACCGGGCAGTAGCGGCGAACTCGCTGCGGCCGCGGTAGTACGACGTGAAGGCGTTGTACAGCGACCAGACCGTCCGTGGCTTGAACTCAGGGTGCTCGGGCGTGTGCCAGTGCCGCCACACCTCACCGATGCCGGTCGCCGGGATGATGTTCCGGCGCATCGACTCCATGATCATGTAGTCACTGCGGCTGCGATCGACGCTGACGTGCTCGTACTCCTCGAACATGTCGATCGTAGCGGCCGCACGGAGCCGAACGGTCTTCGCGGACATCTGCACGAAGTGGTCAAGCCGCTTGTACACGAACCCTGTGTGGCGGGTCTTGAGCGCCAGCTCTGCGCTCATCATGCCGTTCGTGCACACGGCGACCCGAGTTCCGACGCCCGTACTGATCGCGCGGCTCTTGTCGTAACTGTTCATAATCGCCGCCTCGAACCCCAGGTCGTCGCGAACCGGGAGCCCCTCTCCTGCGAGGCTGAACTTCGTCACGAACTGGGAACCGTTGGAGAAGTGAACTGGCTCGGACAGCCTGAACCCCTCCTTCTCCAACTGGACGGCCCACTTGTTGACCAGATCCATCTGCGGGACGGCGCTGTAAGAGGACGTCGAAGGCGGGACGGGAATCGCTCGGATCTGGCTCTCCGTGAGTGCTGAGCCCCAACGCTTGTTGGTGTAAGTGGACGGACGGGCGGGGATGGTTGCAATCGCAGTCATTGAAGTTTACTCCTGTAAACAGTTACTTGGACTTGATGTGGTCGGCGAACGCATCAACGATGATGCTTCGCAATTCGGGCCTAGTAGTCAACTGGCGGAACATCTCTGCGGCGAGGAGGCGGACAAACCCCTCATTCGACAAGTGCGACGCAACTGCGGTGGTGCTGACCCTTTCGGCCAGACGGTCGTAGTTGCACTCCATCGTGCCCTCCGCCAGGCGGGCGATGTTGATGCGGGACGCGAGGTCTTCCATGTCGATCTCAGCTGCGAGGTCGCTGAGGCTGATCTCGTTGCCGAGGTCGCTGAGATCGATCTCATCTGCGAGGTCGCGGAGGCGGATCTCGTTGGCAACGTCGGCGAGATCAAGGTTGCGGACGATGTCGTCACAGTCGATTGTCAAGGTCACTTCGGTCGTCATGTGTATCTCCGTTTACTTGTGTAAACACTTGCGAGGCTTCGAGCAAGAACGCCTTGCCCGCAGGTACATTGTACCATAATTCGTCTGAAATGTCAAGGGTATTAGCACAACGGGCGGGTCGCTCCGCCCGAAGTGCTACAGGAGTTTCAGTAGTCGCCGGCGTAGTAGGGCGTGGTCCCTTCGTCAAGCAGACGCTGAGCGAACCCAACGAACTTGCCGATCTCGTAGATGTGGCGACCATCTACGCGATTCCCAAATTCGTACCAGTCGTCGCCGGCCGACAGCCAAATGCGGATGTCTTCGAGCAGACGGTAATCGATCCGCATCTCGATGCCGTTGAACTTGCTCTCCTTGAGCTGTTCGATCGTGAGATCCTTATCGATCTCCTCGCGCAACTCGCGGCGTCGAATCCAGACGTCGCGCATGAACTCGTGCAGATCGTAGCACTTGCGCCAGTATGCGAACTCGTGCTTCGTGTCTCCGACGCGGTAGTAGGCGTATTGATCAAGTCCCATGTGTCATTGCTCCTGTTTAAGTGGTTTCGGAATCGTAAATCTCCCACAGGCGGAGAACGCGGTCTAGATACTCATCCTCGTCAGCAGTGATCCAATAAAGGTCACACCACGGTGGATCGCGAAGCGTATGGATGAAAGGAATTGCACGATTGAGTTCTCCTGGGGTTGTGGCGTATTGAATTACGCTTGAAATGCTGTCGCTGATGAACGTCGTTCTCGGTTCGATGGTCATTCTTGAATTGTATTTCAGTGCTTCCGGTAGTCAACATTGCTGATGGAGCTAGACCAACACGCACGGCATGAGCCGCACTTGCCGTCGTTGTCCGGAGCGTGACACGGGAACCCGACGCCGGCGCTCACAGACGACGTGTGAGGGTGCTCGTTGTTCGTGTACGCAACGCCGACCATTGCTGCGCTGAGCCTGACGACAAGGTTGGACGGAGGCGTGATGCCTGAGACGTACTGCTTCTCGCGCGTCGGGAGCCAATGACTGACTTCGGGTGTGTACTTGGCGACGAGGCAGATCAACTTGTAGTGGTTTACACCAAGTAAATCGCCGGAGTCGTGCCACCGAAAGTGAGTGTCGCCTGACTTGCGAATCGACTGAACCATGCCGACAGCCCAGGCGATCGGGTCTGACTTGAGGCGATCAAGGCGGCGCTGCATTGCCGCTTCCACGTTCTTGAAGACGTAGCGACCCTTGAGCGCGTAACACCCGCTGCACACGCTACCCTTGACCTTCCGCAACTGACTACCCGTGCGGCAGATCTTGGCGCTGATTGACCAAGCGCGGCTTGGCATCTTGGACGGGGCTGACAAACCGCCCGTGACTGAATCTAGCTGACTCCACGTCCTGACGGCCGGCGCCGCGGCTAACGCTGCGACGAAGTCGTCCTCGGATACTGAGGCAATGTCTCGTCCTGTGAGCACGTTCAACTGCATGGTTTCAATCCTTTTTGAAGTAAGACGGTAGGAAGTAGGCTGCTGCGCTGATGGCTATTGCGACGTACAGCGCAACGACTAAGTGACGAAACGTCATGTTGGTGGGTGGTTTACTCCTGTAAACGGACACTGTGAGGCGGAAGACGATCCCCCGCTGTGTCTATTATACCACAATTACGCTGACGTGTCAAGGGTATTACACGACGGCCGGCCCAGGACGCCGGCCCCCTGCGACCGCTATCATCGGCCGGCACGGCGGAAACAAAAAACCCCCGCGTCCACAGGCGACGCAGGGGCAAACGGATGAGTCGGGTTGAGTTTACACAGGTAAACAGGTCTGCCGCGGGACAAACAGACCACGATAATACCCGCGCAACCAGGCCAGGCACTCGGCGGCTGGATACTGGCACACCTCAATGTAAATTGAGGGGTCGAGGCTAGAGACTGCGGTAACGATCCACTCCGATGAAGCCCCGCGCCGAAGCAGCAACTTACGCGCGTCTCCGAGCTCGTAGTAGCGTTCGTTGATCCCGGCGACAAAGTCTTCGAGTTCTGCCTTTGAAACTTTTGGCTTTCGCATGGTTTACTCCTGTAAACCCCCGCCCGGAGTTCGTCCGGGCAGGGGATTGGTTGGTTGACTCAGCAGCGGGGCAGGCACGTTGACAGATCGATGTACTCCGTGCAATCGGTCGTCGGGCCGACGATGCGCACGGTGTCGCTCAGGACGTGCTGAAGCACACCGAAGAGATCCTCATCGCTGAGGTGCTTCCAGTTGACGACCTGACTGCCCCACATGGCGTAGAGCACCATCGCCGTGCCGCAGAATGCGCGCTTGGCTTCCAGGATTTCGGCTTCGGTGCGACCCTCAGCCTTGGCGTTGAATTCCTCGATCGTCGGGAGGGACACGCCCATGTACTCCTTGAACTTCTGACGGTCGCTGCCGACCTCAGCGATCTCGGAGTCGAACTGGATCGCGGCGACCAGTTCGTCGATGCCGTCCCGGACCAACTCCTTGATCACGCGCTTGCGCTCGTTGACGAGTGCTTCGATCTTGGACACGTTCTGCTTAATGCTGTAGGTGAACACTTGTGTTTACTCCTGTAAACCGGACTCTGACTGGGCGGAGACGTTCCCCGCCGCTGAGTCCATTATACCATAATTCCCCTGACGTGTCAAGCGTATTAGATGGAGC
>Ga0079299_1000479_pt1 | contig 9989 bp, 11 predicted proteins | sample Wag4_2014_7_11_2_FD_76334 | JGI IMG/M metagenome (GOLD analysis project Ga0079299, IMG submission 76334) | Lake water microbial communities from Ohio, USA - Utica-2 Time Series LW 2014_7_11 | ecosystem: Environmental > Aquatic > Freshwater > Lake | place: USA: Ohio | collected 2014-07-11
AGCCTGTACCGCGCGGTGGACGTCAGGCAGCTGATCATCAGCAGGCGGACGTTGTGACCTAGAGTCCGATTCGCCTTGCCTTTGCGGCGATCTGAAGGGCCAGCCTCTCGGTAATGAGGACGTCCGGTGCCCGGGCGGTCTTGCAGGCCCGGTCTGCAGCCAGGATGTCCCCCTGGACACCATCGAGTGTCTCCAGGCTCCAGGACCTCGCCTGACGCAGGAACTCGCGTTCGTCCTTCCAGAAAACCCCCGAGGCCTTGGCTGCCTCCTGAAGGCCGGCCCCGTTCCGGGCGAGGGTGAGGGTGCGCCGGAGCTTTCCCAGGTGCATGCCGAGTGCGCGGACTGCCCCGGGACCTGAAAGCCCTTCAAGCGCCGCCCGTCTCAGGCCCGCCTGGGCCTCGGCCAGCCTCCCGCCAAAGGCGTCTGAGGCGGCACCGGCCAGGGAGGCCTCAGGCTCGACGCCCAGGAAGGCCTCCAGGTCCTTGGGTCCCGCCGTCACCCCGGACCCGGGGCCCAGGAAGAGGGCGAGGCGCTCGATTTCGCGCCGGGCCACGCCGCGCTCGTGGGGTAGCCTTCCGACGAAGAGGGCGAGCGCCTCGGCGTTGAGGCCCACCCCATCCTGGGCCAGGGCCTCCCGCGTCATCCGGGCGACATCACCCACCTCGTCCTCGTAGCAGGGAATGACGGCGCAGGCCGGCGCCTTCTCGGCGGCCTTCCGGAGGGCTGAATCCCGCCCTAGCGCCCCGGCTTCGACCAGAAGGAAGGCGTCGGGGTTCAGCTCCCCGGCCAGGAGGCGGGAGAGGGCCTCCACAGCCAGCTTCTCACTTGCCGCCCGCTCCCCGCCCAGCCGCAGGCGCACCAGCCTTCGCCCGCCCATCAGGGACTGAGCGGCCAGCTCGCCCTCCAGGCGGGCGTCGTCCCCGGCCAGGTCGCCCTCGGTCAGGAGGGCAACATTGAACGGATCGTCGGGGTCCTCGGTGACCTGTTTCGCCAACTGTGCGGCCCGTTCCCGGACCACGCCGAGGTCCCGCCCATAGATCACCGCCGCCCGGATCCCGGGGTCTGGCCGGGCCAGGAAGCGCTCCAGGTCGGGACGGCGGCTGAGGATCACCCCGTTCAGGACCCCTGGCTGGCCAGGAAGCTGGACAGCTCGACCTGGATCCGGCGGGCCGCCTCCTGCGCCCCCCGGGCCTGGGCGTCCTGCTGGGCGATGACCGAGGCGTAGGGCTGGTCCGCCGAGTCGTAGGTCAGCTCGACCCGGACCGTGCCGGTCTTCAGGGGCTCTCCCCCCGAAGAGGCGGTCAGGGTGTAGGCGGCAGTCAGGACGTATTCATACCGCGTGGCGACATTGTCCACCCGCACGCCCCGGGGATACCGGAGCTCGGAGAGGGCCACGTCCAGCCGGTAGGCGGGCGGCAGAGCGGCCCGATGGCCGAGGGCGTCGTCCAGCTGCTCGCGCAGCAGGGCCCCGGCCCGGCCTTCGGGGGTAGTGACCTCGACGGCAGCGAGGGCCGGGCCGATCTCCGGGTTGGCGTAGAGGGGCGTAAAGCCGCAGCCGGACAGGCCCAGGCAAAGGGCTCCAGCCAGGCTGGCGAGGGCTGCGCCCGCCCTCACGGGGCCGCCACGATGTTGACGATACGGTCCTTCACCACAATCACCTTGCGGATGGTCAGGCCCTCAAGACGCCGGGCGGTCTCCGGGTCGTCAAGCACCAACTTCTCGACCTCGGCCGGATCCGCGCCAGCCGGCGCCCGGATCTCCCAACGCCGCTTGCCATTGACCTGAACCGGCAGGGTGAGCTCGGCCTCCCGGGTGAGGGCCTCGTCGAAGGCAGGCCAGGGGGCGAAGACCACCATGCCCTCGCCGCAGATGCGGGCCCAGCACTCCTCGGCCAGGTGTGGAGTAAAGGGGGCGATGAGCCGGGCGAAGGTCGACAGGGCCGCAGCCCGCTCGGCCAGGATGGCGGTCTCTGCGCCGTCGGCCTTGTGCTCCTTCAGGAGGTTGAGGAATTCGTAGAGGCGAGCGATCCCGGAATTGAACCGGAAGGTCTCGATGGCCTCGGTCACCGCCCGGGTCAGACGGTGGGTGGCCCGGCGCAGTGCCTCGGCCCCGGGGTGGGCCGGATCGGCTGCGTGCGGGCCGGCCGGCTGGCTGTCGAATTCGCCCCAGACCCGGTTGACGAACCGCCAGGCACCTTCGACCCCGGCGTTGGACCATTGGGCGTCCCGTTCCGGGGGCGAGTCGGACAGCACGAACAGGCGCGCGGCGTCGACCCCATAGACCTCGAAGATATCCCCGGGGGAGACGGTGTTCTTCTTGGACTTGGACATCTTCTCGGAGTCGCCGATGACCACGGGCGTGCCGTTGGACAGGAGGCGGGCCCGTCGTGTCCGGCCCTCGGTCTCGATGGCCACCTCGCCGGGCTCCACCCATTCGCCGCTCTGGAGGCGATAGGTCTCGTGGGTCACCATCCCTTGCGTGAACAGGCCGTCGAAGGGCTCGCGGGCCGACAGATAGCCGGCGTCGGCCAGGGCCTTGGTGACGAACCTCGCATAGAGAAGGTGAAGGACCGCGTGCTCGATCCCGCCGATGTACTGGTCCACGGGGAGCCAGTAGTCCGCCGCCTGACGCTGGATCGGCTCGGCGGCCTCGACATCGGTGAACCGGGCGAAGTACCAGGAGGAATCCACAAAGGTGTCGAGGGTGTCGGTTTCCCTCTGCGCCGGGCCGCCACAGGCGGGGCAGGCGACATGCTTCCAGGTGGGATGGCGGTCGAGGGCGTTGCCGGTCTTGCCGAAGACGATATCCGCGGGGTGGGCGACGGGCAGGCTGTCCCTGGGCGCCGCCACCACGCCGCAGGCCCCACAGTGGATGACCGGAATCGGACATCCCCAGGCCCGCTGGCGCGAGACGCCCCAGTCCCTCAGGCGGAAGACCGTGGCGCCTTCTCCGGCGTCATCCGCCTCCAGCCGGGCAATGGCCGCCGCCTTGGCGGATTCGATGTCCAGGCCATCGAGGAATCCGGAGTTGAACAGGGCCCCTGGTCCGGTCCAGGCCTCCTCGCCCACCGCGAAGGCCGCCGGGTCCGCCCCCGGGGGCAGGACGACCGGTCGGACCGGCAGGCCATACTTCCGGGCGAAGTCCAGGTCACGCTGGTCATGGGCCGGGCAGCCGAAGATGGCACCCGTGCCGTAGTCCATCAGGATGAAGTTGGCGATCCAGACTGGCAGCTCGAGGGCGGGGTCGAAGGGGTGGCGGACCCGCAGGCCCGTATCAAAGCCCAGTTTCTCGGCGGTTTCGATTTCGGCCTCGGACACCGCCCCGCGCCGGCAGGCGTCGACGAAAGCCGCCGCTTCCGGGCTGGCCGCCGCGACTTCCGCCGCCAGGGGATGGTCGGGGGCCACGCCCACAAAGGCGGCCCCGAACAGGGTGTCGGGTCGGGTCGTATAGACCTCCAACCCCTCCGTTCGCGCGGGATCGGTGAAGCGGAAGGCGAAACGGGCCCCCCGCGAGCGGCCGATCCAGTTCTCCTGCATCACCCGGACCTTCTCGGGCCAGCGCTCAAGGGTCTTCAGGTCGTCGGTCAGGGCGTCAGCGTAGTCGGTGATCCGCAGGAACCACTGGCTGAGACGCCGCTTCTCCACGACCGCGCCGGATCGCCAGCCCCGGCCGTCGATGACCTGCTCGTTTGCCAGGACCGTCTGGTCCACCGGATCCCAGTTGACCAGGCTCTCCTTGCGATAGACCAGCCCCTTCTCGAACAGATCCAGGAACCAGGCCTGTTGGCGTCCATAATAGCCCACGTCGCAGGTCGCGAACTCCCGCGACCAGTCAATGGACAGGCCAAGCTCCTTCAGCTCATCCCGCATCCGGCTGATGTTGTCGTAGGTCCAGGCCTTGGGGTCGACGCCGCGCTCCATGGCGGCGTTCTCGGCGGGCAGGCCAAAGGCGTCCCAGCCCATGGGGTGAAGGACATTGAAGCCCCGGGCGCGCTTGTATCGCGCAATGACGTCGCCGAGGGCGTAGTTGCGCACATGGCCCATGTGCAGCCGCCCCGACGGGTAGGGAAACATCTCGAGGACGTAGTACTTGGGTCGCGCGGGATCCGGTGGGCCTGCGCGGAAGGCGTCTGCGCTCTCCCAGGCGCGCCTCCACCTGGGCTCGGTATCTTTGGGATTGTATCTGGCCATGGCGGACATACCGTCGGATCAGGTCAAGGAGGGCCCCGGAAGGCTCCGGGAGGGGCGCTCCGGCGATCCCCTTCGACCCCTCAGGCCCACCAGGTTTCGCCGGTCAGGTTCGGTGGGCGACGCCAGGACAGGTCCTGCGTTCAGCCCGGCGCGCTCGAAAGTCGCACCTGCCGGGCCCGTGTAAGTATCGCATTCTCGACGTCCACCTCGGTCTGGGCGTTCACCTGGGCCTCGGTCCAGGTCCCCTTCGCGTCGCGGACCTGCCGGAAGATGGCCACGTTCAGGCCATCAGCGCGAAGCCGGCTGTCGAGGATGTAGACTGTTGCCTTGAAGCGCTCGTCGGGCTTCTCGGGATTGACGTACCAGTCTGTGATGATCACGCCGCCGTAGGGATCGGCGGAGGACAGGGGCATGAAGGACAGGGTGTCCAGGGCCGCACGCCACAGATAGCCGTTGACGGAGACGGCCGGTCGGTCGCCCCCCCCGGAGCCGCCCTCGAAGACGCTGAACGGGTTGAAGCCCTGGGGCTCCTGGCCCTCGAAGGTCTTCGGGGCGCTGTTCGACGCGCAGGCGGCGAGCGAGGCGGCGGCGAGAATCACCAGACCCACCCGCAGGCTCTTCTTCAGGACTCCGGTTTCAGACGGCATCCGCACCGCTCCACACTTCAGGGCCCGCACCCCGCGGTGCGAACCGGCGCCACCCCGCGCCGAGCCCTCTATATCAACGCCCGGACAGGTGCCAAACAGGAATCGCGTGACCCCGCCGCCACAGGTGGGGGGGGATTCGGGCCCCCGGACGTTTCCCGAGGTTGCTCCACCGATCCCGAGCCCTTAAGCGTGAGTTTCGCCCATTTTCGGGCGCAATCGGCTGCCAGACAGCCAGAATGGTGATGATGTCTTCTCGTGCGACCCTCCTGCGCACCTGCGCTTCGCTCGCCGCCGGGGCTTTCCTGGCCGGCGCGGCGTCGATCGCGCATGCGGAGCCGGCGCGCAAGGCCGAGGACTTCACCGTCCGTATGGACCAGTCCGCCTCTCCCGTGGGCGGAAACTCCCTGACCTGGGACGCCCGCAAGGGCCGCTGGGGCATGACCTTCAACGTGCAGACCGCTCCGACCCGCGATTCTGAGTGGGCGGACGTGAAGGCCGGGGCCTATTACCGGGTCTCGCCGGCCCTGAGGATCGGCGGGGCGGTGTCCATGGGCGACCAGGCTGGCCAGCCTGAGGCCATGCGCAAGATCACCCCGCAACAGCCGGCCCCCCGGGTGCGTCTCGAGACTGCCTTCAAGTTCTGAGGCTGAACCCGACCCCTGCAAGTCCCGCCGCGCCCGTCATGCGCAGGCGCCCCGCCGTCGTGTCATCGATTCCGCCGAGGGCATAGGCGGGCGCCGAGGCGGTCCTCACCCGCGCTGCGAAGCCCAGGGCCCCGAGGGGCGCGCCGGCTGAAGGCGAGGCCGACGGGAACACCGCCGAGAGGACGAAGGCGTCAATTCCCGACCGCCGCGCCGCCCGCGGGGAATGGGCGGCCGCCGTGATCAGCCAGCCCGGTTTCCTCAGGCGCGGGGCCCTGCCCGCGAGGCGCTCGGGAAGGTGGAGCCCCGCCGCGCCCGACCGTGCGGCCAGTCCGGCGTCAGCCCCCACCAGCAGGACCAGGCCCCGGCGCCGGGCAACGGCCACCAGGGCGCGGGCGATCTCCAGCCGGTCCGGCGCGCCAAAGGCCCGGTAGACCAGGCCCGTCCCCCGGGGCAGCCGGCGGGCGAGGGCGACAGGATCCGGCGTCCGTTCCGGGTCGGTGAACACCAGGAGGGGCGGCGGCAGGGCCTTTCCCCCGCCCCGCCTCCGGCCTAGGTATGCGGCGGTCCGCCCGACGGTCCAGAAACCGGAAATGCCTGTGTCTCCCTCGCTCGACGCCATCCTAGCCCGAATCGTTGTCGCCGAGCAGGCGGCTGCCCGCCCGGCCGGCTGCGTCACCCTGACGGCTGTCTCCAAGCAGCAGCCCTGGGAGGCCATCGCCCCCGTGGTCGCCGCCGGGCACAGGGTGTTCGGTGAGAATCGCGTCCAGGAGGCCGAGGCCCGCTGGACCGGCCGCCGGGAAGGCCTCGAGCTGCGGCTCATCGGGCCTCTCCAGACCAACAAGGCCGAGGCCGCCGCGGCCCTCTTCGACGTCATCGAGAGCCTGGACCGGGACCGGCTGGCCCTGGCCCTTGTCGCTGCAGCCCAGAAGACCGGGCGACTGCCACGGCTCCTGGTCCAGGTGAATACGGGTGAGGAGCCCCAGAAGGCCGGCGTGCTCCCCGCCGACGCAGACGCCTTCCTCGACCGGGTCCGCGGTGACCTTGCCCTGCCGGTGGAGGGGCTGATGTGCATTCCTCCGGTGGGCGAACCGGCGGGTCCCCATTTCGGCCTGCTGGCCCGGATCGCGGACCGCAACGGCCTTCCCGTCCTGTCCATGGGCATGAGCGATGACTTCGAGACCGCCATTGCCTTTGGCGCCACCCATGTCCGGGTGGGTTCAGCCCTCTTCGGCGCCCGGAACTAGGGCTGGAAGCCGCCGGGAAGGATCGCAAGGGCGTCCTCCGGCCCCGCCAGGGACAGGAGGTCCAGCAGGTCCTCCCGGCGCACGGCGACGCATCCGGCCGTCGCCGACCAGTCCGGCTGGGCCAGGTGCAGGAAGATGGCCGACCCCATCGGGCTGACGGGCGGATCGTCGTTGTGGCCCAGCACCACGATCAGGTCATAGACCCGGTCGTCCCTCCAAAGGGTCTCAGCGCTGGCGGGATAGGGCAGGCGGACGGGGCGGTTGTAGGCCGGGTCCCCGGGGGCATCGCACCAGCCGTCCACCGGCGTCAGCGCCTGGACAGGCAGGCGGGTCTTCGGTGCCGGCTCGCGGTCGGGCCGGTAGAGGACCTTCCGGAAGGGCCAGACTCCCAGGGGCGAGGCACCGTCACCCTCGCGCTTGTCCGCCGCCGGAAGGACCCCGGACCGGCCCAGGGCGCAACGCACCCGCCTGCCGCTGATATCGAGGCTTCCGTCCGAGGTCGCCGAGAAGATCATTCCTCTGTCTCCACTCCCGTTCCGACCCTTCGAAGGGCCGTCTTCAACTGGACCCTTGGCGGGGCCCGCCCTCAGGGTGCATGTTCCGGCTCATGGCTCAACCCAAGACCCTGCTGATCATCGACGACAATGACGAGCTCAGGACTGAGCTCGCCGACCTCCTCGCCTCCGGGGGTGACTTCGAGGTCGTCCAGGCGGCCACCGGTGCCGCGGGCATCCTCGCGGCCCTCGAGTCCCGTCCGGATATCATCCTCCTGGATGTCGACCTTCCGGATACAAACGGCCGGGAGGTGTGCCGGGAGCTCCGCGCCCAACATGTCGCCTGTCCGGTGATCATGCTGACCGCGGCTGATGCCGAGACGGACATGGTGGGCGGGCTGGACGCCGGGGCCAACGACTATGTCACCAAGCCCTTCCGCCTGGCTGTCCTGCAGGCCCGGATCCGCGCCCAGCTTCGCAGTCATGAGCATTCCGAGGGTGCCGTCTTCCGGCTCGGCCCCTACGAGTTCCGGCCGGCGGCCAAGGTTCTGGTGGACAGTTCGGGACGCAAGGTTCGGCTGACCGAAAAGGAAACCAACATCCTGAAGTATCTCTACCGCGCCGGCGACAAGTCGGTGGCGCGGGAAGAGCTGCTGGCCGAGGTCTGGGGCTACAACGCCGGTGTGACGACCCACACCCTCGAGACCCATGTCTACCGGCTGCGCCAGAAGATCGAGTCAGATCCCGCCGGCGGCCGGCTCCTGCTGACCGAGGGCGGCGGATACCGGCTGGTGCCCTGACCGCCGTCAGGATCCAGTTCCGGTTCTAGAGCCTGAAGTCCGCCGTGACCGGCGCGTGGTCGCTGGGGCGCTCCCAGGCCCGGACCTCGTCATGGACCCGGGCGCTGGCGCCGTCCGCCAGGGCGGGCCCCCGAAGGCCGTCGGAAATCCAGATGTGGTCCAGCCTCAGGCCGCGGTTCGACGCGCGGAAATCGGCAGCCCGGTAACTCCACCAGGAGAACAGCTTCTCGGGCTCGGGGACAGCCTCGCGCACCAGGTCCGTGAATCCGCCGGCCTCGCGCAGGGCCGCCATGGCCTCGATCTCGATGGGCGTATGGCTGACCACCTTCAGCATCTGGCGGTGGCTCCAGACGTCGTTCTCCCCGGGGGCGACGTTCAGGTCGCCGGTGATGACCAGGGCGTTGGCCGGATTCCGGCGGCGGGCCTCGGCGGTCAGTCGGGAGAAGAAGTCCAGCTTGTGTGCGAATTTCGGATTGGTCTCCGGGTCGGGCGTGTCGCCCCCCGCCGGGATGTAGAAGTTCTGGACCTCGATCCCCGACACCCGGGCCCCGACAACCCGGGCGTGGCCTTCGCGGCAGAGGTCCAGGGCGGGGGCGTCCTCGAGGGGAAGCCGCGAGACGATGGCCACCCCGTGCGAGCCCTTTTGGCCGCTGATGCGCATGTGCGGGTAGCCGGCGGCCTCGAACTCGGCCCGGGGGAATTCGCCCTCCCTACACTTGATTTCCTGCAGGCACAGGACGTCCGGGTCCTGCTCGCGGGCGAACCTTGTCACCTGCTCGGCGCGGAGGCGGACAGAGTTGACGTTCCAGGTGGCGAGTCTCAGGCGCATGGCGGCTTCCCCGTCCGGCCCGAAAAGAAACGCCCGGAGGCGCAGGCCATCCGGGCGTAGTTATCTCTCTCGCGCCGCCACCGAAAGGGGATGATGTCCGGGGGCCGCAGGCCCGGCTGCACCGGACCCATGAGTTGCATCAGCGCAACTTCTGCTAGATTTGTCAAGTTTGAGAGCTATTTCTGTTGTGTGTGACGAATAGGTCACATCTTCCCGCGACCTGGCGCCTGGGGCCGCGGGTCCTTGATAATGAAGAGGCTGGCCGGCAAACCGCTGACCTTGCGGAAGTCCTTCAGCTCGACCCGGGTCGACCGACCCTGGGCGTCGGTCACAGTCCAGCCGGCAAGGGCAAGGGGGGAGTCGGAGAAGGCCAGGGTGATGCGGCCCTCTGCCTGTCGGCGGCTGTCCCGGGCCGTCACCTCGAAGCCCTCCCCATTGCGCCTCACCGCGGTCACCTGGGTGTCGCCGTCCAGGCGGATCTTCCGCGAGAGGAAGAGGGACAGGGGCGTGGCGGCCAGGGGGTAGCGCTCGAAGGTCTTCAGGCGCGGATCGGTCACCGTGACGTTGGTGCCGTCCGCCACCACCAGCAGGGACGCAGGTGGGGCGTAGGCAAAGCGGGCCTTGCCCGGACGGTGAATGAAAACCTCGCCCCGGCTGACCCGGCCCCGGGAATCGGTCTGGATGAAGTCACCCCTGGCCTCCTTCAGGTCCTCGAGCCAGGCGGCGGCCCGGGTCGCCAGGTCCCGCTCCGCCTCTCCCAGGTTTGGCGTGGCGGCGGCGGGTGCGGCGACGGCGGCGGCCAGGCCCGCCAGGGCAATGCGGCGTGTCGGCATGAGGTGTCTCCAGGGGCCGGAATGCGCCAGGCCGCCAACGGGGTCAATGCCCCGGAATTACGGCGCCTGCGGGGCGGGGGTCCTGTTCCGGCCCCGATCTGGCCCTGGCCTGGCCCCTGTCAGGCTGGAATGCGGATGGGGTGTCGTTGGGGTCTCAGGGCGGCGGTGGCGCGAGGATCTCACGCTTGCCCGAGTGATTGGCGGGGCTGACCACGCCCTCTTTCTCCATGCGCTCGATCAGGGACGCCGCCCGGTTGTAGCCGATCTGCAGCCGGCGCTGGACATAGGAGGTCGAGGCCTTCCCGTCG
>Ga0079299_1000484_pt1 | contig 9938 bp, 4 predicted proteins | sample Wag4_2014_7_11_2_FD_76334 | JGI IMG/M metagenome (GOLD analysis project Ga0079299, IMG submission 76334) | Lake water microbial communities from Ohio, USA - Utica-2 Time Series LW 2014_7_11 | ecosystem: Environmental > Aquatic > Freshwater > Lake | place: USA: Ohio | collected 2014-07-11
AGTCGACTTCCATGTGCGCTGGAAACGCCGTCGAGGCATTTGGGGCACCTGGCCAGTTTCCTCCCACCGCCAAGTTCAGCAAGAGGTACATGTCTTCCTCGAACAGCCACGCGTGGTTGGGCAACACATCCGCCTTGTTCACCGCATAGTAGGGCTCGCCGTCCACCGTCCAAATCACCTGACCCGGCCACCACTCCACGCCGTACACGTGGAAGTCCTGCGTCCAGTTCACCCCGGTAGGCGCATCAAGATGATCTCCGAGAGAAAACAAATTCGGCAGCGCGCCCTGGTGGCAGGTTGCATGCAGCCGGTGCGGCGCAGAACCGATGACTTCCATGATGTCAATCTCCCCCGGCCACACCCCATTCTCACGCAGCATCCAGAACGCGGGCCATAGGCCTTGACCGCTGGGGATGCGAATGCGCGCCTCGATTCTGCCGTGCATGCCGAACACCTTGCCGCGGGACATGAGCCGCGCCGATGTGTAGGCCATGCCACCGACCGACTCCTGCCGGGCGACGATGTGCAGCCGACCGTCGGCCACATACGCGTTGTTGCTGGAGGTCGTGTAATACTGAAGTTCGTTGTTTCCCCAGCCGACGAGTCCGTACTGGGCACCCGTACCGGTTTCGAGGGTCCAGTTCGCGGCAGAGACGCCCGGACCGTCGAACTCGTCGGCCCAAACGGGCTCGGCGGAGGTTTGGGCCGTCGCCGGAACGGCAAAGGCCACGAGCATCCCCCCTAAACTCCACTTACCGAATCCGAACATGCCCGTGAAGTTCGTCCATAATCCGCGAACCCTCTCTTCCCTTCCCGCCGAACGTATACGGCCCCGGCTGCTCCTCCAGCGGGCGCGGCACGCCCATCCCATCCGAATCCCACGTGGTCACCCACACCGCACGGCAATTTGGAACCGTCGGCATTTCCCAACTGAGCGTTCTGCCTCGGGCACCGAGGAACACCGGCGGCACAGCAGGTCCTTCCTCGGTCATCGCGACAAGCTGCCACCCCGACGCCCGAAACCCATAACCGATGGCTCCGGGACCTGGCCACTGCGCATTCAGCTCCGGCACAGTGTTCCATCCGCCGCTGTCCACGATGCACCACACCCCCACCTCCACGTGGTCGAACCCCGCCGGTGGGTTCCAGACCGTCGAGTGCCTTCGGCGCAGGCGAACCTCCACTTGCCACCTATCCCCGCGTTCCACCACCGTCAACCGCCGAAGGTCCGCGCGGCCCGCGAACCCCGACGACGTGGGGTACTGCAAACTCCCTGAGCGTCCGGCATCGTCCCCCCGAGCATCCCGTTCGCGCACCAGCGTCTCCCGCGGCTGAACTACCCTCACCGTCCAGGCAGAATCTAACGACAGCGGTTGACCAACAGGGTCGATAGACCACTGGCCCACGCGATACACGCCGTGGGTTAGGTTCACAGGCAGTTCAGATTGCCACACGCCCTCAACCGTCCACGCCGTGCTCACAGAAGCCGACGCGACCGAGGAGGGCACAGACGACCCGCCCAGGCGAAACGCCATCCAGGACCGGGCAGGAACATGCAGCCACGCGAATCCATCCTCTACGGCTTGCCACAGCGGCGCCTCGCCCTCCAGCGCCACGGTCAGGACTTCGCCGGGGCGCATCCCCGATGCGGGCACATCTGCCCAGGCCACGGGCAGGTCGCTGGCATTGCATACCGTCCACACCGTGTCCCCCTCGAAAGCAGAACGAAGCACAAGAACACCGGGGGTCTCTGATCCATCCACCACCACTTCAGGCCACGCCCGCCGCCACGGCAACGTCTCCGCGCGGGTCCGCAACGCCGCCTTCACCCAGCGGTAATCCGCCGAGGTGGTGTCGTGCCTGCCGAATAGGTCCGCTCGCACCTCACGGTCACCTTGCTCGGTCCCGGCATAAACCACCACTGATCCTGGGAACAGCAGCAGCGTGCGGAAAGCCTGCCGGAACGCGGATTCACTGGCTTCGGCGCGGAACCGGGGCATATCGTGGTTATCGAGGAAATGCACGAGTTGGTGCTCGGGCGCGGGGAAAACCGCCTGCTGCGCCCGGATGCGAAACGCCAAATCCTCCACCGACGCGCCGCGGGCAAAGACACCGCGCAGGGTATGGGCAAGCGGGAAGTTGAGGCCCGCATCCGTACCGCGGTAGCCACGTCGGGCGAGGTAGCGCCGGATGGAGCGTTCGCCCGAAGCATCCCGTGGGCCGCTCTCGTTCCAGACTTCGCCGAAAGTGAACAGGTCGCGCCCGGCCACCGCCGCCTTGCGCTCCATGCCGGATGCCGCGCCGTCGGCCCAGAGGAAATCCGGCCAAAACGACCGCTCAACATACTTCTGGGTGTCGAACCGGATGCCATCGAGGGCGAGCGAATCCATCCACGCACCGTAGGCAGACCGCAAGGAATCCCGGACGACGGGGTTGCGCGTGTTGAGGTCGTCGAGGCCGCTCAGTTCGCCGGTGAGGACCTGCCGGCGGTTGCCGTAATCGCGGATCTCAGGCGTCCAGTGGTAGATGCCGGCCCGCCGGTGCGCAGCGAGCTGGGGATTGTTCAAGCTGAATGGAAAGGCGAGCTCCTGCGGATCGTAGGCACCTTCCCCTTCAACGGAGAAGAAATCGCCCGTGTGGTTCACGACCATGTCTTGGATGAGGCCCATCCCGCGGGCATGCAGGGCATCTGCAAGCCGCCGCCACTCTGCCCACGAACCGAAGCGGGGGTCGGGGGTGCGGAAATCCCGCGCCCAGTAGCCGTGGTATCCCGTGAAACTCGAGTCCCTATTCCAGGATGCGTTGAGCACGGGCGGGGTGAGCCAAACCGCCGTCGCCCCCAGTCCCGCGATGTAGTCCAGCTGCTCGAGCACCCCAGCCACGTCGCCCCCGTGGAACCGGTCGTCCCGTGTGGGATCGAACGCACTCGCCACCGCATCTCCGAAAGCCAGATTCGCCTCGCGATTGCCGTCGGCGAAGCGGTCGGTCATGGCGAAGTAGATGATGGCGTCGCGGGGATCGTGGATTTGGCCGAGCGCGGGCAGCGGGAGGCATACCACCCCAGCGTGCAGCAAACAGGAAAGCCGCCTCACCCCTCGGGCGAGACGGCTTCCAGTGAATACGAGCAAAATCAGTCGCAATCTGTTCCGAAGGCGGCGAGGAAGACCAGCAAGTCCGGTGTACCGACGACCCCGTCCTCGTTCAAATCGCCTGGACATGGGTTTGCCGCGTCAATGACGCACGACCCATCCTCCACGTTCGCAGCCGCGTTGTAGTTCGCTGCTTCCGGGTACGTGCACCCGAGGACGCGCGGCGTCGTGCACGAGCCATCGTCGCTACCTGCAAAGGGATCAAATTCAAGGCTGAAGGGATCCGTGCATCCTGCGCACGCATCGCAGCTGCCGAAGCACGCCGCGACCGTCGTCACATTCGCGCCGTTCACCGTCACCACGCGATTGCCTCCGTTTCCGCATCCGCTGACCAACTCGTCTTGACCCCATTCATTGCCGTTGACGAACTTGTACTCATGGGTGCCATTCGTCAGCACCACGGTCAACTCGTACACCCCGAAGCCGAGGTACGGTACAGCCGTTGTGGATGGATTCCAGCCCTGGAAACCGCCGGCCACGTGCACACCCGCCGCATTTACCGTGGTGTTCGACAGGTTCACGCGCAGGGTTACGAGGAATTGGCACGAACCGTCGTCCGCGGTGGCGTCTGCATCGTAGTTGAGCGCATCCGCATCCGTGCAACCGGGAACTCCTTGCGGACACGAGGTGCAGTAGTTGAAGCACGTCGTCGGGAGCACTTCAGCCGCGCCGCTGCGCGTGTGAATGCGGTTGTAACCGCCGACTCCGTTCGAGGCTCCACAGCCAGCGGTGGCAAAGTTTGCCGTCTCTTCGCCTGCGTTCACCTGCTGGCCGTCGACGAATGGATCGCCGTTGAAGAACTTGTAGGAGATTTCTGCTGCTCCCGCCACGTTGACCGTGGCGGTCCAAACCCCGTCTTCGTCGTCATCCGACATGGCAATAGATCCCGCCTGCCACGCTGGAGAAGTGAACGAACCCGCAAGCCAAATTCCCGAGGGGTCCACCGTCAAAAACGAGACATCCACTGAGAACGTAATGTCTGCAGCTGGGGTCGGAGCCGCACAGGTTGCGGTGCACTCCCCGAAGCACGTGGTCACTGTTACCGGAGAGGTACCGACGACGACTTCGCGGTTGTTGTTCACCGCGCATGACGATGGTACAGATTCGTCCGAACCCCACGCATTGCCATTGACAAACTTGTACTGGTACGTGGCCGCGGCGAGCTGCAGGGTGACCTCGTAAATACCATCTCCGTCTGGGTCAGACAACGCAGTACCTCCCGGGTTCCAGCCCTGCATCGAACCGGCCACGTGCACTCCGTTTGCACCCACCGTCTGCTGCGACATGTCCACTCGGAAAGTCACAGGAACGGTCGGAATTTCCTCGTTACACGCCACGCAATCGCTGAAACACACCACAGGAATCACGGTATCCGTCGAGCCCAAGGTCAGAAAACGGTTGTTGTTGTCCGAGGTGTTGCCGCATGCGGCGGGAACGTTTTCAACCCAATCCCAACCAGGACCATTCATGTACTTCCACATGATGTACGAGCCCGCTTCCACCTGTTGGGTGTAGGTGTAGATGCCATCGCCATTCGCATCTGTCATTTGGCTTGCCCCAGCGGTCCATCCTTGAAAGGACCCCGCGATGAAGACCCCCGCAGGATTTGCTCCGGCCTCGCTCATGTCCACCTGCCAGGTGACGTTGATGAGGTTCTGGGAAGTGGCCGCAAGCGTTAGCGCACACGCCCACACAGTGAGAAAGTAATGACGCATTCGGAAAGTGTTGATTCGGTGAAAACAGGCCCAAAGTGCTTTAAAACGCCATCAAATCACACTTCAGGTTGATGTAAAGTTAAGTAAAGGTGTACATGATACACCATCTAAGCCGATATTTTTCACGTTCGCGGTGCCCGCACCAGGAATGTCGCAAGTGCAGCAAGACAAAGACTTAGCCCTGCGAGCACCTGGGTGAAGATGGTGCCTTCGCCGAGCAAGGGATAGAGATAGGCGATGGCGCCGAGGGCGGCTACGATTTGGGGAATAACAATGAACATGTTGAAGATCCCCATGTACATGCCCATCTGCTCCCCCGGCAATGCCGCAGAAACAAGTGCATAAGGCATGGACAGGATGCTGCCCCATGCAATCCCGACGAGCGCGAAGCACATCGGCAACCACCCAGATGTTTCCGGCGTGAGGAAAAACATGCCAAGGAATCCCGCACCGCCCGCAAACAAGCTCACCGCATGCACCACTTTCCGATTGATTGCGCGGCTCGCCGTCCAGAGCGCTAGGACAAGCGCGAAGGCCATGGAACTCAATCCGTAGGTTCCCATCGCACTGGACACCTGGCTCGAGGCATCGTTGTACGCCGCAAAGGCCGTGTCGTAGTCAGCGGCTCCCGCTTCTGGCATGGGCGCGGCGAAGACGTGCTCCGTGAGCGCCGGTGTCGCAAAACTCCACATCGTGAAGAAGGCAAACCAGCTGAAAAACTGGACCCAAGCGAGTTGGCGCATCGTCGGAGGCATGGTGCGGATGGCCCCGAGGATGGCGCGCGCGCCTTTGCCACCGCCGAAAAAGCTGCCGGACTGGGCGAGGCGCTCTTCTGGGGTCGGGGGATCTTCGTCGGTGGTGAGGACGGTGACGAGGATGGAGCCGAGGAAGACGGCCGCGCCGATGGCGAACGAAACGTGGACGCTCGGCGGGACCTCGCCGGCGTCCGCCGTGTTCGACACGCCGAGCTGCGTCACGAGCCACGGGAGGCTCGAGGCGACCCAGGTACCTACGCCGATGATCAGGGTTTGGACGACAAAGCCGAACGAGCGCTGGTCGTCCCCGAGCTTATCGGCGACGAGGGCGCGGAAGGGCTCCATGCTGATGTTGATGGAGGCGTCGAGCACCCACAAAAAACCAGCTGCCATCCACAAGGCCGAGCTGTAGGGTGCGAAGAACAGCGCACACGAGGAGAGCACCGCGCCGAGGAGGAAATACGGACGGCGGCGGCCCCACCGCGGGCTCCACGTGCGGTCGCTCATGTACCCGATGATGGGCTGAATGAGCAGGCCGGTGAGCGGCGCAGCAATCCACAGCAGCGGCAGCTCGTCTTTTTCGGCGCCCAGGGTTTGGAAGATGCGGCTCATGTTTCCGCCTTGCAGGGCAAAGCCAAACTGGATGCCGAGGAATCCGAAACTCATGTTCCAGATCTGCCAAAACGAAAGCCGGGGGCGTACGGAGTGTTCCATGTCGATAGCGTGTGCGCCCAAGGTACATGAAAGTGTACGTTTCACACGAAGCTACTACAACGCAAGCGGGCCGCCCCGAAGGACGGCCCGCACACAAGTGAATTCAGTGCAATCAGTTGCAGGGCGTGCCGTACGCCGCAAGGAAGTTCAGCAAGTCGCCCGAACCTACCGTGCCGTTGCCATCGGTGTCGAACGGACAATCATTCGTCGCGGACAATTCACACGAACCGTTGTCGACCGTTGCATTCGGGTTGTAGTTCGGAGCATCTGGGTAGGTGCAGCCAAACACTGGGAACACACAGCTTCCGTTGTCCACAGTAGCGAGCGGGTTATAGTTCGCTGCGTTCGGGCTCGTGCATCCCACGAACACACAGCTTCCGTTATCGTAGGAAGCAGCGGAATTGAAGTTTTGAGCATTGAGGTACGTGCAGCCGCCGAGGATGCAGGATCCGTCATCGACATTCGCACCTGCATCGAAATTGTCGGCCGCGGGGTTCGTGCACCCCGGGTACTGGCACGATCCGTCGTCGTCCGTGGCCTGTGGGTTGAAGTTCGCGGCTGCATCGTCCGTGCAGCCCGGCACCTCCAACTCGTTGCAAACCCCGTCCCCGTCCGTGTCATTGATGCAATCGCCCGCACAGGTGTAGTACGTCTCCGCGTAGACACACGACCCATCGTTCACGTTTGCCGATGAATCGAAGTTGCACGCTGTGCTGTCCGTGCAGCCGGGGTACTGGCACGACCCGTCGTTGTCGGTCGCATTCGGGGCGTAGTTTGCCGCGGATGCGTCCGTGCAGCCCGGGATCTCCAGTTCATTGCATACCCCGTCGCCATCTGTATCATTGATGCAATCACCTGAACAGGTGTAGAATTGCTCGGGATACGTACACGATCCGTCCTCTGCTTGTGCAAAGGAGTCGTAGTTGCATGCGGTCGGATCCGTGCAGCCGAACAGCAGGTTCGGGAATACAATGACCTCGTTCACTTCCTGCGGGTTCTCACCGGTTTGCGCCCGGTACTGCAGATTGACTTGAAAGGTAACTTGACCGGTGGTGGTGAGCTGCGCCAAAAGCACCCGGCCCTCCTCATCCGGGAACGCGAGCGGTTCGAGATCCGGCAGCACGAACCAACTTCCACCTAGGGCATTGTTGATGGCAAATGCTCCTCCCCCTTCGAAAACAGCTTCGGCAGCGGTCGTGCCCACGGTGTTGACGGAAGGGGCACCGCCGATGGTCAACCAGCTGTCCTGAGCGAGTGCAGGGTCCAACGTGAGGAAAGCCGGGTTGATTTGGTGGTAAAACGCCTCTCCGAAACTATTCTGGTAGAAGGGCTGAGTAGATGAAATGCTGAGCGGATTGCCTGACTGCGCATATACAGCGGTGAGTTGGTCGTTCAGATTTGTAAAGTTTGCATACACCCGGAAGGTGCGCTGACCCGCCACTGGAAGGTTTTCGGAGACCATCTCATAGGAAAGGCCCACATAGCTCGGCGCCGGATACGTGCAAGAACCATCGTCAAGCAATGCCGCCGGGTCGTAGTTCGTGGCTCCCGAATCCGTGCACCCCGTCGGGGTTTCCGCTACCGGGAAGACCAACTCCACGCCATCCGCATTCCATGTCACACCATCCGCTGTTTGCAGTTGAAGATTGAAGCGTGCGGTCACCGTTCCGTCCGTGGTGACCTGGGCCAGAAGGACCTTACCTCCCACAGGCGTACCCTGGGTCGCTGTATTCGGCAAAATGTACAGAGAGCCACCTAAGAACGTGTTCACATTCAGCGCTCCTCCTGCTTCAAATGCTGGGAAGAACACGTCCATACCTACAGTGGACGCTGAGTTCGACGCCCCAGGCACTGCACCGAGCGTTACCCATGAATCGTACTGCAGAGCAGGCAAGAACTGGAAGAGTGCCGGATTGATTGCCGCCGCAGTAGGACCGCCGAGGGCGTCTTGGTGGAAGCCCGTGGTTGAGGAGAGCAGCCAAGGCGTTGTGCTGTAGCCATACAGGGCCACCACCTCCGCACTGGGTTGTGAGACATCGGCATAGATGCGGTACGTTGTTTTTCCGGGAATGCCGTCCTCAGCGACAACCTCATACGAGAGTCCCGTAACCAGACCATCTGCCCAAACGCACGTCCCGTTCTCCGTGGTGGCATCCGGATTGTAGTTGTCTGCCATTTCCGCTGTGCACCCGAATACTTCAAACTGGTCGCAGATCCCGTTTTGATTCACATCAATTAGGCAGTTGCCTGTGCAGTCGTAACCCGCTTGAGCGAAGGTGCAAGAGCCATTATCGACGTTTGCAGCGGCATCGTAGTTGCAAGCCGTGCTGTTTGTACATCCTGGAATCTGGAGGGTACCCGTGCACGTGCACGAAGCTGATAGCACATCCCCGACGGTATTCGGATTACCGTCTGAACAGGCATCACCCGGGAAGGTACACGACCCATCATCGACCTGGGCACCAGAATCGTAATTGCACGCAGTGGCATCCGTGCAACCTGAAGGCAAGGTCGGGAAGGTCGCCGACAGGCCTATGGTTTGGAGCGAAGCTCCGGAAGCATCCTCCCACTGGAAATTCAGGGTAACATTCATCACCCCTGTGGACGTCAGCTGGGCCACAAGCACCCGGTTATCCGGACCAGCGACCGCCGATGCCACCGAGCCTGGAATGATATACAACGCACCTCCGAGTTCCGTGGTGATGTTGAACCCCGTTCCTGCGGAAAAACTCGCCAAATACCCGTCCATCCCGACACTGCTCACCGTCCCCGCATCCGCTGAACTCGCAGGCCCCAGCGTCAACCAGCTGTCATACTGAAGATTAGGAAAGAAGGTAAACAGTGACGGATTCACGGCACTCGCAAAGTTGCCACCGAGGGCATCCTGGTAAAACGGAGCCGTCGACTGCATCACCCAAGGTGCCGAGGTCGTCGCATTGATGTAACCGAAAACAGAAATCAGCTCATCCGTAGCAAACGGGAGATGCGCGTACAAGCGATACGTTTTACCATTTGCGGATTCCCCGATGTAGTCGACATCGAGGGTTGCTGCCTGGGCATGCACTCGGGCTGTGCCCGCTGCAAGCACCCAGGCCAAACTAACAAGTAGAAAATGTTTCATGGCGGCAATTCGCTGAAGGAGATTCGGTTCAGTACCTCGCAAGATAGCTTTTTTCAGCTACTCACCCCCCACTCCCCAGAAATTCAGCCATCAACGCCGCGGTCGAACTGTCGTGGTCGTTCTGCCCCGCACCACCGCGCTCCAGTGCGGACTCGATCCTCCCTGCTAACCCTTTCCCGAGTTCCACTCCCCACTGGTCGAAGCTGTACACCCCCAGGAGCACCCCTTGGAAGAAAATACGGTGTTCTTGCAGCGCCACCAGCATCCCGAGGGAAAACGGGTCGAGCCGGTCCCAGCACCAAAACGAACTCGGCCGGTTCCCGGTGAAGGTGCGGTGCGGTGCAACGCGGTCAATGCGCTCCTCGCTTACCCCCGCGGTCCGCATTTCGCTCACAACATCTTCCCTCGATCGCCCGATGAGCAAGGCCTCCGCCTGCGCAAGTGCATGCGCAAACAGGACGCGGTGCGCAGCCGCATCCGAGCC
>Ga0079299_1000485_pt1 | contig 9920 bp, 8 predicted proteins | sample Wag4_2014_7_11_2_FD_76334 | JGI IMG/M metagenome (GOLD analysis project Ga0079299, IMG submission 76334) | Lake water microbial communities from Ohio, USA - Utica-2 Time Series LW 2014_7_11 | ecosystem: Environmental > Aquatic > Freshwater > Lake | place: USA: Ohio | collected 2014-07-11
GAATCCAGGTGCGGCTGGATCGTGGGATCGGCCTTCAGGAAACCCAGGAAATCGCCTTCGCCACGCCAGACCCGCATGGCGTTGGTCTGCACCGCAGAATAGGCGGCCTCGCGCGACATGCCCTTCTGGGTCAGGGCCAGCAGGACCCGCTGGGAATGCACCAGGCCGCCGAGGCGGTCGAGATTGCGCATCATGTTCTCGGGATAGATCATCAGGCGCTCGACCACGCCCGCAAGGCGGCGCAGGGCGAAGTCGAGGTGGATGGTCGTATCCGGTGCGATGGCTCGCTCGACGCTGGAGTGGCTGATGTCGCGTTCGTGCCAGAGGACGACGTTCTCCAGGGCCGGCGTCACGGCTGAGCGGATCAGGCGGGCCAGGCCCGTGAGATTCTCGGTCAGGATCGGGTTGCGCTTGTGCGGCATGGCGCTGGACCCCTTCTGGCCGGGATCAAAGGGCTCCTCCGCCTCCAGGACCTCGGTACGCTGGAGATGCCGGATTTCCACCGCCAGACGCTCGATGGCGCTGCCAGCCACTGCGAGGGCGGCGAAATAGGCGGCGTGGCGGTCGCGCGGGATGACCTGGGTTGAGACCGGCTCCACGGCCAGGCCCATCTTCGCGGCGACGTGGGCCTCCACCTCGGGGGCCACGTTGGCGAAGGTGCCGACGGCACCCGAGATGGCGCAGGTGGCGATCTCGGCCCGGGCGGTCACCAGACGTTGCCGCGTGCGCTGGAACTCGGCGTAGTGGCCGGCCAACTTCAGGCCAAAGGTCGTCGGCTCGGCGTGAATGCCGTGGCTGCGGCCCACGCAGGGGGTCATCCTGTGCTCCAGCGCCCTCCGCTTCAGGGCCGCCAGGACCAGGTCCACGTCCTCGATCAGCAGGTCCGTGGCGCGCGAAAGCTGGACCGCCAAAGCCGTGTCGTTGACGTCCGAGGAGGTCATGCCCTGGTGCAGGAACCGCGCCTCCGGCCCGACCAGTTCGGTGACGTGGGTCAGGAAGGCGATGACGTCATGCTTCACCTCGCGTTCGATCTCGTCGATCCGGTCGACGTTGAAGATCGCACCCCGGCCTTTTTCCCAGATGGTCCGGGCGGCTTCCTTGGGGATCACGCCGAGTTCGGCCATCTTGTCGGCCGCATGGGCCTCGATCTCGAACATGATGGTGAAGCGCGTCTGGGGCTCCCAGATGCGGGCGAATTCGGGGCGGGTGTAGCGCGGGATCATGCCTCGGGCTTCTAGGCCCAAGTGAAGGCGGATGCAAAGCCGGTGGCGGGATCAGCCGGCAGATGAACCCTTGAGGGTCTCGAGGTAGTACCGTCGGAAGGCGAGGGTAGCCCGGTCGGAGCCCACGGAGTGCTCCTCGGAGGGCAGCGGAACCTCCTTCGGCCAGGAGCTTTCCACGACGTCCCGGTCCTCATCGGCGATCTTTGCGGCATTGCTCTCGAAGAGACCCGTAAAGCCCTTCCACTTCAGGAAGCTGCGCGCGCCGACCACGAAGAGGCGGGTGTGGGTGGCGTCAATGGGAACGACCAGGGCGTGGATCTTCAGGCGCATCCGCGGGATCGGGATGTGCAGGGTCATGACGTTTGGGCGGTGGAAGTCCAGCCGGCCGCCACCATCGCTGCCATCCATGAGGGCGTGGGTCGAGCCTCCGAAGTCGGTGTCTTCCCAGATCACCTCCATCTCGGAGTCCGGCTTCATGTGGCGGCTGACGAACTTTCCTATGGTGTTGCGGTGAACAAAGGGCAGGTGCGGACTGTCGAGCATATTCTCCATGGCCCGGGTCCAGTGGCAGTTCCAGGTCCGCTCGACGATGATCCGCGCCAGGGAGGGATCGGTCAGGGTTTCCGGTACAACGGGCTCGCCGGGTGGGTCCCCGGCCGGGTCGGTGAAGGCCCAGACGAAGTCGCCGATCGCCCGGGCCGGAAGCGCGGTCGCGCCGAGGGTCTCCAGCCGGGCCTTCGGGTTCAGGGGCACGCCCCGGTTGGTTCCGTCCGTCCCGAACCTCCAGCCGTGGAAGGGACATTCCAGGCACCCCTCCGGCGTGATGCGTCCCAGGGAAAGTCTCACACCGCGGTGGGGGCACTTGTCGACAAGTACGCCTGGCGTTCCGCCGGGCCCGAGGAAGACTGCAAGGCGCTCGCCCGCCACCTGGACGCCTACAGGCCCCTGCGCAAGGCTGCGCAGGGGGAGAAGCGGAGTCCAGACCCGGGCGAAGTCCCCGAACATCAAGCCTCTCCGCGGGCCTTGCGAGCTTCTGCCAGGGCCTTCACCAGGCCGAAGGAGCCCAGGAGGTAGTGGAAGGCCGCCCACATGTAGAAACACAGGGAAACGATCACGCCCGAGCGGGTCGCATCCACAAGGCTGTCCTGGCAGCGCGCGACCAGGCCCGTTGCGGATCCTGCCGGTGCCAGACCGCCGGGGCAGGCCTTGGCGAAGTTCTCTGCGCCACCTGCGCCCCCCAGCATCTGGCCGATCGAGGCCAGGACGCCGTGCCCGGGACCATTGTTGAAGTTGAACTGGGCGAACTGGTCGATCACCCAGCCGGTGAAGGGCGGGCCTCCGCCAAGGGCGATCAGGTTCAGGAAGAACAGCATGATGGCCGCCGCCGTCGCCCGGCGACGGCTCTCGACCATGTTCTGGACTACGCCAAAGGTCGGACCAAGATAGATGTAGTGGAAGATCCCGGGGATCAGGAGGATCAGGGCGGCCGACTGCCAGGAGGGCTGGAGGTAGGCGATGATGTAGATCGGCGTCGCGATGGCCAGGCCGATTGCAGGCGCCAGCGAGTACCACCGGGGGCTGCGCAGGGCGAGGCGGTCGGTCACCATACCCCCAAGCAGGGTGCCGATACCCGCCGAGATGCCCCCCACCAGGCCGGTGATCAGGCCCACCTGGGCGTAATCGAGGCCAAAGGCTCGGGAAAAGTAGGGCGGCACGAACTGGCCCGACCCATAGGAGCCGAAGGAGGCGATGGTCACGCCCAGGATCATGTGAAGCACCGGCCACTTGCCGAACAGGGTCTTCACGATGGCCCAAATCTCGCGGAACTCACCGCCCATCGAGAAGGGTGGATGTGCTGCCTGCAAAGCTCCACCGTCGGCCTCGGAGTGACCCCGGGGGGGTTCCTTGATCAGGAGCTTGATGGCGATGGCGATCAGGATGCCTGGCAGGCCCACCAGCATGAAGGCCACCCGCCAGGAGAAGTTCTGGGCCAGCCATCCCCCCGCCACGGCGCCAAGCATGGTGCCAATGGGGATCCCAAGGGCATAGACGGCCAGGGCGCTGGCCCGCTTCTTCGGCTCGAAATAGTCGCTGATCAGGGAGTGGGCCGGCGGGTTCAGGCCCGCCTCGCCGAAGCCCACCCCGAACCGGTAGGCCGCCAGCATGGCGAAGCTTGTCGCCGTACCGCAGAGGGCGGTGAATCCCGACCAGATGACGATGGCCGCAGTGATGATGTTGACCCTGGAGAACCGCTCTGCGAAGCGCGCGATCGGGATCCCGAGGGTGGTGTAGAGCAGGGCGAAATAAAGTCCGCCAAGCAGGCCCAGCTGGGTGTCCGTGATCTTCAGGTCGACCTTGATGGCCTGGCCGATCGTTGAGATGATCGTGCGGTCGATGAAGTTGAAGGTGTAGGCCGTGACCAGGAGGGTCAGAACTACGGACTTGTAGTTGTTCGAATAAACGGGGCGATCCGCGGACGGCAGATCGACTTCACTCGCTGACATAGGCCTTCTTCCCCCCTTGGCGGTGACCGCCCTGACCAAGACTGTCACGGTTCGGCGGGGCAGGGGAAGGGGCCGTCATGGGCCTGCAGGCCGGGATCGGCTAGAAGGCAGAATGATCGAGCAGATCACAGACCCCAAGGATCCTCGGATCGCCGACTACCAGCAGGTCCGCGAACGCGACCTCGTGGGCCGGAGAGGGCGCTTCATCGCAGAGGGCGAGGTTGTGCTTCGTTCGCTCCTCGGAAGCTCCCAGGCGCGTGCTGTGTCTCTCCTGGTCGCCGATCGCCAGCGGGTGCGGCTGGAACCTCTGATTTCGACGCTTCCCGGCGAGACGCCTGTCTTCGCCGCCTCCCAGACTGTGATGGACGCCATCGTCGGGTTTCCCATCCACAGGGGAATCCTCGCCATCGGGGAGAGGCCTTCGCCGCCCGATCCCTCCAGCCTGCTCGCGAGCGTTCCCGGGGAGGGTCTGATCCTGGCCCTATCCGGGATTTCCAACCACGACAACATGGGCGGACTGTTCCGCAACGCGGCTGCATTCGGCGTCTCGGCGGTGCTGCTCGACGCAGGCTGCTGCGACCCACTTTACCGGAAGGCGCTCAGGGTGTCGGTGGGCGCTGTCCTGCGGGTTCCTTTCGCCCGGCTGGAGCCCGGCGGCGACCTTGCCGCCTGTCTGGAGGCCTCAGGTGTCCGGCGTCTGGCCTTGAGCCCTTCTGGCGACCACGTCCTTGGCGATATCCGGGTCGGCGGGCGCATGGCGGCCCTCTTTGGCGCCGAGGGGCCCGGCCTCTCTCCCGAACTCATGACGCAGTGTGAAACCGTCCGAATTCCCATGGCCGAGGGGTTTGATTCCCTGAACGTTGCGACGACTTCAGGCATCGTCCTGCATCATCTCTCAGCCGCGCGCCGGTTCCAGGAGCCCCTGTCATGACCGCCCTGGTCGATCGTCCGGAGCTCCGTCTCTTCCTGGCTCTGGGCATCGGCCTCCTGGTCGGCGTCGAGCGGGAGCGCAGCAAGGGGGAGGGACCCAGCCGTGGGGCCGCCGCCCTTCGGACCTTCGCCCTGCTGGGTCTTGTCGGCGGTGGTGCGGGCCTTTCAGGCCAACCCCTACTGGTCGCTGTCTCGGGGCTCTTCGTGGCCGCCGCCGCGGTAGCCTCCTACATGCGGACCCGCGTTTCCGACCCCGGACTGACGACCGAAGTGGCCATGTTCGCCACCTTCCTTCTCGGCGTGCTTACGGCCACCCGACCGCAGGTGGCTGTGGCGGCGGGTGTGGTCATGGCAGGTCTGCTGGCGGCCCGTAGCCCGCTGCAGCGGCTCGTCAAAGAGGTCCTGAGCGAACGTGAGCTCAGGGACGGCCTGGCCTTCGCCATCGCCGCCCTTGTGGTCCTGCCCCTGCTCCCGGACCGGGCCGTGGATCCCTTCGGTGTGATCAATCCCTTTGCCCTATGGCGGCTGGCGGTCGTGATGATGGGGCTCAGCGCCGCCGGCTATATGGCCCAGCGCCTCGCGGGCTCACGCAAGGGCCTGATCCTCGCTGGCCTTGCCGGGGGGTTTGTTTCCTCAACAGCCACAATTGCCGCCATGGGACGCCGGGCCCGGGAGACGCCGGAGGTCGCCGGACAGGCCGCCTCGGCAGGGGTGGCGTCCATGCTGACTTCGATCCTCTACCTGTGCCTGCTGCTGGCGGCCCTGAGGCCGCAGGTCCTGCTCCTCGTCGGCATTCCGCTGGTGGTCTCGGCCGCCTGCCTCCTGGCCTATGCGGTGACGGGACTCCGGCGTGACGCCCCCCCGGATGCCCCTGCACCGACGGGCCGTGCCTTTGACCTTCGCGCCGTCGCTCTCTTCGTGGGCCTGGTGGCAGGCTTTACCCTGATCAGCCAAGGGCTGGAGCACTGGCTTGGCGACGCCGGGGTCCTTGCGGGCGCAGCTGCAACCGGTCTCGCCGATGCCCACGCCGCAGCCTTGTCCATAGCAAACATGGCGGCAGCCGGGGCACTTTCGGACCGTACAGCCGCCCTTGGGGTACTGATCGCCCTGGTCGCCAACATGCTGGTCAAGGCGCCGACCGCCTGGGTCCTTGGAGGCCGCGACTATGGCCTCCGGGTGAGCCTGGGTGCGGTCCTGCTGGCAGCCAGCGCCTTTGGGACCGCGGTATTCACCGGGCTGTTCCATCCGTGAGCGGCAAAGCTTGTCAAGGACGGCTTGCCGCGGCTAGAGCCTAGGCCTTGCCGGTCCACCGGCAGTACCGACGCGTGAAGTTCAACGGAGGCTCCCCATGGCCATTGACGCGGCGACCGTCCGCAAGGTCGCCAGACTGGCCCGGATCGCCGAACCCGAAGCCCGGATCGACCCCCTCGCCCGGGAACTGACCGGCATCATGGCCTGGATCGAGCAACTGGCTGAGGTTGACGTCGAGGGCGTGGAGCCCATGACTTCTGCGGTTTCCATGACGGCGCCCCTCCGCGAAGACGTGGTCACCGAAGGCGGTGACCCAGAACGAGTCCTGTCCAACGCCCCTCGCCGGTCTGGCGACTTTTTCGTTGTTCCCAAGGTGGTCGAGTGATGTCCGGACTGACCGACCTGACCCTGCGCCAGGCCCTCGACGCCCTCGGGACCCGGAAGATTTCGTCCGAGGAACTTGCAGGCGCATACATTGCCGCCATCGAGGCCGCCCGACCCCTGAACGCCTTCGTCCTCGAGACCCCCGAGAAGGCGCTCGAAATGGCGCGCGCCTCGGACCATCGTCGGGCCTCAGCCGAGGCGGGCCCGCTTGATGGGGTTCCCCTCGGGATCAAGGACCTGTTCTGCACCGAGGGCGTGCGGACCACCGCCGGCAGCAGGATCCTTGGTGCCTTCACGCCGACCTATGAGTCTACCGTGACCTCTCAGCTCTGGCGCGACGGCGCGGTCATGCTGGGCAAGCTGAACCTGGATGAGTTCGCAATGGGCTCGTCCAACGAGACCTCGGCCTTCGGGCCTGTGGTCAGCCCCTGGCGACGCCAGGGCGACGCCGCCCCCCTGACTCCCGGCGGGTCTTCAGGCGGCTCTGCGGCTGCCGTTGCGGCAGGCCTCTGCCTCGGGGCGACGGCCACCGACACCGGGGGCTCGATCCGCCAGCCTGCAGCCTTCACGGGCACAGTGGGGATCAAGCCCACCTACGGACGGTGTTCCCGATGGGGCGTGGTCGCCTTCGCTTCCTCGCTCGACCAGGCCGGGCCCATCGCCCGGACGGTAGAGGACGCGGCCATCCTCCTGCAGTCCATGTCGGGGCATGACCCCAAGGACTCCACCAGCCTGAACGCCGAGGTCCCCGACTTCCCGGCCTTCGTCGGAAAGTCGGTCAAGGGGCTCCGGATCGGCGTGCCCAAGGAGTACCGGGTCGAGGGCATGTCCCCCGAAATCGACGCGCTCTGGGAGCAGGGGATTGCCTGGCTTCGCGACGCCGGGTGCGAGATCGTCGAGGTTTCCCTCCCACACACACGCTATGCCCTGCCAGCCTATTACATCGTCGCTCCCGCGGAGGCCTCTTCCAACCTCGCCCGCTACGACGGCATGCGATACGGTCTCAGGGTCGAGGGCGGGAACCTGACGGACACCTACGAGAAGTCCCGGGCTGCGGGCTTTGGCGAAGAGGTCAAGCGGCGGATCCTGATCGGCACCTACGTCTTGTCGGCCGGCTACTACGACGCTTACTACCTGCGTGCCCTCAAGGTCCGCCGGCGCATTGCCGATGATTTCACGGAGGCCTTTGGCAAGGTCGACGCCCTGCTGACGCCCACGGCACCTTCCGCCGCCTTCGCCCTCGGTGAGAATGCCGAGGACCCGGTGGCCATGTACCTGAACGACATCTTCACGGTGACGGTGAACCTGGCCGGCCTGCCGGGAATGAGCGTTCCGGCGGGGCTGGACGCTCAGGGCTTACCCCTCGGCCTGCAACTGATCGGCCGCCCCCTTGACGAGGGCCTGTTGTTCTCGCTGGGCGGTGCCATCGAGAAAGCGGCGGGCTTCTCGTCGAAGCCCGCGCGCTGGTGGTAACCCCTTAGAGGCTTACTTCGACGAAGTCTTGCCAGCCGGGGCCGGGGCCGAGCCCTGGGGGGCCGCGTTCAGGGCGGCCTGGATGGCCGCGAGCTTCTGTTCCGTCAGCATGTCGCTCGCCATCGGCTGGAGCTGGCGCAGGGTCATGCCCTTGAACTGCTCGTAGGCCGGATGCTGGGTCACGTCCCCCAGTTCCTTGACCAGGATGGCCTTGGAGGTCGGATCCGCCGCAAGCTCGGCGATCGGCGTTGCGTCCACGGACTTTTTGCCGTCCGCAATGGCGGGAATTGCGGCGAAGGCGAGGGACAGGCCAGCCAGGCCGGCGATCAGGGTCTTCTTCATTTTGGTCTCCAGGCGCGCGGGGTCCTTCCCGGGCTCTGGGGCGGGAGGTTGAGGACAGAGTGGCCGGGAGCGCAAGAGGCTTTCGCGGGGAACTCGACCGAACTAAACAGTCTGTATGAGCGAAGCATCCAAATTGATCGAAGGCCGGACCGGGCCGTGGGAAATCGTACTGGGCCTAGAGGTCCACGCCCAGGTGGCCTCCCAGGCCAAGCTCTTCTCCGGCGCAGCCGTTGGCTTTGGGGCAGGCCCCAACGCACAGGTCAGCCTGGTGGACGCGGCCATGCCTGGCATGCTGCCGGTCCTGAACGGGTTCTGCGTTGAGCAGGCAGTCCGCACCGGGCTGGGCCTGAGGGCTCAGATCAACCTGACCAGCCGGTTCGACCGGAAGAACTATTTCTATCCTGACCTGCCCCAGGGCTATCAGATCAGCCAGTTCAAGGACCCCATTGTCGGCGAGGGCGAGGTCCTGGTCGAACGTGACGACGGGACCAGCTTCACCGTGGGTATCGAGCGTCTGCATCTCGAGCAGGATGCCGGCAAGAGCCTCCATGACCAGGATCCCGACTCGACCTTTGTGGATCTCAACCGGTCCGGCACGGCCCTGATGGAGATTGTCTCCCGGCCGGACATGCGCTCATCGGAAGAGGCGGCGGCCTACGTCAAGAAACTCCGCACTATCCTTGTCTATCTCGGTACCTGCGACGGCGACATGGAGAAGGGCAACCTGCGCGCCGACGTCAACGTCTCGGTCCGCCGGCCCGGTGAAGGCCTGGGCACCCGCTGCGAGATCAAGAACGTCAATTCCTACCGCTTCATCCAGCAGGCCATCGAGTACGAGGCCCGCCGTCAGATCGAGATTCTCGAGGACGGTGGCCATATACATCAGGAGACCCGGCTGTTCGACCCGGTGAAGGGCGAGACCCGCTCCATGCGGTCCAAGGAAGACGCCCACGACTACCGTTACTTCCCGGATCCCGACCTGCTTCCCCTGGTCCTGGACCCGGCCTGGGTAAAGGCGATCGAGGCCAGCCTGCCCGAACTGCCCGACGCCAAGAAGGCCCGCTTCCAGGAACAGTACGGGCTTACCGCCTATGATGCTGGCGTGTTGATCAGCGAGCAGGCCCGGGCCGACTTTTACGAAGTCGCTGCGGCGGGTCGGGACGCCAAGCTGGTGGCCAACTGGGTCACCAATGACCTGGCCGCCCGCCTGACGGCCGCCGGGACGCCCATCTCCGAGAGCCCGATCGCGCCGGACGAGATCTCCGAGCTGGTCGCCCTGATTGAGGAGGGCGTGATCTCCTCCAAGATCGCCAAGGATGTCTTCGAGCGCATGTGGGCAGGCGACGGACGTCCCCGGGCGGTTGTCGAGGCTCAGGGCCTGCAGCAGGTCTCGGACACCGGTGCCCTGGAGGCCCTGGTCGAGCAACTGATCGCCGAGAACCCGGATCAGGCGGCTGCGGTCCGCGAGAAGCCCCAGGCCATCGGCTGGTTCGTCGGCCAGGTCATGAAGGCGACCGGGGGCAAGGCCAATCCGGGCGCGGTGAACCAGATCCTCCGGTCCAAGCTCGGGGCCTGAAACAACCGACAGGGAGATGCGGCATGGCATCGGCGTTCGAGACGGCCTGGACCTGCTTCGAGGTGACCCTGCTGGACCGGGTGGCGCACATCCGCCTCAACCGGCCGGAGGCCTTCAACGCCATGAACCGGGCGTTCTGGAATGAACTGCCGGCCATCGTCGACGACATCAGCGACAATGCCCGGGCCCGGGCATTGTCGCTGATGTCGTCGACGATGGCCGGCAGTTCATTCCAGA
>Ga0079299_1000486_pt1 | contig 9906 bp, 7 predicted proteins | sample Wag4_2014_7_11_2_FD_76334 | JGI IMG/M metagenome (GOLD analysis project Ga0079299, IMG submission 76334) | Lake water microbial communities from Ohio, USA - Utica-2 Time Series LW 2014_7_11 | ecosystem: Environmental > Aquatic > Freshwater > Lake | place: USA: Ohio | collected 2014-07-11
CAACAAGGTCGCCGGCACGGGCCACAGCGGCCGCGTGACGGCGGCCGATGTGCATGGCTTCTCCGGCGGCTCGACCGCGCCGGCGGGATTCGCACCCCGTGCCGTTGCCGCGCCCACGCCGCTTCCCGCGGTCGACAAGGACGGCGTCGCACAGCGCATCGCGTTCCGCGGCGTGCGACGCAAGATCGCCGAGGCACTCGACCGCAGCGTGCGCACCGCCGTGCATTTCACGGTGGTGGACGAGGCCGACGTCACCGAGCTCGACCGCAAGCGCCGCGAGTACTCCAAGGTCGTGGGCCAGAAGCTCAGCATGATGCCGTTCATCATGACGGCGATCTGCCGCGCGCTGCGCAAGCACCCTGCCCTGAACGCCAACGTCGACGACGCCAACAGCGAGATCCTCATCAAGGGCGTGATCAACCTCTCGATCGCCGTCGACACCGACAGCGGTCTGATGGTCCCGGTGGTCCGCAACGCCGACCAGTGCACACTGGTCGACCTGGCCAACCAGGTGAAGGTGCTCGCGGGCCGATGCCGCGACCGCACCATCAGCCGCGAGGAGAGCATGGGCGGCACGTTCACGCTGTCGAACGTCGGCAGCTACGGCGGCATGTTCGCCACGCCGATCATCAACTACCCCGAAGTGGGCATCCTCGCCGCCGGCCGCACCAAGGAGCGCGTGCTGGTCAAGGACGGGCGCTTCTACGCGGGCCTGGTCCTGCCGTTGAGCCTGTCGTGCGACCACCGCGTGGTCGACGGTGCGGAGGGCGCACGCTTCCTGAACACGGTGGTCGGCCTGCTCGAGGATCCCTCGTCGCTGGTCTGATCACGCCGTCGGCCCGCATGCGCATCGCTACGATGCGTCCATGAACCAAGGGACTCCAACGGGGAACGCCGCTGACGGCGTCGCATACGACGAGGGCGCGATCGACGTGGTGGGCTTCGTCAGCCGCCACCGCGCGAAGGTGGTGCTGGCCACGGTCATCGCGGGCCTCTTCACGGTCGGCCTGTACGCCATCGCCCAGGCACTTCCGGGCACGAGCGTGGCCAGCTACCAGTTCACGCTCACCTTCAAGGGAGCGGCGCAGGGCCAGTACCCCAACAAGTCGCCGTTCAGCCCGCAGGACATCATCGCCAGCAGCGTGCTGGAGCCGATCTGGGAAGCCCAGGGGCTCCAGGAGCGAATCACGATCGGCGAGCTCGCCCGCAGCGTGACCATCTCGCGGTCCAGCCGTGACCTGTCGCTGCTCGAATCCGACTACAACCAGAAGTTGGCCAACACCAAGCTGACCGCCACCGAGCGCCAGGCGCTCGAGTCCGAGTTCAAGGCCAAGCTCGAGGCGCTCGCACAGACCGCCTTCACCGTGACCTGCTCTGCCAACGATCTTGGCGCCGGCGCGGCAGAGCGGTTCGTCCAGGCGATTCCGGCCGAATGGGCCCGACTCTCCGAAGCGGGTGGCGTGACGGCCTATGAGTTCCCGCTGCCGCAGGCCAAGGACCTCCGGGCTTCGGCCGATTCGCTCTCTCAAAGCGGCACGGATGTGGCTGCATCCATCCTGCACGCCGAGCTGCTGCGCGATTTCGTGGAAAGCGTCTCCCGCACCATCGGCACCATGATGACCGTGCAGGGATCGGAACTGGCAACCGCCGCGACCGGCGAGACGCTGATCGACCTGCGCCAGCGCGTGCTCGCCCTGCAGCGGAACCTGATCATGCCTGCCTACATCGACACCATGGCTGCAGCGCAGGAGAAGAGCGCGGCAGAGTTTGTTTCGATCACAGGCGTGCGTCGGCGCATGCTCGAGGCTGCGCTCGAGGAGAGTGAACAGCGGAGCGAGGTGCTGCATGAAGCGCTTCGCCAGATGAACTCGGACCAGCGCGATCTCCGAGCCGATGGTGGTCTTCCATCACGTGAAGGCGGCGTGCTGGCCAACGTCGACGGCAGCTTCATCGACCGGGTCATCGAACAGGCCGTCAAGAGCCGCGACGTCGAGTACCGACGCGATCTGAGCGAACGGACCGTCGAGGCGGACCTCGACGTCGTGGAGCAGAAATCCAAGGTCGAGTTCGAGACGTGGCTGCTCACGACCATCGACGAGCGGCGCAATGCCGCATCGGTGGCTCAGTCGTCCACCGCTTCGACGACCGAGCGTCTGGTGAGCCTGAGCAACCAGATCGCCGATCTCGCCGACCGCACACGCGAGATCCTTGGAGCCGTGTCCAAGCGCAACCTCAACCCTGCGTCCGTGCTCTACAAGGGCGACATCGCACCAGTGGTCACGACCGAGCGGCCCATCTCGACCCGAACGGTCGCCATGGCCGGCGTCGGCGTGTGGTTCGCGCTGCTCGGACTCGGGGCGCTGCTCGGTGCGATCCAGGACCGCGGCCGGATGGCTGGCTGAGCCCCTGACGGCAACGACACGGCCGGATCGCCCGCATGCGCATCGATGTCGAGAGTTTCGATGACCCGCGGCTGGCGGAGTACCGGGCCCTGCGGGACCGCGAACTCGTCGGCGAGGACGGACGCAGCGGCACCTTCATCGGCGAGGGCCTGCTCGTCATCGAGCGCATGCTCGCCCTGCCGGGTGCCACGCGATCGATCCTGGCGGCCGAGCGGCGACTGGCCGAGATCGATGCGCTGCTCGAACGCCACGCTCAACCACACGTTCCCGTCTTCGTGACCAAGGACCACCGCGTCGAAGCCCTGACCGGATTCCAGATGCACCGCGGTGCGATCGCAAGCGGCGATCGCGCGATCCTGCAGGGTCGATCGCTGCACGAGGTCGCCCCCACGACCGGCCCGGCGCTCGTGCTCGCCGCCGACGGCGTGGGCGACCGCGACAACATCGGCGCGATCTTCCGCGACGGGGCGGCCTTCGGTGCGCATGGCCTCCTCATCGGGCAGCACTGTCATGACCCGCTCTACCGCAAGAGCATCCGCAGCAGCATGGGCTACGCGCTCAGCGTGCCGTTCATGCACTGTGTACTGCCCTCGACGCTCAAAATGCTGCGACGCGACCACGGTTATTCCGTGCTCGGGACCGTCTGCCGTCCTGGCGCCCAGCCACTGCCATCCATCCGGCGCACCGAACGGATGGTCGTGGTGGTCGGCAACGAATTCCGCGGGATTTCCCCTGAGGTCGAGGCCGAATGCGACCAGCTCGCGTTCATCCCGATGCGCGCGGGGATCGACAGCCTGAATGTCAGCGTGGCAGGTGCCGTGACGCTCTTCCACCTCGCCCACGGAAGCGGGACCTTGCCGACCGGAAATCCGTCCGGTCAGGCCTGAACCCGGGGCACCCTGCCGCCGTACCGTTCCCCGGCCGGCCATCCGGCCGTGGAGGAAACCCAACATCATGTCCAGCTTCATCCGTTCTTCGTCGCGCGCCGCCATCGTCGGACTCGCGCTCTCGCTCGTCGTCGCCGCACCCGTGATGGCCGCCTCGCAGGACGAGGCCGACCTCAAGCACGCACGTGCCCTCTCGAACGCCTTCCGCTCCGCCGCACGGAAGCTCGATCCGAGCGTCGTGAGCATCGTGTCGATCGACAAGGCGCCCTACAGCGCCGAGTCGGGTGCCGGCCAGGGTGGCCAGCAGATGCCCGAGATGCCCGAGGAGTTCCGGCGCTTCTTCCCCAACATGCCCGGCGCACCGAATGCACCGCAGCAACGTGGCGGCCGCATGCCTCCCCGCATGGGCGAAGGCACCGGCGTGATCATCGACAAGGCCGGCGTGATCGTGACCAACAACCACGTGATCCGCGGTGCCGATGAATTGAAGGTGATGCTGCATGACGGTCGGGAAGTGGCGGCCACCGTGGTCGGCGCGGACCCGGCCACCGACCTTGCCGTGATCCAGGTCGAGGCGACCGACCTGGTCGCTGCCAGTTTCGGCGACAGTGAATCGCTCGAGGTCGGCGACTGGGTGGTGGCGATCGGCTGCCCCTTCGGCCTCGACCACACCGTCACCGCCGGCATCATCAGCGCCAAGGGCCGCGATCGCGTCGGTCTGGCGCAGTTCGAGAACTACATCCAGACCGATGCGGCCATCAATCCGGGCAATTCCGGTGGCCCGCTGGCCGACCTCGAAGGCAACGTGATCGGCATCAACACCGCCATCAGCAGCCGCAACGGCGGCAACGACGGCGTGGGCTTTGCGATCCCCAGCGCGATGGTCAAGGAGATCGTCGGCCAACTCCGTGATGGTGGCCGAGTGGTCCGCGGCTACCTGGGCGTGCAGCTGCAGGAGATGGATGCCGAGACCGCCTCGAGCTTCGACATCAAGCCGAACGATGGCGTGCTGATCGCCCGCGTGCAGGCAGACACCCCGGCCGAGAAGGCCGGCCTGCAGGACGGCGACATCGTCGTGAAGGTCGACGGGAAGCCCACTCCGAGCACGTCCGCCTTCATGAGGATCATCGCCAGCCGGCGTCCCGATGCCGAGGTGAGCCTGGAGATCATCCGCGAAGGTGAACGCATGACCAAGCAGGCCACCCTCATCGAACGCACCGATGAACGGCTTGCCGCCGGCGTGCCGGACCAACCGCAGCGCGGCGGCGAGTTGGCTCGCCTGGGCCTCACCGTCGAGGAAGCCGACGCCGACCTGCTGAAGTCCATGAACCTCGAACGTGGCGTGGTGATCGCGTCGGTCAAGGAAGACAGCCCCGCCGCCGAGCGCGGGCTGCAGGCCGGCGACGTGATCACCAAGGTGAATGGTCGGGACGTCGAGGATGGCCCGTCGATGCGCGACGCGGTCAGCGCCGTGCCCGATGGTCGGCCGTTGCGACTCACGGTCGTGCGTGACGGCGAGCAGCGCTTCGTGATCCTGCGACGCTGAGCGGTTCCGACACGTCCAACGAACTCCGCGCGCGTTGCGCGGGGCAGCCGCGGTCCTCTCCGCGGCTGTTTCGTTTCATGGGCGGGACTATCCTTCACCTTCCACGATGCGCCCGCACGACGCCACACCAGCCTGGGACCGCGAGGTCGCCGTTCCCTTCCGCCACCGCGTGTGGTTCACCGACGGCGCGCTCGACCCCGCGAATCCCGCCCTCGCGCACGCGCTGCGGTGCGCCTGCCCAGGCCGAGAGTCGCCGAGCCGGATGGCGGCCTTCATCGATTCCGGCGTGCTGGCTGCGTGGCCGCAGGTGACGGACCACCTGGCGCGCTACCTGCAGGCACACGCCGGGCTCCCCGAACTGGTCTGGGCCGAGTCGATGCCCGGCGGCGAAGCGTGCAAGAACGATCCATCATGCGTCGAGGACGTGCTGGATGCCGTCGACCACCTGCGCATCGATCGACACAGCATGGTGCTGGCCATCGGTGGCGGGGCCGTGCTCGACGTCGTCGGCTTCGGTGCGGCGATCGCGCACCGCGGCGTGCGGCACGTGCGCATGCCGACGACGGTGCTCGCCCAGGACGACAGCGCCATGGGCGTGAAGAACGGCGTGAACCGCAAGGGGAAGAAGAACTTCACCGGCTCGTTCGCACCGCCCGATGCGGTGGTGTGCGACCGCGCGTTCCTGCGCACGCTCCCCGATGCGGTGTGGTGCGACGGGTTCAGCGAGGCCGTCAAGATCGCGCTCCTCAAGGACGTCGCGCTCTTCGCGACCCTTGAACGCGATGGGGCAGCGATCCGAACGCGTTCGATGGAGGCTGCCTGGCCGGTCATCATGCGCTCGGCCGAACTGCACGCACGGCACATCCTCGAGGGCGGCGATCCGTTCGAGACCCGCGAGGCCCGGCCGCTTGATCACGGCCACTGGGCCGCACACCGGCTCGAGAGCATGACCTCGTTCGAGCTGTCGCACGGCGCGGCCGTGGGCATCGGCCTGGCGCTCGACACGGTCTATGCGCGGCGGATCGGCCTGCTCGCTGCCGATCCCGCCGGCCGCATCCTGCGTGTGCTCTCGAGCCTCGGGTTGGCCCGTTCCCATCCCATGCTGGCCTCCCTGGACGATCTCCTGCGTGGCCTCGAGGAGTTCCGCGAGCATCTGGGCGGCACACTCTCGATCACGCTGATGCGCGACATCGGGCACCCCATCGAGGTGCACGAGGTCGACCACGTCGCGATGCGCGAGGCTGCATCGGAACTCCTCGAGTCGCACGCCTGACGCGCCGTGCACCCCGGTGCGGCCTACCATCCGCGCCCATGGGCACTCCCCTGACCAAGCAGGCCGTGGCGGATCTCTACTTCCTCGAGCACCGCGCGAAGGTGCTCGACCTGGCCGCCTTCCTCGACCGATTCGACCGGGCCATGGGCCCGGGGAACGATGACTTCCGAGTGCACGCCCTCAAGGCCGCGGTGGCCCTGTTGCTCGACGGGAAGCCCGAGCGCGCGCGGCGCGTGCTTGAACTCTGGAGCGACCACTCGAGCGAACCGATCGACCGTGCGCCGATGAAGGGCGCGCTCGGGGCGATGCCGCTGGCTGCGAAGGATGGCCGCTGATGTACATCGATCCGCACGTGCACATGGTGAGCCGCACCACCGACGACTACCAGCGCATGGCGCTGGCCGGCTGCGTGGCGATCACCGAACCGGCGTTCTGGGCGGGCTACGACCGCTCGACCGCGCAGGGCTTCCACGACTACTTCAGGATGCTGACCGACTTCGAGCCGCGGCGCGCGGCGCAGTTCGGCATCCGCCACCACACCTGGCTGTGCATCAATCCGAAGGAGAGCGAGGATGTGGGCCTGGCGCGCGAGGTGCTGTCCATCATCCCGTCCTTCCTCGAGTGCAAGACCGTCCTGGGGATCGGCGAGATCGGGCTCAACAAGAACTCGCGCAACGAGATGACCGTGCTCGAGGAGCACATCGCACTCGCGATGAAGCACGGCCTGCTGATCCTGGTGCATACGCCCCACCTCGAGGACAAGCTCAAGGGCACGATGCTCATCATGGATGCCCTGCGCAACCAAGGCGCCGATCCCGGGCGCGTGCTCATCGACCATGTCGAGGAGCACACCGTGCGGGCGGTGCTGGACCGTGGCTTCTGGGCGGGCATGACGCTCTACCCGGACACGAAGTGCACGCCGCAACGCGCCGCCGACATCTTCGAGATGCATGGCACGGACCGGTTGTGGATCAACTCCGCCGGCGATTGGGGCGTGAGCGATCCGCTCGCCGTGCCCAAGTGCCAGGATGAACTGCGCCGCCGCGGTCACCTGCTCGAGACGATTCGCAAGGTGAGTTACGACAACCCGCGCACGTTCCTGTCGCAGAGCGGCCGGTTCACCGCGCCCGAACGCGCTTGACGCGCTTGCGGCTGTCGCTCCCGGTGGGGCGTCGGCATGCCGCGCCCCCTTTTTCGCGACGGCCGCAGCGAGGCACCGCGCACGGTCCGAACTGCCACGCGGTCAGTTCCCCAGCGACGCGCCGTCCGCAGCGACCGAGCGGCCCTGCGCTGCGCGGCTTTGGGAGTCGCGAAGGCGGCACAAACGGCGTGTTCGGAGGCGGGTGCCAGCCCCGCCGAGCGACGGACGTGAGCGCGAGCGAAACCTGGTGGAGCGAGCGCGTCCGCGCAGCCACGGGCCCGAGGGAGCGGGAGGACGAGCGCGGAGCGCACACTCGCGCCCGAGGGAGCGAGAGGACGCGCACGGATCGCACACCTCGCGCCCGCGACCCGCGTCTCAGGACAGCGGCCGCTGGCGCCGCGCGAGCAGTGCTCCGAGCACCGCGCCGCCGAATCCACATGCGGGATTGGCGACTTTGAGCCAACCCGGCTCGCGGGCGTGCTTGCCGGCCTGGACCATCGCGTACAGCTTCGGCGACTGACCCTCGGCCGTGGCGGCTTCGGTGAGCGCCTGCGTGGTGGGGCGCGGCTCGGCACCGGGATCGGGGCCAGCGCGCAGCACCGTGACGAGCGAACCGATGGAGGCCACCACGAACACGATCGCGAGCAGTCGGATGCCCATCCGGTTGCGCGCGATCCGCTCGCAGACCGCGCCACCCGCCACGGCGCTGAGCAGGCTGATCATGACGACGATGGCGTTCCACCGAGGCGTGGTCTTCCACAGGCCGGGCTCGAAGATCGCATCGATGTCCATCGCCTGGACGGCCAGGAACATCGTGCTCATCACGAGCATCGCCATGATGAGGTAGCCGACGACGACCGCCAGCGCCACGCGCATCACGCCGAGCCCGCCGCCGGCAAACGGGCCATCCTCGCGCCAGCCCGCGGCGGATCGCCGGGATCCATCGGCCCCACCGTCGGTCATGGACCCATCGGGCGACCGATCATCGTCGAGTGGCCTGCCGGCATCGTCGTTGGACATCCGTGCAGCGTAGCCGCGGGGATACGCTGCACGTCATGAAGATCCGCTGCACGACGGCCGTCGCGACCGTGGCCCTCCTGGCGCCGGCAGCCTGTGACCGGGGACCATCACCGACGGCCGGTTGGTCCGACGTGGCTGCCGAGTCGTTGGCCTCGCGATCCAACTGCACGGCATGCCATGCCGCCGGCGACATGGTGGTCGATCGCCTGCGACCGATGGGCGCACCGACGATGGACGAGGTCGGCGCGCGCGCCTACGGCCCCTGGATGGCCGAGTTCATCGCCAAGGGCACGCACGTCGGCCAGCTCGGATCGCGCATGCCCGACCTGATGCATGGCATGGACAAGGAATCGCGCGAACGCACCGCCGTTGCGATCGCCGCGTGGCTCTCGACCCGCGGCACCTTCGACAGCACGCCGATCCCGGTCGGCGAGGGCTCGCTCACGCGCGGCAAGAAGCTCTACGAGACCGTCGGCTGCCTGGCATGCCACGGCAACGGACTCGATCCGGTCCAGCTGGCGCGCAAGACCTCGCTCGCAGCGCTCACGGATTTCCTGGAGGATCCGCTGAAGGCGCGACCGGGCGGCCACATGCCGGGCATGCTGCTCTCACGCGATGAGTCGCGCGACATCGCCGCCTGGCTCCTGCGTGCGCAGTCAGGCAGCCTCGATGCACCGACCGTGTCGACCGGCAACGGCCTGCAGTGCGAGTACTTCGAGGGCGCCTTCGACGGCACGGGACCCGATGCGGCGGCCGCCGTGCTGCGCACGTTCCCGATGGATCGGATCGCGCTGCCCGATGACGCGCGGCATGATGCGTACGCCCTTCGATTCACCGGATCCATCGAGATCCCGCAATCGGGCACCTGGAGCTTCCATCTCGCCAGCGACGACGGCTCGGCCCTGTGGATCGATGGCAAGCAGGTCATCGATCATGGCGGCATCCATGGCAGCGGCTTCAAGTCGGCCACGCTCGACCTGGCGCAGGGCGCACACCCGATCCTGGTGACCTTCTTCGAGGCCGCGGGCGATGCCGATCTGCGTCTGCAGTGGAACGGCCCCGGCACGCCGCGCGCGGACGTGCCGCCATCCGCCTTCACGACCCGCGTGGTCCGCTTCACGCCCGGGCCGGCGACCGATCGACCCGACGAAGCACTCCTGGCCGTCGGCAGGTCGAAGTGGGTGTCGCTCGGCTGTGCCAACTGCCACGAGCCGGCCGTCGCCACGCTCAAGGCCAAGCCGCTGGACGGGCTCGATCCGGTGGCGGGATGCCTGGCTGACGTGGTTCCCGCCGGCGCACCGCAGTACGGCTTCGACGACGCGCAACGCTCCATGCTGCGCACGCTCGTGGTCAACCATGCCGCCCTCGCGCAACCCCTTCAGCCGAAGCAGGCGATCGTGCACGCGATGGACCGCATGAACTGCGTGGCCTGCCACAGCCGCGACGGCCTCGGAGGCGTGGGACCCGACCGCGATGCGCTCTTCACCTGCGATGTCGACCTCGGTGATGAAGGCCGCCTCCCTCCATCGCTCACCGGCGTGGGTGCGAAGCTGCAGACCGCGGCGATCGAGCGCATGCTCGCCGGCACCGAACGCGTGCGGCCGTACATGAACACGCGGATGCCCGCGTACGGAAGC
>Ga0079299_1000487_pt1 | contig 9902 bp, 7 predicted proteins | sample Wag4_2014_7_11_2_FD_76334 | JGI IMG/M metagenome (GOLD analysis project Ga0079299, IMG submission 76334) | Lake water microbial communities from Ohio, USA - Utica-2 Time Series LW 2014_7_11 | ecosystem: Environmental > Aquatic > Freshwater > Lake | place: USA: Ohio | collected 2014-07-11
GTTCTATTACAAGATAGATTTAACACATTGAATTCTTCTTTCGCTTCTTTTAAAAACTCGCCTTCTAAAGACATTAGCAAAAAATAAACTTCAAACCCTCTTTCTTTTAAACTTCTTGCAAGATTGATTGAAACTCTTTCGGCTCCTCCAAATTTTAGATTTGGAAGTAAAAAAAAAATTTGGTTGTTCTCCATTTTAAATTAAAAAAAGATGGTTTAATTTAAAAAAAATGTCAGTGTATACCATTTCATATTAATTCAAAACATAAAATCGATAAAGCCAATAATATGTATTTATATTTTAAACACCCAAAAATAAACCTAATTATAGTTAACATGATAATTAATATAGAAAAATAAACCAATCTAAATATTCGAAAGAAATAATTTTGTGATTTTTTTATAAATTTAGTCTAGACAATAACTTTAATTTTCAAATATAAAATGATATTTCACCACTCCTCCTAAAGGATATAATATTTGGCAAAACAATTAATAACTTCATCCCCTCACCCCAAAGTAAATCACCCCAATCAAAAAACCTAATACCAGCATAGCCCAAAACCATTTCATCCTGGCGGGTATTTCCAGCACTAAAGGATATTCTGCTCCTTCTATGATGGTAAACAGAGGCGTTTTTTGCCTTAATTCGCTCTTGACGACTTCTAAACTCGCGACCGATTCTGCATATAATTTACTGAGGAATTCACCCTCGTTACTCATGATCTGTCCCTCTACCATGGCTGAACTATATGCCGGATTTAAATCGATAGATTGAACTTGCTGATTAGCTATTCGACGTGATTTTATAGTTAATAGCCTTAGTAAACTGTCCTTTCTTTCTTGTATCTGCTTGATATTATTTTTTATTTCCTTCGTTTTACCCTCTACATAAAAACTTAAAGTATAATTAAGAAGTGATTCTGTGAAATATTTGGCAAACTCTTCATTTTCAAACCGTCCTGAAAACTGGGTAAAACTGGTCCCGTCTTCCGCAGGTTTAACCACTAATGCTGGTCTTATTTGCTCTGCAAGGCTCCTTAGTAAACTTATTTGCTCCTTATTGATTGGATTAAATGGTTCTTTAATAGTAAAAATCCCTCGCTCATTTTCTCCTGCCAATGACATATACTTTGAAGCAAATGTATGGGTATTTTCCGTTGGATAAGGCAATAAAAGGGTCTCCCTTATCATTTTGCTATGAACAAGTAATCCTAAAAAATTTTGAACAGTATATAACCCTTCCTCATTACTTCCCTTTTGCCCTAATCCTAATTGTTGGGCAATAAGATTGTCTTGACTTTGCTGTTTATCTGAAGAACTCAGTATAAATAATATATTGGCGGCATAATACTCGGGAAGCTGCTTAGCATAAAACCAACCTGCCAATCCAAATAAAATGGAAACAATCAAAATACCCATCCAATGCTTTCTGACCTGGTTAAATTTAGCTTTTACTTTTTCAGTAAACTCTTCAATGCTAATTTCCCCGGGATATAAATTCTTTTCTTCCTCCATTTTTATTTTATCAATTGTACTAAACCCAGTATAAATGTGGAAATGCCCGCAATGGTCGATGATGCTAAAGCCAAATCACTGATGCTAATAGGGCGTCTTTGCTTAACAACTGGCTCTATTTTAGGTACCGTAACCATAGAACCTGGTTCAATTTTGGGATAAGAATTTATTAAACCAAAAACTTTCTTTGTTGCAATGGCTCTACCATCAGGGTAAATAATAAAGGTTTTTGATTTTTCAGCAATGGATTTAAACCCTCCAGCTTGATTGATATAATACTTTGTTCCTCTTCCATTTAGATAATTTATGGCAATAGGTTGGAAAACTTCCCCTTCCACAATAATTAGTTTACTCAACTTGGGTACCGTCAGGATATCTCCGTTTTCTAAAAATATATCCTCATTCGAACCTGGATTCTTGATTGCTTCCGCAAGGTTTATGGCAACATCTATTTCACTCCTTTTCAGGTCTGTATTAGCTTGTATTTCTCCAATATTCTCTTCATCAATAATTTTCTCTTTACTAACTTTAAGATTAAAACTATCTATAGCAATTTTTCTTATTAATCTCGCTCTTTGGAGATTAGCTTCTGGTAATCCGCCACCTGCTCTTAAAAATAAACTACTTATTCGTTCATCCCTTTTTTGTAAGGTATATTCTCCAGGAAATAACACTTCCCCCTCAATTTTAACAAATGATTGTTCTCTGATTTGTGGATTCCTTCTAACGGTTATTATATCATAAGGTTTTAAAAAGAATTCATTTCCTTTGTTTGATAAATCTGTGTCTATCGAAAATGAAATACTTTTTGAAATGTCACCACTCTTGTCAAACAGATTGATGCTATCCAGTCTTCTGGTAATTTCAATGTTAGAAGTTGAGGCGTATTCCGTTAATCCTTCCGATAATACTACTACATCTTGTAAAGATAAACGATCACCAAAGGCATAAATTCCTGGTTTTTTAACTTCCCCCGTAATCGTTACAAAACTGACTTCTTTCATCTCTTTTTCAGATTGTATATTGATGATATCCCCGCTTTTTAACAGTATATCATCATTCAAATCATTTGAAATTGGTAATGAAATGGTTTCTAAATTTTTATCTATGCTCTTTCTATAAATAATGATTCTCTCATTATATGAATCTTCCAATAATCCTCCTGCTAAAAAAATTAAGTCCTTTAACCTTATTCCGTCCCTGAATGGGAAAACACCAGGACTCTGTACCGATCCATTTACCGTTACCGTTGTAGCTGTTTCTAATTCAAAAATACTCTTTATGAGCAGCTCATCTCCTGCGCTCAATGTAACATCAGGTATCTGCCCCCCTAATATTGACTTTAAATCTATGTTGATGACCGTTTTTCTATCATCCACCTGATTCCTAAATAGTAAAGCACGCTCCTGGTAAGCTTCAGGTTTTAATCCCAGTGATTTTTGAACTAAGGCTAAAATGGTTTGAGCAGATTCGAGCGCATAGGAGCCTGGTTTGAAAACAGAACCAGAAATGGTCACTTTATTATTATATCTGTCCAATACAAAACCAACGGAGACAATATCGCCAGTTTGCAATTCGAAAGCAGGTATTTCAGATTCTGATACATCCAAAACCATTTTTTCTTTATCTGTAAACCTTTCTATCTGAATTTGAGCGCGATAAGCTCCCTCTTTAAATCCTCCAGCATATTGGATTAAGTGTAAAAGGGTTTCTCCTTTTAATAACTCAATCTGCTTTGGTTTTTTCACAGCCCCATTTATAGTCACCATTTTTTCAGAAACAGGAATTCTTATAACATCTCTTTCCTCTAGCCTATAGTCCTTTTTTAATATTCCTTTGGTCAAATAAGGATACAAATCTATGGTGTCAATGACTTTATTTCCTCTGATTAATTCAATCTGCCGAAAAGATCCCATATCGCTGGGACCACCACACTCATATAAAGCATTTAATACGGTCGATAAAGACGATACTGCATAGTTCCCAGGTTTATTGGCCTCTCCAGCTATCAAAATTTGAATGGTTCTTAGACTTGACAGATATAAAGATACTTTCGTTGAGCCTGATGTTACCTGAGGCAAAAATTTTCCTAAGGCATTTTTTATCTTTGCTTTTGCTTCTATCAGAGAAATTCCTGCAACATAAATAGGTCCAACCAAATCAACCCTAATATACCCCTCAGGGCTAACTATTAAATTTTGTTGTTTATCCTGAACACCACTTAAATCTAAAATAAGTCTGTCTCCTGCTCCTAAAAAGTAATTTTCAGGGCTTGCCTGCCTCGTTTCTGGTGCAAATGAATTAAAGTTTTTAGTAAATATTTCTCTTCCAAAAACATTAGATTCTTTGCTTATTTTGTTACTTAACAATTTTTCCTTATCCTCCGCATTTTGAATGGGAATGGAATCTGCATTTTCAGATTTTTCGGCTATTTTAGCCTTGAGCTTTTCTCTCCTGTTTTTTAATAATTTTTCGTTTACAAGTGTTAATTCCTCTTCTTTTAAGCCTCTCTTTCTTAATTCATCCATTATTTGAAAATCACTCAGTCTATTTTCCACTCCTTGCGAAATAATCTGATTAATTTCTTCTTCTGGCAAGGATTTGATTACTGTTTGAGCCATCAAATTATCCAAATATAAGACACTCAATGTCATTGATAGGAATACCTTGATATATAATCTAAAAATGGATGGTAACATATAGATATTAAAAGTTAATTAAAATGGCTTCGCCGCTCATAAGTCGCAATCAAATTATGAAAAATCAATATATCTTATTGTTAACCAAATGCTTAACGTCAAAGCCAACCTTTTTAATAAACAAAAACTAACTGACGCTAAAGTAATATTATTTTACGAATTAATCTATGATGTTAAATATCAGAACAAGAATCTACGACCATTTCCTAATATCGGAACCATCACCCCTATTAACTTTGGCAGGTAACGCCAAAGTAATTGACCAGTATAAATTTTATAATTATTTTCCAAACATGCCTGCCAGCATTCTTGATTTATGAGGACTAAGTTTTTTAATGAAAATTTACTCTTCCCTCCCGAACGCATAAAAATTATGGGTTCATGGATGAGATAATATTTCCAGTTCCCTTCCAAAAATCCTCTTAATAAAAACTCAAAATCACCAGCAACCTGAAAATGTTCTCTGTATAATCCTAAATCTAAATACTTATTTTTTAACAAGAAAAACCCAGGATGAGGTGGTTGTATTCCCCATCTGAAATGCGTTGGGATCCAATATTTAGTCCCATATTTACGAATGATCCTATGCTCTCCTATTTTGGGAACGAACCAGACACTTCCTAACACCGCTTCAATTCCTCCTTTAAAAATAGGAATAAGATTGGCTAGAATCTGATTGTTTACATAGAAATCATCTCCATGCAAAATACCTATGATATGCCCTTTCGCTTGCTTTATTCCCTTATTTATAGCAGCATAAATTCCTTTATCTGAACCAATTATTAGTTTCCCACTAAATGAGGACGCCTTTATTTTTTCAATTGTGCCATCGGTGGAGTTCCCATCCACAATAATGTGTTCAACAAATTTATATTCCTGATTGCTTATGGATTGAATACAGTATTCAATGGTTTTTGCACAGTTTAAGGTGGGGGTAATGATGCTAATCCATGTATTTTCTTTCATTGTATATCTAATTTTTGAATCAGTAGATTACCCATAATTAAAAAATCAACCCCTGTTCGTTTAAAGCAATTTATGGCGTCTGCAGGCGAATGAACAATGGGTTCTTTTTCGTTAAATGAGGTGTTTATTAAAGCCGGCACACCGCTCTCTTTATGGAATGAGGTAATAAGTTCATGAAATAAAGCATTTTCTTCCTTTCGGACAGATTGAATTCGGATCGTATTGTCAATGTGAAAGAATGCTCCAATGGCCTTTAACCCTTTTTCATTTATTTCCTTTACCTGCTCCATAAATGGTAAAAAATCACTGTATCCTATATATTTCAGTTGATATTCTTCTAAGACAGAAAGGGCAAAAGGTCGAAATTTTTCTCTGTTTTTTATCGCTACATTTAGCGTGTCCCTCATGCCAGGAATCAAAGGATTTGCTAAAATAGATCTATTTCCAAGTGACCTTGGTCCAAATTCAGCCCTACCTTGAAACCAACCAATAATTCCACCTGACAATAGAATAGCCACTGCTTTTTTAATTATTTCTTCCATATTATATTCTTGGAAGTGACATTTTTTTTCGATGCAAACTGCCTTTATCTCGTCATCAGTAAAATATTTACCTTTATATGAATGCAAAATAGCCTCCGTTCTTACTCCATTTTCTTCTTGGAAATGTATCCATTGTGCAGCACCCAAAGAAATACCAGCGTCATGGGTTGCGCAGGGTACATATATATTTTTAAAAGGAGTTAATGATTTAATTTTTCCAATGGCAGCTGAATTTTGAATAGATCCGCCAGCTAAACAAAGATTTGTGACAGCACTCATTCCCGCTAAATGATTTAACCTCCGCATCAATATAAATTCAAAAATTTTTTGAACAGATGCGGCAAAATCGGCATGTATGGAGGATAATTCTTCTTCAGGATTCCTTGAATTACCCCATTTTATTTCCCATAGTTTTGAAAAAAATAAAGGGATAGTGGGGTATCCATATAAATTATCCTCACCAATCAATGGCTTATTCCACTTAAAAAACTCATTTTTCAACGTAAAAGTACCGTCCTTTTGACATTGAAAAATCTTCAACATATCATCAAAAAAAACAGGTTTACCGTACGAAGCTAAACCCATCACCTTATATTCATCGCCAACTTCATGAAAACCTAAATACTGGCTTGCCGCGGTATAAAAAAAGCCTAAGGAATGAGGAAAACAGGTTTTTCCCATTATTTTAATCTTATTTCCCTTTCCAATGCCCCACATGGAAGTTGAAAAATCACCCGATCCATCAACGGAATAAATCATTGCTTCTTCAAAAGGAGAACTATAAAATGCCGATGCAAGGTGTGACCTGTGATGCTCTACAAATCTTAATTTATCATTAAGTATCCAATGAGGGAAATATTGATTCCATTCTTTTTTAATATTTCCAAATGCCCTTTTTCTTTTTATTAAATAATTTGGATGTTGAAGGAAAAAAAGCATTCTTCTAAATAAATGAGCCGTTTTATCTCCCGCAACTGCAATAAAATCTACCTGCTCGAAAGAAATATCCGCACTTTCTAAGCAAAATGAAATAGATTCTGAAGGAAATCCCTCCCAATGTTTTACTCGTTTGAATCGTTCTTCCTCAGAGCCAAATAACCAGTCTCCATCCTTCAGTAAAATGGCAGATGCGTCAGGATGACCAAAATTTATGCCTAAAATATTCATTTTCGTTCGGTAAGACTATGATTAAATAGATGAAAACAGATGATCGTGCTGTGCTAAAATAAAATGACTACCATATTTATACGTATTTTTAAAGCCCTCCTCAATACATAATTCTCTTACTGAGTCATTATGGATGATTGATATCAATCCATCGCGTATAGATTCAACGGAAAGTGGATCTACCAATAATGCACCTTTGCCTGCAACTTCAGCCATGGCTCCCCTATTTGAAGAAATTACGGCACGACCTACACGTTGAGCTTCAAGAATGGGTAAACCAAAACCCTCAGCCAGTGAGGCAAATAAAAGAATGTCACAGGAATGATACAAAGACAAGATTTCATGATCTGAAAGATGGACTACATTTTCAAATTCAATACCGGCATTAATTAACTCAAGTCTATGATTTTCAGATAGCTTTCCTACTATTTTTAACAAGCAAGGAATATCTTTAACTGCCTGAATATGATTACTTAAATTTTTATTCCATGCTGTTCCTATATGTAAAATGACTGGGTAATGATGATTAAAATCTTTGGGTGAACTTGTAAAATGCGATGAAATTAAACAAGGAATCACCTTTATTTTCTTTGCATTACAACCTGTATATCTAATGATTTCATTTTTCGTATGAATGGAAATCGTTATAATTGATTTTGCTTTTAAAACGGGCAAATAAACCCAGAAAAACCAAAGTATCAACCAGGAAATTCCCTTTTTAGGATATAAAAATAAGACATCATGAATGGTGATAACCAATGATTTTCCAGGTAAGAATAAGGCTATGAAATAGATATCGCCAATGATATGATTTATTTCATGTATGTGGAACCAGGCAAAAAACATCAACTTGAGCCTGGGAAGAAACCCCTTACTAAAATGAGGCATTTCTATCCAGTCAATTTCCCATTTACCAGATTTCAACAATCCTGCCCTCACCTCATTTAAGGTATTTTCAATACTGTAATGGAAGCCCTGCATAGGCTTACGAGTGAAGAAAGCGATTCTTTTGCTCATATTGACTGGACAAGGAAATGATTCCCCACAATAAGAAAAATGAATTATAGGTATTAGATACGATCGGAAAATATCCAAAAATCAGTAGAAATATTAGACTGCTCAAACCCTTGGGGATGCTACTTAGAACTATAAAAAGTAGGGCAAAAGAAACTTTTAGCAAAAGCAAAAACCCGCCTCCTTCTATTAAAATTCTTTCCAGTTCTTCTTCAAAATAACCATATTTAAGAATACCCAGTGAAACACCCCAAATTTCGTTAGCGCCCTGGTAGGTACACCCAAGCCCATAACCAAACCATTCATTTTCACTGGAAAAGAAAAACATATTTTTCCAGGGGGTAATAAATCTACTGGTCTGCTCTCCTGAATCAACGTTTGTAGTTACCCTATCCGTTAAGTTGGAAATAGGTTCTAAAATCCATTCTTTGAAGTCTGGCAGCAACATGAGAAGAATAAAAAGAAGGCATGAAAACAGCCCGTAAACGAGATAAACTGATAATGATCTCCCCCTGACAAATCTTGAGGCTATCAGAATTAAAACAAAGACGAAAATAACAGCCCGACTGCCATTTAGCGTAGCTAAAATAGCCAGACAAACCTCATGGAATAATATAACTAACTGATTGACTTTATATTGAATATTTACCAACCATAATTGGAAACTCATAAATAAAATATAAGCACCAAAGCCACTGACATAACTAAACGTACCTGTAACCCTGGCACTTTCACCCATTAAAGCGATATCACCAATAGCATTAAAATTGGCATATTGATTTATTAAATGATGGGGAGGCAACGTATATTGAAAAATAGCCAAAATAGTTTCAATGCAAAGAATTAGCAATGAAACAGGATAAAAACAACGCCAGTTTACCTTGTTACTATTAGCTAAAAAAACAAATAAAGCCGTCCAAAACCCTCCGTGTAGAAGGAATCCTGACAATGAATGAAAAAAGCCACATCCGCCCGGAAGTAGCGCCAGGACAAATAAAAAGGATAAATGAGCAAATAAAAATCGATATATTTTACTTTCGTTCCATGGGTAAAATCCAACACAGAATATCCAGGGAATAAGAAGCTGGAAAGCTAATAAGCCATGATTAACGTAATCGGGAAGCAACAACCACTTACGAATGGCTCCTGAAAAAACAGAAAACAGCAAAAGGAATAGAAAGAAAAATTCCCTTTTTGAAAATCCTGTTAACGACATGAAAACAGTGTTGGATAGCCCTCTCCCGCTTTATTAGTATCAATATAAGATGCCGCGCATTGTAAAGCTCCATCGCAATATAACTGGTAGTGCACGTCATCTATATGAACCAAATGATTCAACAAAAGAGTCATTTTACTAAAATCATCTAAAATAAAACCCCCATTGTTGTCTTCAATATTTCCCCAAGGTGTATGGCTACTAATAATCACAGGCATGCCCCTTGCCAAACATTCAAAAATAGCAAAAGAAAAATTTTCACCTGCCGAGGGTAAAATCATGAAATGTTCCTCATTTACCTTTAAATAATCATCTAAAGAAGGTACACATCCTTTATAACTAACCCTGTCACCAAGTAAATGAATAGTAGATAAACAATAATTTTCCCAATAATAAAGGTCTTCCATTGGCCCGACAATAGATAATAAAATAGATAGATGGCTATTTAACAGGCAGTCGAGAACAAGATGTAGATTTTTCTTAGGAGATATTCTACTGTAAAAAAAGAGACGAAGTGAGCCAGCCTTTTTTTGAACAAAATGAAGCCTCTTCTTTTGAGGGGGGACGGTTAATTGAGTGCTAACTATAGATGCCTTTTGACCGAAAATAAGCTGAATCTGATTAAATTCATGGTTTGATGTAGCCTGCCATCTAATTTTATTATGCAAGCCTAACCTTATAAAAACTTTTAAATACAGCCATTTTTTAAAATATTTTTGATTGAGAGACCCTTTATCCAACATACCATGGGGACAAATAATAATTGGACATTTACAAAAAA
>Ga0079299_1000498_pt1 | contig 9826 bp, 8 predicted proteins | sample Wag4_2014_7_11_2_FD_76334 | JGI IMG/M metagenome (GOLD analysis project Ga0079299, IMG submission 76334) | Lake water microbial communities from Ohio, USA - Utica-2 Time Series LW 2014_7_11 | ecosystem: Environmental > Aquatic > Freshwater > Lake | place: USA: Ohio | collected 2014-07-11
CCCGAACAGCGCCACCACGCAGACCACCACGATCACCTCCGTGGAGGCCTACGGCGCCACCTCCGGCCCCCTGCTCGGTCTGCGGGCCACCACCGATACCCGCCTCGGCACAATCACACTGGTGGGCGATCCCGCCATCGTAGGGGTGGCTGAGCAGTATCTGAAAAAGCTCGATCTCAGGCAGCGACAGGTTGCCTTGAATGTGCGGATTCTTGATGTTAATCTTACCAATGAATCTGAAATCGATAATTCATTTGCTTTTCGCTGGGGAAACAATTTTATCGTCAGCGACAATGGCACCCTGCTTGGGGCTTTTGGTCGGAATCTGCCGCCTGGAGAGGGATCCTTCAGCCAGCAGACAGCCCCTCCGGTTGAACGATTCACCCGCGGCTCGAATTCCAGCAGTTCTTCGGATCGCCGCCTGGAGATCACGAACCTCACAACGCGGGATCTCAGCGACCGGCAGGTGGTGGATATCAATCAACAGCTTGATCGAATCGGCGGCTTCAGGCTCGAAAGGCTGGAGGAGGGGCAATCCCTGCAGGTGGTGCAGGAGAATGGCTCAAGCGAGAACATCAGCAACGGCACCCAGAGGCGTATTGAGCGCATTCTGGAGCGCAGTCTCGGTCGGGACGTCACCACAACGAGGAGGCGCTCCAGCAGTTCAAATGCTTCCAGCTCATTTGATGGTTCAGTACGCCCCAATCCCGGTGGTCTGTATGGCAGCGACACTTTCTTTGACTTCGTGCGTGCTCAGATCCAGTCCGGTAGTACGAAGTTGATCGCCAGTCCCACCTTGATTCTTCAGGACAATCCTTCGCTGTTGCGGGAGGGTTCGGAAAGCGCCTCCTCCAGTGGTGGATCGACCCAGTCTTCCGGTTCAGGCGCGGATTCCGGCAGTTCAAGTCAGGGAATCGTCAACATCGGTCTCGACAGCGCCATCGGTCGACGCCGCGCCAATGAAGGTGTGGTGCGTGTCGGTACGAACGTGGTGACCGGCTACGAAACCGAAACCCCCTCCCAGGGCGGCAATGTGGTGTGCACGCCAACCTTGTCAACCGCCGGTCTTGTGCTCGGCGCACGGGTGGAGAAGATTGATGACAATGGCTTTGTCACGTTTGTGCTCTCGCCGAGTGTTTCGGCGGTCACTGATGTTGAACAGGCGCCTCAGGGCTGCGGTTCCAATCTCAACATTCTCAGTGTGCGGAGTTTGGATACGGGCGCTTTGCGTGTGCGCGATGGTCAGACCCTGATCATGACTGGCGTGATTTCTGAATTTGATCGGCAGGAGGTGAGCAAGTGGCCGATTCTCGGAGACATCCCGTTGATTGGTCAGTTTTTTCGATCCACTTCGGGCCAGAAAGAAAAACGTGAATTGGTGATCATGGTCACCCCGCGCATTGTCAACGATGAGCAAGGTGGCGTATACGGTTATGGCTACCAGCCCGGTACTGCCGCTGGCAGGGATTTCTTCGGTTCGGTGACCAATGGTGGCGCTTCCTATTGAGTTTGATGCTGCCGATCAGGGTGCGGTGGCTCAGGGCGCAACAGGCCAGACTGCAGGGCAACAGAGCGAACCATCCGGCGCTGCTGATGCCGATTCGGCCAACCGGCAGGAACTGGCCCGTTTGCGGGCCGAACTGGATGAATATCAGCGTCTGATCGAGGAGCTGCCTGAGATTTATGCCGCCAAGTTCCGCCAGCGTGTGGAGCAGGTGGCCCTGGAGATCCGCCGTCTGATGGAGGAGCGGGATCTTCTGCAGGAGCAGATTCAGCGTGCGCTGGTCGGCGCTGACCCCACCTCGCTTCCTGCAGTGGCGACGGAGCCGTCCCTGTCTTGCCCAACCCCGCAGGCGGTTGCCATTGCACCCTTGCTGCGCCGCCCCGGTGCCCTGGTCGTTGTCAGCCTGGTGGTGGCATGCGGTGTCGCCCTGATCGGTGCGCTTGGACTGCGGCTGCTGCAGCCCGCGTCCGCCCCTCGCCGGCCAGTCGCTGCGGAGAAGCCCCTGCCCCGGCCTGCGGGCCGGCCCGCAGCGCCGCAGCTCCGCCTGCGGGCCAGGGGCGAGTGCTGGCTGGAGGTGCGTGATCTGGACGGCACTCTGCTGCTGGGCACCACCCTGCGCCAGGGCCAGACCACCACCGTGCCTCTGGGCGCTGGGGTGCGCCTGCGGGCGGGCCGCCCCGACCTGCTCGAGCTGGCTGCCGCAGACCAGCCGTTCCGCTCCTTCGGGGCCATTGGAGACATCGGCTGGCAGATCGTGACGCCAGAGCTCACCCCAAACCAGGCCCGTCGTAACGTCCCGCCAGCAGTGTCCGGTGAACCGTGATCGAGCCTGGCCGTTCCACCGCCATCGACTCCGTCACTCCCGCCACCGGCTCCGTGCAACGGATCTGCTGTATCGGCGCCGGTTATGTGGGCGGTCCGACGATGGCGGTGATCGCCGACCGCTGCCCCGGCGTGCAGGTCACCGTGGTCGATCTCAATGCCGAACGGATCGCGGCCTGGAACGCTGCGGATCTCAGCCGGCTGCCTGTCTACGAGCCTGGTCTTGACGCGGTCATCGCCCGGGCCCGGGGCCGCAACCTGCACTTCAGCACCGCTGTGGAGGAGGCGATTGCCGCCGCCGACATGGTGTTCATCTCCGTGAACACGCCCACCAAGACCCGCGGCCTCGGCGCCGGCCAGGCCAGCGATCTCAAGTGGGTGGAGGCCAGTGCCCGCACCGTTGCCCGCGCGGCTCGCGGGCACACGATCGTGGTCGAGAAGAGCACCTTGCCGGTGCGCACCGCCGCGGTGATCCAGACGATTCTGGCGGCCGCCACGCCGAACGGCGACGGCCGCAGCTTCTCGGTGCTCTCCAACCCCGAGTTCCTGGCCGAGGGCACCGCCATCCCCGATCTGGAGGCGCCCGATCGGGTGCTGATCGGCGGCGACGACCCCGCCGCCATCGCTGCCCTGGCCGGCCTGTATGGCCAGTGGGTTCCCTGCGAGCGCATCCTCACCACCAACCTCTGGAGCAGCGAGCTCTCCAAGCTCACCGCCAACGCCTTCCTGGCCCAGCGAATCAGCTCGATCAACGGCATCGCCGCCTTCTGTGAGGCCACCGGCGCCGATGTGCGCGAGGTGGCCCAGGCGATCGGCGCCGACAGCCGCATCGGCCCCAAGTTTCTGCAGGCGGGGCCGGGCTTTGGCGGCAGCTGCTTCCAGAAGGACATCCTCAACCTGGTGTACCTCTGCCGCCACTACGGCCTCGAAGAGGTGGCGGCCTACTGGGAGCAGGTGGTCACACTTAACCACTGGCAGCAGCAGCGCATCGCCCGGCTGGTGATCACCGAGTTGTTCGGCACGGTGAGCGGCAAGCGCATTGGCGTGCTCGGCTTTGCCTTCAAGGCCGACACCAACGACACGCGCGAATCACCGGCGATCCGGATCTGCAAGGACCTGCTTGAGGAAGGGGCGTGTCTGCAGATTCTCGACCCGAAGGTGCCTGAGAGGCAGATCGCTGCCGATCTCGGCCAGAGCGCCGGCAGCGGCGAGGGCAGCTGGCAGCGGGTTGCGGATGTGCACCAGGCCGCCAGTGGTGCCGATGCCCTGCTGCTGCTCACCGAGTGGCAGCAGTTCGCCGGGATCGACTGGCCGGCGGTGGCGGCGGTGATGCGCCAGCCGGCCTGGCTGTTTGATGCGCGGGCGCGGGCCGACTCCGCCGCGGCGCGGGCTGCCGGCCTGCACGTCTGGACCGTGGGGGAGGGTTGAGCGGATGCCGTCCTCGCTGATGCGCAACCTGGTCACCGGCGGCGCCGGCTTCCTGGGCTCCCACCTGGTGGATCGGCTGATGGAGGCGGGTGAGGAGGTGATCTGCCTCGACAACTACTTCACCGGCCGCAAGAGCAACATCGCCCAGTGGATCGGCCATCCACGCTTTGAACTGATCCGCCACGACGTGACTGATCCGATCCGCCTGGAGGTGGACCGGATCTGGCATCTGGCCTGCCCCGCCTCGCCGGTGCACTACCAGTTCAACCCGATCAAGACGGCCAAGACCAGCTTCCTGGGGACTTACAACATGCTGGGCCTGGCCCGGCGGGTGGGGGCCCGGCTGCTGCTGGCCAGCACCAGTGAGGTGTACGGCGATCCGGAGGTCCATCCCCAGCCCGAACACTACCGGGGCTGCGTGAACACGATCGGCATCCGCAGCTGCTACGACGAGGGCAAGCGCATCGCCGAAACCCTCTGTTTCGACTACCAACGCATGCACGGCACCGAGATCCGCGTGATGCGCATCTTCAACACCTACGGCCCGCGCATGCTGCCCGACGATGGCCGGGTGGTGAGCAACTTCATCGTGCAGGCCTTGCGCGGCGAGCCGCTCACTCTCTACGGCGACGGCAGCCAGACCCGCTCCTTCTGTTATGTCGACGACCTGGTGGAAGGCATGATCCGGCTGATGAACGGCAGCCACAGCGGCCCGATCAACATCGGCAATCCCGGTGAGTTCACCATCCGCCAGCTGGCCGAGCTGGTGCGCGCCCGCATCAACCCCGACCTGCCGCTGATCGAGAAACCACTGCCCGCCGACGATCCCCTGCAGCGCCAGCCGGTGATCGAGTTGGCCCAGCGGGAGCTGGGCTGGCAGCCGGTGGTGGCCCTTGAGCAGGGGCTGGATCCCACCATCGCCTGGTTCCGCCAGTCGCTCGGCCTCTAGGGCCGGTCGGCAGGCAGACTCAATCCCACTTGCCTGATCCGGATTGGCGTCGCTGCAGAGCCTGCGCGGCATGGTCGACCTGCTGCCAGCCCAGATCTCCATCTGGCAGCACATCGAAGCGGTGGCACGGGAGCACTTTCGCCGCGCCGCGGTGCAGGAGATCCGCACCCCCCTGCTGGAGGTGACCGAGCTGTTTGCCCGCGGCATTGGCGAGGCCACCGATGTGGTGGGCAAGGAGATGTACACCTTTCTCGATCGCGGTGAGCGCAGTTGCACCCTGCGGCCGGAAGGCACGGCCTCGGCGGTGCGGGCGGTGATTGAGCACGGCCTGCTCAGTCAGGGGCCGCAGCGGCTCTGGTACGGCGGGCCGATGTTCCGCTACGAGCGGCCCCAGGCGGGGCGCCAGCGCCAGTTTCACCAGATCGGGCTGGAGCTGCTCGGGGTGGCGGATGCCCGCAGCGATGTGGAGGCGATCGCGATCGCCTGGGACCTGCTGGCCGATCTTGGGGTGGGCGGCCTGGCGCTGGAGTTGAACACACTCGGCAGCCCGGACGACCGGATTCGCTACCGCGAGCGGCTCGTGGCCTGGCTGGAGGCCCATCGCGACGGCCTTGATCCCGACTCCCAGGCCCGCATCAACACGAATCCGTTGCGGGTGCTCGACAGCAAGGTGCCGCAAACCCAGGCGATCCTGGCCGCCGCTCCGCCTCTGGCGGCCAGCCTCAGCGCTGAAAGCCGAGCCAGGTTCGAGCAGGTGCAGGCCGGTCTGGCTGCTCTGGAGATTCCCGTGCAGCTCAATCCCCGCCTGGTGCGCGGCCTCGACTACTACAGCCACACCGCGTTCGAGATCACCAGCAGCCAGCTGGGGGCCCAGGCCACGGTGTGCGGTGGCGGCCGCTACGACGGCCTGGTGCAGCAGCTGGGTGGACCGCCGACGCCGGCGATCGGCTGGGCTCTCGGCATGGAGCGGCTGGTGTTGTTGCTGGCCCAGATGCCGGCAGCGGCCGCCGCGGGCGCTCCGGCTCCACTCGATCTCTACGTGGTGAGCCGCGGCGAGGCGGCCGAGGCGCTGGTGCTGCCCCTGGCCCGGCAGGGCCGTGCGGCGGGTCTGGCGGTGGAATGCGATACCAGCGGCGCCGCCTTCGGCAAGCAGTTCAAGCGGGCCGATCGCTCGGGCGCCCGCTTCGCTGCGGTGATCGGCGATGCCGAAGCCGCCGCCGCTGAGGTGGTCCTCAAGGATCTGCGCCAACACCAGGCTGAGCAGCGGCTGCCGATCGCCGCCCTGGTGGACTGGCTGGTGCAGCAGCGGGCCGGCGGATCAGCATGACGCCCCAGCACGTGTCCACTGGCGGCGGCGCCTGCCGGCTGCCGGACAGTTGACTGCACCCGTCACGTGATGCAGTGCTGGAGCTGACTGACGGATCTGATGGCAGAACCGACCCTCGCCATCATTGCCGGTTCCGGTGCCTTGCCCCGGATGCTCTCAAGGGCACTCACCGCCGCAGGCCGCAGCCATCTCTGCTGCCGCCCCCATGGTCTGGAGGTCGCGGTGGACGCGGCCGAGGCGTTTTACTTCGAGCGCTCCATCTCCTTCTTCCGGTCCCTCGAGCAGCGCGGTATTCGCCAGGTGGTGCTGGTTGGCAAGTTCCATCGCCCCCGCCATCTCAATCCGCTGCGGTTCGAGGGTTCCACGCTGCTGGCCGCACCCCGGATCCTGGCCTCGCTGCGCAAGGGCGATGACGCCTCGCTGCGCGCCCTGATGGAGATCATCGAAGAGCTGGGCCTCGAGGTGGTGGGCGTGGAGGATGTGGCCCCCAATCTGCTGCCGGAGCCGGGCCTTTACGCCAGCCGGGTACCGAGCGAAACCGACCGGGCCGATGTGGAGCGAGCCGCGTACATCGTCGAGGCGATCTCGGCGGTGGACGTCGGTCAGGGGGCCGTGGTGGCCGGTGGTCTCTGCCTGGCAACCGAAGCGTTGCCCGGCACCGATGCGATGCTCGACTGGGTGGCCTCCAGCCGCGACATGCCTCCCGCCGGAACCCGCGCGGGGGTTCTCTACAAAGCCCCCAAGCTTCAGCAGGATCGGCGCACGGATCTGCCGGCGATCGGCCCCACCACCGTGGCCAAGGCCGCAGCGGCAGGGCTTGCCGGCATCGCCTGGGAAGCGCGGGGCGCCTTGCTGTTGGAGGCGGAGCAGACCATGGCCGATGCCGATCGGCTTGGCCTGTTCCTCTGGTCCCGTCCCACCATCGGTTAGTTGCCCGCCCCGGCCTGCTCCAGCACCCCCTTGCTGCTCGGCACGGCGCCGGCGCGGCGCGGGTCGATCTCGGTGGCCAGCCGCAGGGCCCGGGCGAAGGCCTTGAAACAGGCCTCCACGATGTGGTGGGAGTTGGCCCCGTCCAGCTGGCGGATGTGCAGGGTGAGGCCGCTGTTGTTGACCACCGCCACGAAGAATTCCTTCACCAGCTCGGTGTCGTAGCTGCCGATCTTCTGGGCCGGGATCTGCAGCCCGAAGCTCAGGTGCGGCCGCCCGCTGCAATCGAGAGCCACCTGCACCAGGGCCTCATCCAGGGGCGCCAGGAAGTGGCCGAAGCGGTGGATGCCGCGCCGCTCGCCCAGGGCCTGGGCCAGGGCCTGGCCGAAGGCGATGCCCACGTCCTCGTTGGTGTGGTGGTCGTCGATGTGGGTGTCGCCCGTGGCAGCGATCTCCAGGTCGATCAGGCCGTGGCTGCTGATCTGGTGGAGCATGTGATCGAGAAAGGGCACGCCGGTGCTGGCCTGGCAGCGGCCCGTGCCGTCGAGGTTGAGGTGCACGCGCACATCGGTTTCGCCGGTGACGCGGTGGATGGTGCCGGTGCGCATAGCTGTCCTTGCCCGCGGGGTCCTGCATCGCACGATCCGATCATGCCGGGCCGGGGTCCGGCGCCGACCGCCTAGGGTTAAATTGGACTTATCGGTGATCTCAATGTCAAAAGCGCAGCTAATCGCTTTTCTGGCCAAGGCGGAGGCCACCCCCGATCTCCAGCAGCGGATCGATGCCGCGGCAGACGGCAGCGCCGTGGTGGCCATCGCTCGCGATGAGGGCTTCCAGTTCTCGGCTGCCAGCCTGGCCCGGCACCTGCGGGGCTGAAGCCCTGCTCACATGCCGGTGATGCAGTAGCCGGCGTCCACGTAGAGCACCTGGCCGGTGATGCCGGAAGCCAGGGGGCTGGCCAGGAAGGCGGCGGTGCTGCCTACCTCCTCCTGGGTGACGGTGCGGCGCAGGGGGGCCTTCTCCTCCACGTTGTGGATCATGTCGAGGATGCCGCCGATGGCGCTGCTGGCCAGGGTGCGGATCGGGCCGGCGCTGATGGCGTTCACCCGCACCTGCTTCTCCGGGCCCAGCTCGGCGGCCAGGTAGCGCACCGACGCCTCCAGGGCCGCCTTGGCCACACCCATCACGTTGTAGTTGGGGATCGCCCGCTCGGCGCCCAGGTAGCTGAGGGTGATCACACTGGCGCCCGCGTTGAACAGGGGCTTGGCGTGGCGGCAGAGGGGCGCCAGCGAGTAGGCGCTCACCTCCAGGGCGCGGGCGAAGCCCTCGGGGCTGATGGCGGAGTAGTCGCCGATCAGCTCCTCCTTGCCGGCGAAGGCCAGGCAGTGCACCAGCACGTCGATCGAGCCCCACTGCTCGGCCACCCTGGTGAACACCGCCTCGATCTGGGCAGGCTCCTGCACATTGAGCGGTTCGAACAGGCTGGGGGCCAGCGGCGCGGTGAGCTCGCGCACCTTGCCCTCGAAGCGGCCCTTTTCATCCGGCAGGTAGGTGACGCCCAGCTCGCAGCCGGCGGCGTGCAGCTGCTGGGCGATGCCCCAGGCGATCGACTTGTTGTTGGCGATGCCCGTGACCAGGGCCTTCTTGCCGCGCAGATCGAGGAGCATGGGGAGCCGGTTGGAGTGCGGCGATTCTCTCGCAGGGCCCGCAGGCCGCTCCCCAGGCCTGGCTCGGTGCAGAGGTCCTCGCTCTGAGGCACCGGGTAGCGGAAGCTCTGAAGCAGGTGGCCAATGGGTCGCCCGCAGCGCTGCTACGGCCTAGCGTTCGAAGGCAGGTTTCGGGCTCAACGGTCCGGGTGAAGGGATGGGCAGTGGCCCGCTTCCGTCTGATCAGGCCCGGCTGGACGCCCTGCGTCAGGAGTTCGAGCACGAGGCCAGTTTCAGCCAGGTGTTCGTGGTGCTCACCGTGGGCGCCACCCTGATCGCCAGCCTCGGTCTGCTGGCCAACAGCCCCGGCGTGGTGATCGGCGCCATGGTGGTGGCCCCCTGGATCCTGCCGCTGCAGGCGATGGCCTTCGAGATCCTGCAGGGCCGTTTGCCGATGTTCCTGCGGGCCCTGCGCACCCTGATGCTGGGTGTGGTGGTGTGTGTGCTGCTGGCGATGGCCGTGGGGCATCTGGTGGCGCTCCCCAGCTTCGGCAGTGAGGTGATCAACCGCACCAGCCCCAACCTGCTCGACCTCGGCGTGGCCCTGGTGGCCGGAGCCGTGGCCATGTACGCCAAGCTGCGGAAGGATGCGATCTCGGCCCTGGCCGGCCTGGCCATTGCCGTGGCGCTGGTGCCGCCGATGTGCGTGGTAGGGATCCTGCTGTCCTCTTCCCTGTGGGTCCAGGCCTATGGGGCCCTGCTGCTGTTCATCACCAATCTCCTGGGGATCATGGTGGGGGCGATGGGGACCCTGGGAACACTGGAAAAGGTGTACCGGAGCCGCCTGTTTCACAGCCGGCTCGGCCTCACCAGCCTGGCTCTCACCGCTCTGTTGGTGATTCCGCTGGGCAGCAGCTTCTACCGGCTGCTGCAGCGATCCCGTCAGGAGAGCAAGGCCCAGCTGCTGGAGGTGGCCATCGAGAAACAGTTGCGCAGCAACACGATCACCCTCGGCAGTGATCCCGCCATTGATCTGGTGGGACTGTCCATCGACTGGAAGCAGAATCCGCCCCTGATCCGCGCCCGGGTGCGGGTCACGGATCCCTCCCTGCCCACCTCCCGGCAGGTGGCGGATGTGCAGTCGTTCGTCAACCGCAGCCAGGCCCCCCTGCGCTTCCGGCTGGTGGTGCAACGCACCGCCGTGGACCTGGTCGGTCCGGAGA
>Ga0079299_1000500_pt1 | contig 9788 bp, 10 predicted proteins | sample Wag4_2014_7_11_2_FD_76334 | JGI IMG/M metagenome (GOLD analysis project Ga0079299, IMG submission 76334) | Lake water microbial communities from Ohio, USA - Utica-2 Time Series LW 2014_7_11 | ecosystem: Environmental > Aquatic > Freshwater > Lake | place: USA: Ohio | collected 2014-07-11
GCAAACCATTTTGCCGCTGTGATTCCATCTGTCTTTACATCGCCCTGGACATAAGCCAAGGCATATCCAATAAGCAGACCCACAAAGACGCTGATGCGACCAAGGAAGCCACGTGAAAACGCCGAAATTAATCCGATTGAAGCCAATGTCACAACACCAACAATTGGTCCAGCTGTAAAGTTATTTTTTGCAGCCCCTGCCAAGTTCAATCCAATGACCATAACGATCGTTCCAGTCACAACAGGTGGCAACATCCAGTTGATCCAGCCAATACCTGCTTGGCGCACAATCAAACCGACAGCGGCCAAGATCAGGCCAGTTACAACGACGCCACCAAGTGCTGCGCCCATTCCGCCACTTGTCTTTGCAGCAGCTATAGGGGCAAGGAATGCAAAAGATGATCCAAGGTAGCTAGGAACCTTGTTTTGAGTTAGCGCCAGGAATAGCAGGGTGCCGATTCCTGAGAAAAAGAGAGTTGTTGTTGGAGGGAAGCCAGTGATGATTGGGACTAAGAATGTTGCGCCAAACATGGCGGCAATGTGCTGTAAGCCCACGCCAATAGTGCGGGGCCAGGTCAGGCGCTCATCAGTTGATACGACCGCGCCCTGATTAATTGATTTACCGTTTCCATGTAGCTTCCACGAGAGTAGAGACACTTGAAACTTCCCTTCTTTTGGGTATCCGGAGTAGGACACTGAGAAAAAGCGTAGAACCAGCCTGCGTGTTTCTGGTGAGTACGCCACGCCCTTTTGGCTCAAAGTTGCACCGCTGGATATATCCCATTAGATTACGGCTCGATATATCGAATAGATATATATGACGGAGTACTCCAAATAAGGGAAAGGTAGAGGAATATGCGCTCGCGCTCAGAGTCACTTGAATTCGCCCTCCTTGGGTTGCTCTCCCAAACACCTTTACATGGGTACGAGCTTCGAAAGCGCATCGGCACTATTTTCGGCCCCTTCCGCGCACTCTCATTTTCAGTCCTTTACCCGCAGCTTCGTCGAATGATGGAGGCGGGATTAATTGAGGAAAGCGTGATGGAAGCAACCTCTCGTCGTTCTCGCATTGTGTATGCCATCACCGATGCAGGCGCTCGCAAATTTGAAGATTTAACTGAATCAGTCACACCTGAAACTTGGGAAGATGAAGGGTTCGAAATTCGTTTCGCATTCTTTTCACCAACTTCAGCAAATAACAGAGTAAGAATTCTTGAGGGACGCCATCGTCGCCTCAAGGAAAAAGCCGAAATCCTTCGTGGTGAACTCGAGAAGTCACCTGTCGGTATCGACAAATATCTAGAGGAATGGCGACGTCATTCACTAGAGACAGCTGATCGAGAGATTGCTTGGCTGGAAGACATGATCAAAACCGAGAGGAAATAGAGTGAATATCACAACCGGTAAAGGCGACATCCGTGTTGCAATCGTTGGCGTTGGAAACTGCGCAAACTCATTAGTCCAAGGCGTTGAGTATTACAAAAATGCTGCCGTTGACCAAGAGATCCCAGGTCTCATGCACGCTGTTGTTGGGGGATACCACATCTCTAGCATCAAGTTCGTTGCAGCCTTCGATGTAGATGCAAAGAAGGTCGGTTTAGATCTTGCTGATGCAATTTGGGCCAGCGAAAACAACACAATAAAATTTAGTGATGTCCCAAAGACTGGTGTTCCAGTACTTCGTGGTGTTACAAATGATGGTCTCGGTAAGTATTACAAGGAGACAATTACAGAGTCTGAAGCGCCAGCGGTAGATGTTGTACAGGTTCTTAAGGATGAAGCGATCGATGTATTGATCTGCTACTTGCCTGTAGGTTCTGAAACAGCTGCTAAGTACTACGCACAGTGTGCGATAGATGCAGGATGTGCGTTTGTTAATGCTCTGCCTGTGTTTATTGCATCAGATCCTGTCTGGGAAAAGAAGTTTGCAGATGCAGGACTTCCAATTGTTGGAGATGACATTAAAAGCCAAGTTGGTGCGACTATCACTCACCGCATCATGGCTAAGTTGTTCCAGGATCGCGGAGTTCACTTGGATCGCACCTACCAGCTCAACGTTGGTGGAAACATGGACTTTAAGAACATGCTCGAGCGTGATCGCCTAGAGTCCAAGAAGATCTCGAAGACAAATTCTGTAACATCACAGCTAAATCATGACCTTGGTGAAAAGAATGTTCACATTGGACCTTCTGATTACATTCCATGGCTAGATGATCGCAAGTGGGCCTACGTTCGCCTCGAAGGTCGCGCTTTCGGAGATGTTCCTCTTAACCTTGAGTACAAGTTGGAAGTTTGGGATTCACCAAACTCAGCAGGTGTCATTATCGATGCGCTACGTTGCGCAAAGATCGGTCTTGATCGCAAGATCGGTGGAGCTCTTCTTTCACCATCTAGCTACTTCATGAAGACGCCACCAACTCAGTACACAGATGAAGCGGCTCACCAAAAGACTGAAGATTTCATTTCAGGAAAGCTCGACCGCTAAATGTTAACTCGCTAGAAAATAGCGAATAAGAAAAGCCCCCAGCTAATTAGTTGGGGGCTTTTCTCTTTAAATGAGTTTTAGTTATGCCGCCTTAGTTGGCGTTGGTTCGGTAATCTTCTTGAAAGCTGTATCGCCATAATGGAATCGATAGGCAAGAGAAAGTAAGACTCGAAGATTTGTTTTTGAATCTGATTTGATACCGAAAACTTGGGCGCTACGGCTCACAGTATTTTCGACAACTTTTTCCGAGTGAGAAGTCTCCTCAGCAATAGATGCATTAGATCTTCCCTCACACACCAACTCTAAAACCAGCTGCTCAAATGGGGTTAACTCTCTAGAAAAAATTGTTATGTCCTTTAACATAGTGCCTTCCGCCTCTCCGCGTGTTTTTCATTGTGCTCCTATATATGGCCTCTGTCACCTATTAGGATGGTCATATGAGTCAAACATTGATTTCGATGGACAATAAAGTGCTAACTCTCAGCCTGAATAGACCTGAGAAAATGAACGCTCTAAATCGTGTGATGTATCAAGGATTAACTACAGCATTAAACGATGCAGCCGGTGATTTTGGTGTTCGCGCGGTTGTATTGACCGGAGAAGGTGAGCACTTCACCGCAGGAAATGACATTGTAGATTTTATGGACAATCCACCGACCTCTGAAAGCTCCGAGGTTGCTGAGTTTTTAGCCGCGCTACTTAACTTTCCAAAACCCTTGTTAGCGGCAATCAATGGCAATGCAGTAGGGGTTGGAACAACAATGCTGCTTCACTGCGATGTTGTCATTGCTGCGCCTACAGCAAGGTTTTCAATGCCTTTTGCGTCATTGGGATTGGTGCCTGAAGCGGGTTCAAGTTTCTTATTTCCACAATTAGTTGGCTATCAAAGAGCAGCCCGAATCTTTATGACAGGTGAGAGTTTTGGCGCAACTGATGCGATTGAAATGGGATTGGTGACTTCGAGTGAAACCTACCCATTAGCAAAGGCACAGGAAATTGCCGCGCACATTGCCGAGCAACCTCCTCAAGCAATCATCAACACTAAGGCATTACTCAAGGCCAGAACTCACGATGCTGTTGCAGCTGTGATGAAGGCTGAGTTTGAAATTTTTGCTATGGCACTTCAATCCGATGAAGCCATGGAAGCGTTCATGAAATTTATGTCAAAGAAGGGTAAGTAAATGTCACTTGCAGGAAAGCGAATTTTTATCACCGGAGGCTCACGAGGCATTGGTCTGGCAATCGCGCTCCGAGCTGCCCGCGATGGTGCATCAATTGCAATTGCGGCAAAGACATCTGATCCCAACCCAAAGTTGCCGGGCACTATTCATACTGCTGCTGCCGAAATCGAAGCAGCAGGCGGTAAGGCGTTGGCTATCCAATGCGATCTAAGGGATGAGACCCAAATCGAAGCTGCGGTAAACCAAGCTGCTGAAGCATTTGGTGGCATCGACATTCTTATCAACAACGCCAGCGCGATTAACTTAACTCGTACCGATCAAACCCCGGCCAAGCGATTTGATTTGATGTTTGATGTCAATGTTCGTGGAACCTTTTTAACATCTCAGGCTGCACTTCCGTATCTTCGTAAATCAGCTGAAGAGGGTCGAAATCCTCATATTTTGAATCTTTCACCACCTCTTTCCATGAAGCCGATCTGGTTTAAAAACCATGTGGCTTACACAATGGCTAAGTACGGCATGAGTATGTGTGTTCTCGGGATGGCGGAAGAGTTCAAGCGTGATGGCATTGGTGTCAACGCTCTATGGCCACGAACAGTTATAGATACTGCGGCTTTACAGATGATCCCAGGCATTGATGCTTCAGCTGGTCGTACCCCGGAAATCTTGGCAGATGCTGCTTACATTATCTTTAATCGAGATGCCAAAGAATGTACAGGTAACTTCTTCGTCGATGATCTATTGCTTGCAAGTGAGGGAATTACCGATCTCGAGAAGTATTCGGTCACACCAGGCACAAAGGATTTTCTCTTAGACTTCTTCCTCGACTAAACTCTTGTCCATGCGAAAGTTAATTTCACTCTTCTTCCTAATTGGCCTTGGTTTTTTTTCGGCTCCTCACTCTTTTGCCCATGTAGAGATAACCTCTTCATTTCCGGAGCAATACACAAATGCAACACCTATTCCTGAGCAAGTGTGGATTGAGTTCAGTGGTGATTTACAGGAATTAGAGTATGAGATTTTAAATACGATAGAAGTAGTTGATTCAACAGGCATTGCGGTCAATTTTGATGACCCCATCATCGTAGGCCCTCGGATCACAACTAAGATTTCAGATCAGAGCGCTCCTGGAGTATTTCTCGTGAAGTATCGAGTCGTGGGGGAGGATGGCCACGTCATAGAAGGTGACTATACATTTAGTGCATCACCAGATTACTCAGTTGCTCCTGTAGAAAAACCATTAGAAACTAAAGAAGAAGGTTCAAAGATTTATATAGGTTTGATTGTTTTTGGTGCAATGTTTTTCAGTTCGGTGTTGGGTTACTTGATTTATCGCAAGAAAGATGGGAAATAGAGATGGCCGCCTTTGGTCTTGAGGTAAATGGCCCCAATGTTATTGACGAGTCAGAGCGTGCCGGCAAGGCTCGTTCTCTTTTTTGGCCATGGGCTGGTGCCAATGTTTCCTTGCTAGCTTTGTCTTACGGAGCTTTCTTTCTAGGATTCGGAATATCTTTTAAACAAGCAACAGTGGCAGCTTTTATCGGCACCATTGGATCTTTTTTGTTGGTTGGTATCAGCTCTCTGGCAGGCAAGAGATCAAACGCCCCAACTATGGTTTTGTCTAGGGCATCCTTTGGCGTGAAGGGAAGCATTCTTCCTGGAGCACTTTCGTACCTAATCTTTGTTGGTTGGGAGACCGTGCTGGTTTCGCTTGCAACCCTGGCAACCGGAACTGTTTTTACACGCGTTGGGGGCATAGAGAACAACTTAGCTTTGATTTTGGGATTTGTTGTAGCAGTTTTATTGACTGTAGTTGGGGGAGTACTCGGTTTTTCAGTGATCATGAGATTGCAAAAAATTCTAACTATCGCGACCATCGTGATGACCCTTGTCTACATTGCCTTAACTGTCGAAAATCTCAATTGGAGTGCGATCAACGCTATTCCAAATGGATCATTTCAAAGTTTTATTGGAGCAGTTATTTTTGGAGTAACTGGAATTGGCCTTGGTTGGGTTAATGCTGCTGCTGATTATTCACGATACTTACCAAGGACGGTTTCCAGTAAAGCTGTTGTTGGCTGGACTGTATTAGGCGCATCCATCGTTCCAATCATTCTTGTAATTTACGGAGCAGCACTATCTGCAAGTAGTAAGGATCTAAGCGAGGCAATCGCGATGGATCCAATTGGCGCCTTAACAACCTTGCTGCCAACTTGGTATTTGATTCCCTTTGCCTTTGTTGCAATTTTTGGTTTAGTGGGTGGAGCGATCCTGGATTTGTACTCATCGGGATTGGCCTTAGTTTCTATCGGGGTTCCGATTAAGCGCCACAAGGCTGCAATTATTGATGCCTTAATCATGTTGGCTGGAACCATTTATATTGTTTGGATCGCAGACAATTTCTTTTATCCATTTCAAGGTTTCTTAATTACCTTGGGAGTTCCGGTAGCGGTGTGGTCTTCAATCTTTGTTGCCGATGTCTTAATGCGCAAAAAAGCGTACAGTCAGGAAGATTTGTTTAACCCTAAAGGCATCTATGGATCAGTCAACAAAGGCTCAATCGCTTTGATGATCTGCGGCTCATTTATTGGCTGGGGATTTGTTACCAACACCTTTGCGCCGTGGCTTGAATGGCAGGGTTACTTTTTAGGCCTCATTGGTGGAAAAGATGGAGCATGGGCCTATTCAAATGTCGGAGTAGTTTTTGCGTTGTTGATTGGATTCTTTGGACATATCGTCATGGCGCGAAAAATTATTGCGCAACAAGAGTCCGTCTAAGCCAGAAAAATCCGAGCAATCCCGAAAGGATTGCCGAGATAAATAGGCCCAATCTAATTTCATTGAGTTCAGATTCATTGATTGCGGCGATTTCTGCAATGACCAATGAGACGGTCATTCCCATTCCAGCTAAAGTACCGATTCCAGCTATGTGATTTAGGTGTACATCGGTTTTTATGCCAAGCCTTATGGCCATCCAGGCAAACAAAGTGATACCTGCAATTTTTCCAATAATTCGTGCGAGAACTAAGGAAATCGTTGTACCTGAGGTGAGACTATCTAGATCTACGTTCAATGGAATATTGACCACGATGATCACGGGAAGAATGAAGTAGGTAGATATAGGTGTTAAAACTTTAATCATTGTATTGATGTGTGAACGACCTAGCGGCATCAATATTCCTAATGCGGCAGCTCCTAACGTTGCAACTGCTTTCTCGGGCTTTAGTTCATTCCCGTAGAAAACACCAAGGACTATCAGCGAGAATAGATCATCGGCAATGGCCAAGGTTAGTAAGAACAAGCGGACCTGCGGCCCCACTCTTTTCCCGAGTAATGAAAGCACGCCAAGTGCTAACGCAATATCAGTTGGCATAGATGTTGCCCAAAGATTAGAGCCAGGCTTTAATATCGAGAATATAAGCGCAGGCACTAACATGCCGCCCATAGCTGCAAATATTGGTAGAAGCGCAGACTTAAAATCCTTCAAGCCATGTCTGATCTCTAGTCCGACTAGGAAGAAGAATGTGGCGATCAGTACATCAATAAACATTTCCACAATCTACACGGGAAGAAACAACAAAACCCGCCTTTTTAGGGGCGGGCTTTGTTGTAATGGATTTCTTAGATGTCGTAGTACAGCTCAAACTCTGCTGGGTGCGGACGTAGTCGAACATAGTCGACCTCTTCCTTACGCTTGAAAGCGATCCAGGTATCAATCAGATCCTTTGCAAATACGCCACCACGAGTTAAGAACTCATGATCTTTTTCAAGGTTGTTAAGTACTTCATCTAGTGAACCAGGAACCTGAGGAATAGCAGCTGCCTCAGCGCCTTCTAGTTCGTAAAGGTCCTTATCAACTGGGGCAGGTGGTTCGATCTTGTTGATGATTCCATCAAGACCAGCCATGAGCATCGCTGCAAATGCTAGGTATGGGTTAGATGATGGATCTGGGCAACGGAATTCAATTCGCTTTGCCTTTGGATTGGATCCTGTAATTGGGATACGGATACAAGCCGAACGGTTACGAGCAGAGTAAACAAGGTTTACTGGCGCTTCGTATCCTGGAACTAAACGACGGTATGAGTTAACAGTTGGATTTGTGAACGCCAACAATGATGGAGCGTGCTTTAGAAGTCCACCGATATACCAACGTGCCATGTCTGAAAGATCGCCGTATGTTCCTGCTTCGAAGAACAGTGGCTTTCCATCTTTCCATAGTGATTGGTGAACGTGCATACCTGAGCCGTTATCGCCGAACAAAGGCTTTGGCATGAAAGTAGCTGTCTTGCCACCTTGCCATGCGGTGTTTCGAATGACGTACTTAAACTTCATTACATCATCACCGGCACTCAAAATATCTGTGAATCGGTAGTTAATCTCCATCTGGCCTGCAGTTCCAACCTCATGGTGTGAACGCTCAACTAGAAGTCCTACCTTGCCAAGTTGCATAACCATTTCATCGCGAAGATCGGCGAATTGATCAGTTGGTGACACTGGGAAGTATCCGCCCTTTACGCGAGTGCGGTATCCGCGGTTAGGTGTTCCATCAGCATCATATTCAACGCCAGTGTTCCAGGCGCCTTCGTATGATTCGATTTCATGAACTGCAGAGTTGATACCAGTCTTAAAGCGCACGCTATCGAAAACGTAGAACTCAGCTTCTGGTGCGAAAAATGCGGTATCTGCAATTCCTTGTGAGCGCATGTAATCAACTGCGCGTGCAACTACACCACGTGGGTCACGGCTGTAAGGGGTGTTGTCCACTGGATTGTGAACTGAGAAAATAATAATAAGTGTTTTTTCTTTGCGGTAAGGATCGATGTATGCAGATCCTGGAACCGGCAAAAGCTTCATATCTGATTCGTTGATTGTCTGGAATCCGCGAATCGATGAACCATCAAACATAAGTCCTTCAGTAAAGACTGCTTCATCAAATGACTCAACCGGTACATTGAAGTGATGTTGAATGCCTGGCAAATCTGTGAAGCGAACGTCAACGAGCTTGACATCCTCTTTCTTGATGTAGGCAAAAATTTCTGCTGCGTTCTTAAACATGCTTCTCCCAATTTCACATGTGGCGCGCTACTTCTCTCACCATTGAGCCTTGCGCGTTTAGTAGTTGAACCCTAGGTCCAATGAGTGAAAATGACATAACCCGCTTGTTAAATCCATGTTAAGTCTGTCCGGGGCAAGGGGTTAGGCTTGACCTTATGAGCTTTGAATTTGTTCGAGTGGGCCTTGGCCGTCGAATGGCCGCCTTGATGGTGGATTGGCTGGCCTGCTACTTCATCATCGCCGCATCTGCAGGTGGCATTGGTGCAATGGGCACTAATCGCTCATGGAGCGTGCTTACCCTCTTTTTCCTAGAGATTCTGATCTTGTCCGCCCTACAAGGAGCCAGTCTTGGACATCGAATCTTCGGTATCAAAATTGTGCGCTTTACTGATGGGGGAGCAATCAGCCCACTTCAAGCCCTCATTAGATCGGCACTATTAGTAACTGTAATTTTTGCAATTACCTTTGATGAAAACGGTCGAGGAATGCACGAGCGATTTAGCCAAACAGTTCTAACCCGCACTAAATCTTAGAATTAAAAGTTAGCGCCCCTTTGGAGCTCTTGTTGGCATTGGACCCTTTGGAATTGGCATAGACATTCCGCCAACAGCCTTCAAACGTGCACGAACTTCACGCATTTGATGTGCCGTTAACTTTTTCGGTAGACGACGCATTTCGCGTTGTAATTTACGAATTGGGGTACGGCCTTCTTCGTTGCCCACAAGAATTTCAATAACAGGTACACCTGGAGCGAATCGTTCGACCTTCTTTTTCTCATCAGCCATCATTGTGCGTACTGAATTTGAACCTTCGCCAGTTAAGACAATTCCTGCACGACCAACGCTGCGATGAACCATGTCTTGATTTCGTGCAACTGCTACAGCAGGAGTTGTTGTCCAACCTTTTCGAAATGACATGAGAACGCTGGCACCAGCTCCTATTTGTCCTTCAATTGCGGCATAGGCTGCGGTAGAGGCCTGGCGGGTAAAAAAGATTAATGTTGCAAGTAAGGCTAAAGGAAGAGAGATAAATCCAAAATAGACCGGGTGGCCCAATGATGCGCCGACC
>Ga0079299_1000501_pt1 | contig 9780 bp, 9 predicted proteins | sample Wag4_2014_7_11_2_FD_76334 | JGI IMG/M metagenome (GOLD analysis project Ga0079299, IMG submission 76334) | Lake water microbial communities from Ohio, USA - Utica-2 Time Series LW 2014_7_11 | ecosystem: Environmental > Aquatic > Freshwater > Lake | place: USA: Ohio | collected 2014-07-11
GCTATCCCCCCACGAGGTGTTCGCTCAGCCTACCCCCTCCGCGGTCGCCAGTGCGACAGAGAGTGCGGCCAGAGCGAGCGCAGCGGCGCAGATCTCCCACGCGCGTTGACGCGTCCAGCGCGAGGGCGTTGCGCTTCCAGCGGTTCCAGCCACCAAGAGCAGTCCGGCGGCGGAGAGGAGGAGTGGCGAGGTGCTGCTCGGTGCTGTCAGGAGAAGCGCGGCGAACGTCACCGCGTGCAGCACCACGAGCGCGCCGAGTGCGCGCGCCTCGCCGAGTCGAACCGCGGCGCTGCGCATTCCACGCTCTGCATCAAGGGCACGGTCGGCGAGGCTGTTCTGAAGTGCGAGTGCCGCACCACCAGGCAGTGCGACCAGTGAGAGTGTCAGGATCGGCGCGGGGAGCACGCTGCTCACCGTTGACCACGCAAACGCGGGGATGATGCTGACGCCAACCGCAAAGGGGAGCCATGAGAGCGCCGTGCGCTTCATCCAGACGTTGTACGTGAATCCGACCAACGCGCCCAGTGCGGCCAGTACGAGGGTGAGTCTGCTCACTTGTGCGGCGGCAGCCAGCCCTGCGGTCAACCCGGCGGCTGCCATCAGGAGTGCAGCGCGTGGCGGGAGCTGACCGCGAGCGAGCGGCTTCTCAGGTCGGCCTGCATCTCGATCACGATCGATGTAGTCGTTCGTTGCACCAATAAAGGTGTGCACCCCGAGCATCGTCAGGGCGACCAGTGCGGCGACGCTCGGTGGAGCTCCAGCAACCGTGGCGAGCGCCGCAGCCGCGACCGCATTGAGCAGCGTTGGGAGCGGGTGCGTGAGGCGAAGCAGAGCGCGGAGTGTCCGCCAGCGTTGTCCCATGAGGTCAGCCTAGCGCCCTGCTATCCTCGCGGCGATGACACTCTCAGTTCCTACCCCAATCTCAACGTCGCCTGCGCCTGCGATCAGCGTTCGCGACCTGGTGAAGCGCTACAAAGGCGCTGACCGGAACGCGGTTGACGGGGTCTCATTTGACGTTGCGCAGGGGTCGCTCTTCGCGCTGCTCGGACCAAACGGCGCGGGGAAGACCACCACGATCAGCATCCTGACCACCACGCTCGCCGCAACATCAGGGAGCGTGCAGATCGCAGGCGCAGACCTTGCGCATGACCAGTCGGAGGTGCGACGCCGCGTTGGCATCATCTTCCAGAAGCCATCGTTGGACCGCGCCCTCACTGGCGAGGAGAACTGCCGATTCCACGCCGCTCTCTATGGTGCATATGCGTATCGCCCCGCCTTCTCGCTGATGCCACGCGAATATCGAGAGAGGATCGTGGAGCTCGGCGCGCTGGTCGGCCTCGATCGTGACGATCTCTTCAAGAAGATCTCAAAGTATTCAGGCGGCATGCGTCGCAAGCTTGAGATTGCGCGCTCGCTCCTCCATCGACCGCAGGTCCTCTTTCTCGACGAGCCAACCGTTGGGCTTGACCCAGAATCGCGACGCTCTGTTGCCGGCTACCTTGACGCGATCCGTCGCAGTGAGAAGACCACCATGGTCCTCACCACCCATTACCTTGATGAGGTTGAGATTGCCGATCAGGTCTGCATCATCGATCGCGGCAAGATCGTTGCGAACGGGACGCCCGCGGAGTTGCGCACTGGTACGGGCGTCACTCGCGTGGAGTTTGAGGCCGCAGATCGTATTGCACTCAGCGCGGAGGTGGAAAAACTCGGACACACCCCGCAGCCGATCTCTGCAGGCGTTGCTGTTGAGGTGCTCGGTGCTGAGGCGGCACATGCGCTCGTGCGTGACCTGAAGACGCCACTCACGCGCTTTGAAGTGCGCAGCCCAAGCTTGGAAGACGCCTATCTGAAGATTGTTGCTGCAACGGCTGATGATCGCGAAGAGTCTCCGCTCGATGACGCGCCGCGAAGGAGCTTCCGCCGATGAGCACCGTGATCACCCCGCGACCTGCGTCACGCTTCAGCCTGCGCAACGAGCTTGCCGCCGCCGGTGCGATCGCCGCACGTGACGTTACGAAGCTCCTCCGCGATCCCATCCGCCTTGTTGGCGGACTTGTCTTCCCCGCACTATTTATCGGCGTCCTTGGTGGCGCATTCGCCTCCAACTTTGAGTCGCCTGGCATTGATCTCCTCCCGTTCATCTTTGCCGGCCAGCTGGCGCAGGGCGTCTGGCAGTCCGCAGCACTCGGGCTGATCTCCATCCTGGAGGACCGCGAAAACGACTTCTCGCAAGAGATCTTCGTCGCCCCGATCGGGCGACGCACGATCCTCGCCGGAAAGATCCTCGGCGAATCGCTCGTTGCCTTCCCGCAAGCGTTCACCGTGATGCTCTTCGGCATCGTGCTCGGCATCCCACTCACCCTTGCACAGGTATTCGCGCTGATCCCCGCGCTCATCCTGGTCGCCATCTTCGGCGCATCGTTCGGCGCTCTGCTGGTGAGCCTCCTCCCGAACCAGCGTTCAGCCAACCTCATCTTCCCGTTCGTCTTCCTCCCGCAGTTCTTCCTGGCAGGCGCCTTCAATCCAATCCGTGAGCTCCCCTGGTATTTGGACATCGTCAGCCACATCGCACCACTCAGGTATGCGGTTGATCTGATCCGTGGCGCTTACTACGGCTATCCAAACGTGGCGGTCCTCTCCGATCCAATCTGGAACGTGGGCCTCATTGCGATCTTGACGGTGGTCATGCTGAGCATTGGCACACTCCTCTTCGTACGGAGCGAGCGCAACCGCTAGTCGCACCGGAAGTCCAGCCGTGCACGCTCAGTCCAATCATTAGCGCACCGCTCGGGATTACCTATTTCCACCGCAGAGGCGCAGACTCGCGTTGTAGGAGCGGGCCGCATCGCGGGCATCCTCGACGTCCCGCTCCAGAATGGGAGGAGCGGTTATGCGAAGCACATGGTTCGCAAACGCAGTCGCACTCGGTCGCGTCGTGATCGGAACCATCTTTCTTTGGGCGGGGCTCGAGAAGGTGATCGGCGCAGGCGGCGCATGGACGGCGAAGGGCTTCCTTGCCTATGGAACCAACGGCACACTCGGGTGGCCGTTTGTGACCGGTGAGGTTGCAGAAGGAACGATCTTCAATCCAACACACGAACTCTGGGTGAGCCTTTCAGCGAACGTGGGCGCGATGAGCGTCATTGACTTCATGGTGCAGTTCGGCCAGGTTGCCATTGGTGCGGCGCTGATCCTTGGGCTTGCCACGCGGTTCGCCGCGGCAGCGGGCTCACTGATGATGCTCTTCTTCTTTGTTGCGGCATGGGACTTTGCCTACGGCATCGTGAATCAGCACCTCACCTACGCCGTGGTGACGTTCGGCCTTGCGATCGTTGGCGCAGGCAACTTCAGTGGGCTAGATGCGCGAATTGCCAATCAGCTCCCAGCGTGGGTGCGTGACTACTTCGCATCGGGCGCGCCAGTGAAGGCTGGGGGCCGCGCCTAGACCGCGTCTGCTCCTCGCCGGATACATGAGACTCGCCGTGAGCCGGCTGGGTCAAGGTTGATCAGGGAGGGCGTCTCCGCCGAACAGGCGGCGACGCTCTCTCTACATCGCGGGTGGAATGTGCAGCCGCTCGGTGGATTCAACGGGGAAGGGACATCTCCCTCCAGGATGATGCGGTCACGACGCTCTTTTCGGTCGGGTTCAGGCACCGCCGAGAGGAGCGCGCGTGTGTACGGATGCGATGGGTCCTTGAAGAGATCCGCGGCAGGCGCCGTCTCCACCACCTTGCCGAGGTACATCACCGCGATCCGATCGCAGAGATGCTCCACCACCCCAAGGTTGTGAGCAATGAAGAGATACGAGAGGCCGAGCTCCTTCTGAAGTTCGGCGAGCAGATTCAACACCTGCGCCTGGATAGAGACGTCCAACGCTGAGACCGGCTCATCCAAGACAATGAGTCTCGGGTCGAGCACAAGTGCACGAGCGATCCCGACACGTTGGCGTTGACCGCCAGAGAACTCGTGTGGGTATCGACGCGCGCTCTCCGGTCGGAGCCCGACCATCTCAAGCGTTTTTGCAACTTTAGCCTCGCGCTCTTTGGCACTGCCAATCTTGTGGATGTGGAGCCCTTCAGCAACCGCTTCACCAATCGGTGTGCGCGGATCAAGGCTCGCGAACGGGTCCTGGAAGACGATCTGCGCCTTGCGTCGATACGACTTGAGTTGCGCGCCTTTGAGCCCAGTGATGTCCGTGCCTTCAAACAGGACTGATCCTCCCGTAGGTTCAATCAGTCGGAGGATCAGCCGACCAACAGTGGTCTTTCCGCAACCAGACTCACCAACGAGTCCGAGGGTTTCACCCGCGCGCACTTCAAAGTCAACGCCGTCCACTGCGCGCACCTGGCCCACGACGCGCTGCAGCGCCCCAGCGCGAACTGGGAACGTCTTGGCGAGGCCGCGCACCTCAAGGAGCGGTGCACCAACGGCGGCTCTGTTCGCGGATGCTGGGTTCACTGGTGCGCTGCGCTCTTCGCTCATCGCACTCCCCCCTTTGCTGCAGCGCCACCGTGCGCAGGATCGTAGAGGTGACATCGCACGATGCTTCCAGCAGCACCCGCGTGTGCAAGGAGATCGGGATGCTGCGCGCTACATGCGGCAAGGTTCGCCGCTTCACGCTGTCCGCAGCGATCCGCAAATCGGCATCCGGAGATGGGCTCGGTAAGTGATGGAACCTGCCCCGGGATGACGCGCAGCTGTCCACGGCCCGTCCCTGCGCGCGGGATCGCACCGAGGAGTCCCTGCGTGTACGGGTGTCGTGGGTTGTCGAAGATCGCGTCGCGACCCTGCTCCTCCACCACCTCGCCCGCATACATCACCGCCACGCGATCACAGAATTCGGAGACCACGCCAAGGTCATGCGTGATCAGCACGATGGCAGTGCCGAGTCGCTCACGCAGATCGCGCAGCAGTTCAAGGATCTGCGCCTGAATCGTCACGTCGAGTGCAGTGGTTGGCTCATCGGCAATGAGCAGCTCCGGTTCGCAGGCGAGCGCCATAGCGATCATCACGCGCTGCGCCATCCCGCCAGAGATCTCATGCGGGTACGCGTCGGCGCGTCGACCTGGGTCTGGAATCCCAACCAGTTCGAGCAACTCAATGCCGCGCATGCGCGCCGCCTTCTCATCGAGCCCCTTGTGAATGCGCAGCACCTCGCCAATCTGATCGGCGAGCTTTTGGACCGGGTTGAGCGAGGAGTTCGGCTGCTGGAAGATCATCGCAATTCGGTTTCCGCGAATCTTCTGCATCTCCGCCTCACTTGCAGTGAGCAGATCCTGGCCGTCAAAGCGGACGCTGCCGCCCGTGATTTGTCCAGGTGGTGTGATCAGGCGGAGGATGGAGAGTGAGGTCACGCTCTTTCCGCAGCCCGACTCGCCCACGAGGCCGAGCACTTCGCCGCGATCCACACCAAACGTGGCGCCATCTACGGCGCGGACGATGCCGTCGCGCATGCGGAACGATGTCTGGAGGTCGCGTACTTCAAGGAGTCGATCAGCCATCGCCCCCTCCTACCGCTGCAGCCGTGGGTCGAGCGCGTCACGCAGACCGTCGCCGACCAGGTTGAAGGCGAGCACGGTCATGGTGATCGCAATGCCAGGGAAGATGACCACGTGTGGCGACGAGAAGAGGAGGTTGCGATCGGCACCAATCATGGAGCCCCACTCGGCCGTTGGTGGCTGCGCGCCGAGCCCAAGGAAGCTGAGTGCCGCAACGTCAAGGATTGCACCGCCAATGCCGAGCGTCCCCTGCACGATGATCGGCGTCAGGGCGTTCGGCAGCACTTTGCGGAAGAGAATGGAGGTCTCCGATGCGCCGAGTGCCCGACTCGCCGAAACGAACTCACGATCGCGCAGGCTCAAGACGGAGGCGCGCATGACACGTGCGTAGATGGGGATCGCGACGATGCCGATTGCGAGCTGTGTATTGATCAGCCCCGGGCCGATCACCGTCACGATCGCAATGGCGAGGAGGAGGCTCGGGAAGGCGAGGAGCACATCCATGATGCGCATGAAGAGGTTATCCACCCAGCCGCCAACGAAACCGGCGATGGCGCCAATCAACGAACCGAGCACAATTGCGAATCCAACGGTGAGAAAGCCGACCTGAAGGCTGAGTCGCGCGCCGTGCAGCACGCGCGAGAAGACGTCCCGTACGTTGTTATCGAGGCCGAAAATGTGCTGCGTCCCTTCGCACCCAAAGAGGTTGATGCATGGTCCGGCGAGGCGCGTCGCTCCAACTTCCTTGTCAATCAGTACGTCTGTTGGGCCGTAGCTCGCGAAGACATCAGCCCCGAGTGCCGCGATCACCAACACCGCAAGGAGCGTGAGCCCAACGCGTGCAGTGCGCTGCTCCAAGAAGGAGCGCAGCGCACGTCGGAACGGGGTCTGGGTGCTGGGAGCCGTTCGTGTGCCACTCATGAGTTGATCCTCACGCGCGGGTCAAGGTATGCGTAACTGATGTCCACGATGAGGTTGACCACCACGTAGCCAATGCTGACGATGACAGTGACACCCTGCACCACCACGTAGTCACGCGCGGTAATGGCATCGGAGATGGTGCGGCCAATACCCGCAAATCCGAAGATGGTCTCGGTGAGCACTGCGCCAGAGAGTAGCCCGCCGAGCGAGAGCCCGACCACGGTGGCGACGGGGAGGAGCGCGTTGCGCAGCGCGTGCTTTGAGACCACCTCGCGCTCTGAGAGCCCCTTCGCTCGTGCCGTACGAATGTAGTCGGAACCGAGCACATCTAAGAGCGAACTGCGCGTGATGCGCGCAATCACCGCCATCGGGATTGTTGCGAGCGCCACTGACGGGAGGATCAGGTGGCGCACCGCGTCCACGAGGTTCCCAGGATTCAGGGTGAGGATTGCATTGGGGATCGCCATGTTGGAGATGAAGTCAAGCAGGCCACGAAGTGGGCCCTGCAGGCCGCCGAGCCCCCACGCGACGGCGATCTCTGTTGGGATGACGCCGGCGCTGTAGCGGTTCGCGGGCGGCAGCGCGATCGGGGTGTCTTTCAAGAACACTGCGAAGAAGTAGGCGAGCAGCAGCCCGAGGACAAAGACGGGGATCGAGACGCCCAGGTTGGCGAAGATCATGGTGGAGACATCGGTGCGTGAGTTTCGCTTCGTGGCGGATCGAACGCCAAGCTTGATGCCAAAGAATGTTGCGATCGTCAGGGAGATTGCAGCCAATTCAATCGTTGTGGGTAAGCGATCAAAGATCAGCTCGGTAACGGGAACACCAAATCGAATTGACTCACCAAGATCGCCGCTCACTACATTTTGGAGATACTTCACGAATTGCAGTGGAATAGCCTGATCAAAACCATACCGTGCATTAAATGCAGAGCATGCCGCCTCCGTCGCCTTCTCCCCGAGAAGTGCGCGGCAGGGGTCGCCCGGAAGGAGTCGCGTAATCACGAAGACGGCCACCAGGATCCCAAAGATCACGGGGAGGCTCGCGAGAATCCTTCGGAATATATAGGTGGTCATGTTCTCTTTAAGTTCTCCCTCTGTACACGAAAATAGAGTGCCCCCGCCATCACCCGAAGGTGACGACGGGGGCCTCCACGCTCACCACCCAAAGGCGGAGAGTGTGGAGAGACTCATTCTGCTGGAGTGACGCAGCTGTCCGGATTCAGGAACCCCGAGATGAGGCTCCAGTATGAGAACACGCTGGTGCGCCCCTTGTGCAGTGGGTTTGCGCAGTCCCAGACCGAAGCAAACGTATCAACCACGTCCGTGGCATCAAACGTTGCACCGTTATGGAACTTCACACCCTCACGCAAGGTGCAGGTCCAGGTAAGCAAATCTGCAGAGGCCGTGCAGGCTGTTGCGAGCAACGGCTTCGTGGAAGCCTCACCCGTCACGAACCCGAAAAGGCCTTCGCCGATCTGTCCGCAGACGCGGAGTGACTCGCCGTCAGTCTCATCCATGCAGTAGAGCCCACCAGGCTCACCGTTCTGGACCCAGACAAAGGTGTCATCGCCACCCGAGCTCATCACGGCGAGCTCTTCGTTGCCAAGCGGCGACGAGTGTGCGCCCGTGATGTCTGCCTTGTATGCCAGAGCCGAGCCGCCGTGTGCGACTGGGATCATTGGCACGATCGACCTGAGTGCGTTGTTCGCCGTGGCATAGAGCGCCGCGCGCTCCGCTGCAACGGCAGTTGAGCCAGCACTGACCAGCGACTCGTAGATCGCTGGGTTTGGCCCGCCGAACTGCTTGCTTGAGTTCTTGCCGAAGTGATAGTCCAGGAAGTTCGTTGGATCTGGATAGTCCGCACCCCAACCGAGGAGGTGTAGGCCAACGAGCTCGCCGGCATCAGAGGCATCCAAGAACGCTGTTGACTCCATCAGCTTGATTTCAACGTCAATGCCGATTGCCTTCAACTGGTCCTGAATGTCAACCGCAACAAGCCCTGGTGTTGGCAGGTAGCCGCGAACAACGTCTCGGTACGAGAGCGTCGTCTTGAATCCATTAGGGTATCCAGCCTCAGCAAGCTTCGCCTTTGCTGCGGCAATGTCCTGCTCCCACCACGCGTCGCCTTCGCAGGCGAATTCAATCGAGCATGGTGTGAAGTGGCTGGCAACTTCAGACCCAGCTGGGTAGAAGGTGTCAATGATGCGCTGGCGATCAAGCGCCAGTGCAACAGCCTGACGAACCTCGACCTTCGCGAATGGATCGCCTGCAACACCGGAATTCATTCCGACGTAGAACGTATTGAGTGCAGCTCGATTAATCAGCTGCAGGCTCGCATCCGCTTCAATTGCAGCGATATCAGTCACAGCAACGTTATCAATGCCGTCAGCTGTGCCAGCCTGAAGGGCGAGCAAGCGTGCTGCGCCCTCTGACTGCCACTGGAAGACTGCCGTGCCCGAAACTGCCTTCTCGCCCCAGTAGTCAGCATTGCGCTCGAGGACGATCTGGGAGCCCTTCTCCCACGCCTTGAGCTTGTATGGGCCCGTGCCGTTTGGCGCGTCCACAATGCTGCCATCTGCAGTTGCAGAGGTCAGATAGCCCGAGTCGTTGATCTGGTAGTTGGTCAGTGCCAACTTCTGAATAAATGCCACGTCTGGCGCGCACAGTTCAAAGACAACAGTCTTCGCGTCCGTTGACGTGATGCGCTTGAAGCCATAGCCGTCGGCGCAATCCGCCGGGCCTGCTTCTGGGTATGCCTTCGCCGCGAAGGCGATGGTGTCGGCAGCGGAGCTCGAAGAGCCACCACACGCCGCAGCGACCATCAGGAGTGCGGCGCCGATCGCGCCGATCCGTAGGTTCTTCATTGCTACTCCTTGGTTACGTCCAGTGAAGGCGGCCAGCGCTGCCTCCCCCTGCGGTATATCCGCATTACGCGCGAGGATAGTCCAGTGCGAGGGGAAATGACCGCGCGGGTGCGCCCCCCTATGATTCGTGCGTGGAATCAGCCCTTTTCAACACGCTCCTCCCGCTCGCCTTCTTCGCCGTGGCCCTCCTCTACTCCTCGGTGGGCCACGCAGGGGCAACGGGCTACCTCGCCCTAATGGCGCTCGCGGGGCTCGCCCCTGAGGTGATGCGCCCGACCGCCCTCGTCTTGAACCTGGCGGTTGCCTTTATTGCAGTCGTCCGATTCGCCCGGGCCGACCAACTCCCGTGGCGCACGCTCCCCTACTTCGTGATCGGCTCAATCCCCGCCGCGTACCTTGCGGGGAGTCTCGAGATCTCAGACGAGATCTATCGACCGCTCCTCGCCACGGTGCTGATCGCCGCCGCAATCCGACTCGCGGGGCGCGCGCGCA
>Ga0079299_1000515_pt1 | contig 9668 bp, 5 predicted proteins | sample Wag4_2014_7_11_2_FD_76334 | JGI IMG/M metagenome (GOLD analysis project Ga0079299, IMG submission 76334) | Lake water microbial communities from Ohio, USA - Utica-2 Time Series LW 2014_7_11 | ecosystem: Environmental > Aquatic > Freshwater > Lake | place: USA: Ohio | collected 2014-07-11
CACTCCCCCTGCGCCTGGAGGGGCGGCTGCGGTCCGCCGAGGAGTTCGGTGGGCTGGTGGTGGGGCGGGGACCGAACGGAGGCGTCACCCTGCTCCGCGACGTCGGCCGGGTGGAACTGGGCAGCGAGAGCTACGACACCGTGGCGACCAACCTCGACGGAGAGGCGGTGGTCGCGGTGGTGGTTTTCCAGCGGGACGGCAGCAATGCCCTGGCGGTGAGCGAGGCGGTGAACCAGGCGCTGGATGAGCTTGCCCCCCAGTTTCCCCCCGGCGTGGATCTGCAGCTGATCGTGGATGAGGCCGATTTCGTGCGCGGCAGCATCGACGCCACCACGGCCAGCCTGCGCGATGCGGTGCTGCTGGTGTTCCTGGCGCTGCTGCTTGGACTGGGCAATCTCCGCCTCGCTCTGATCACGGCCGTGGCCGTGCCGGTGGCGCTGGTGGGATCGCTGATCGTGCTGGAGCTGAGCGGTCAGTCGATCAACAGCCTCACCCTGTTCGGCATGGTGCTGGCCACCGGACTGGTGGTCGACGATGCCATCGTGGTGAGTGAGGACATCGGTCGCCGGCTGGAACAGGGCACGGCGCCCCTGCGGGCCGCCAGCGAAGCGATGGCGGAACTGGGTGGCGCTCTGATCGCGACATCGCTGGTGATGGTGACCGTGTTCGTGCCGGTGCTGGGGCTGGGGGGCAGCGTCGGCCGGCTGTACGCACCGATCGCGATCACGATCAGCGCCACGATCACCTTCTCCACTTTCAACGCTCTCACCTTCACGCCGGTGGCAGCGAGCCGTCTGCTGGGGAGCGCTGCCGGCGAACCCCGCTGGCTGCAGCGCTGGATCGATCCACCGCGCCGCTGGCTTGAGTCCCTGGAGGGTCCGTACGCCCGCCTGCTGGAGGGCTGTCTCGCCAGGCGCCGGCCGATGCTGGCCCTGCTGCTGGCCGGGCTGGTGCTCACAGGCGTGGCGCTTGAGCAGCGCCCACGGGCCTTCATTCCCCAGGAGGACAACGGCCAGCTCCGGGGAGTGGTGATCCTGGCCGATGGGCTGGGCCTCCAGCCGACCGCCGCCGTGCTGGACCAGGTGCGCCGGGTGGTGGCCGCAGAACCCCTGATCCGGAGTGGGAATTTCTACGCGGGTCGCTCCTTCGGCGACAGCAGTCCCAACAAGGGCACCTTCTACCTGCGGCTCAGGCCGATCGAGGAGCGGCGTGGCCCGGGGCAGAGCACGGCGGCGGTGGCCAGCCGGCTGAACACCAGCCTGCGCCGGCAGGTGAAGGGGGCGGTGGTGCAGCTGAGCGAAGCCCCGTCGGTGCGGGGTTTCAGCGCCGAGGGCGGCCTGGAGCTCGAGCTGCTCGATGGCAGCGGCGGCCGGCTGAGTCTGCCGGCCTTCGCGGAGGAGGTTCAGGCCTTCATCCGTGCCGCCATGGCCACCGGCCAGTTCGAGCGGGTGTCCACCCGTTTCACCGCGAACGCGCCTGCGGTGCAGCTGGTGCCCGACCGGCTGCAGCTCGCCTCCCTGGGTGTGGATCTGGCGACGGTGACCGACACCCTGGGCGCGGCCTTCGGCAGCGATTACGTGAACGACAGCTTCGAGAGCGAGCAGGTGCGCAAGGTGATCGTGCAGCTGGAGGGTTCAAGCCGGCGCGATCTCAGCGACCTGCTGGCGTTGCCGGTGCGCAGCAGCAGCGGCCGGCTGATTCCCCTGGCTCAGCTGGTCAGGGTCGAGCAGGGCAGCGGTCCCACCAGCATCAACCGCACCCGGCTGGTGCGCTCGATCAGCGTGCGGGCCCTGCCCAGGGCCGATGTGAGCAGCGGTCAGGCGATGGCCACCCTCGAGAGGGTGCAGCGTGAACGCGGCAGCAGCACGGAGCTGGAATGGGCGGGCCTGGCCCGGGAGGAGGCGAGCGCCGACGGCAGCAACGCCCTCACCTTCGGCCTGGCCGTGCTCGTCACCCTGCTGGTGCTGGCGGCCCTCTACAACAACTTCCTTGATCCCTTCATCATTCTGGTGACGGTGCCTCTGGCCCTGCTGGGTGCCCTGCTGGCCCTGGCCGCCCGCGGCGCGCCCCTCGATGTCTACGGGCAGATGGGACTGCTGATGCTGGTGAGTCTGGCTGCCAAGAACGGCATCCTGATCGTGGAATTCGCCAACCAGCGACTTGCGGAGGGACTGGATCTCGAGACAGCGACCCGGGAAGCGGCCCGCGCCCGCCTGCGGCCGATCCTGCTCACCGCGATCGCCTCGCTGGCGGGTGTGGTGCCCTTGCTGGCAGCCACGGACTTCGGTTCCGGCGGCCGGATGAGCATTGGCACGGTGGTGTTCTACGGCCAGCTGGTGGCCACGGTGCTCAGCCTGTTCGTGGTGCCCGTGCTCTACCGGATCGTGAAGGGCTGGGAGCTGCGCCTGCTCAACCACCCGGATCCCGGCGGTCGGCCACGGTGAGGCGGCTGATCAGCACGCCCAGCACCACAGCAAGGTAGAAGGGACCAGCGATCGCCACCGTGACGCTGATCATCTGAGCCACGGCAGTGACCGGATAGAGGTCGCCGAAGCCGGTGGTGGTGAGACAGACAAAGGCGAAATAGTTGAGTCGCACGAAATTCAGGCCCCACACCGGCCCATTGGCTGCCATCTCCGGACTGCCAAGGATGCCGCTGCTGAAGCTGCCCGGCTGGATCGTCTCCAGCACGGAGAAGACCAGTCCGGCGCTGAGACCCAGCATCAGGTAGCCGGCCAGAGCGCCACGCAGCACGTCGAACGTCACCTGCCGCTCCTGGGAGAGGGCCTCGATCAGCCGGATCGCGCTCCACACGCTGAACAGCCCCCAGAGCGCGAGCACCGGCACACCGCTGCCCCGCATGCCGATCGGCGTGAGATACCAGTAGAGACCCGTGAGAAGGGCGGCAACGCTGACCCCGCGATAGAACAGGCCGGGCCAGGGGCCTTCACCAGGCCGGGCGCGCACCGGGGCGAAGGCCAGCAGCATCACCACACCGAGCAACTGGTATCCGATGGAGGAGATCCGGTTCCAGGGACTGGGCAGCGTGAAGCTCAACAGCACCGCCACACAGATGCTGAGCAGCAGTCGGTAACTGATGGCGCGGCTCAAGGCGGGCTCAACGGCTCTGGTCTCAGCATTCCGCTCCCCGCTGCAGCTGGCAACCGGTTGGAAGACAAGGCGACATGCAGCCTTCGCTCAGGCCCGGCTGCTGCGCATGGCGCTGATGATCGACGCCGGGGTGGCGTCCGCCGTGATCGCAATCGTGCGGGCCCGCTCGCTGGAGTCCAGGGGTTGCAGCTGCTGGCGCTGCCGCTCCAGCACGGCCAGGTCGGCATCCGATGGGTCGCCTCCCACCCTGGCCCGCTGACGGATCCTTCGGCGCAGCAGCGGCAGAGGGGTGCGCAGCTCGAGCAGATGGAAGGGCACGCCGAGCCGATCCGCCAGCGCTGCCATCACCAGGCGCTGACGGCGCTGGAGGAAGGTGGCATCGACGATCACGCTGAAACCCTGCGCGAGCAGCGGGCCGGCCAGGGCCGGCAGGCGCTGGAGGTAGAGCTCCTCGCTCACCGCCGGGGCGTAGGGGTCCCCCTGCCGGCAGGCCCGGGGTGGGCAGCCCCAGAGACCGAACCAGCGCTTGCGTTCCACGTCGGAGCGGATGACGATCGCACCGAGGGCGCGAGCCAGCCCCATCGCCTGGTGCGACTTGCCGGAGCCGGAGAGCCCATGGCAGATCAGCAGCGACGGAGACGGGGGCGCGGCCTGTCGCTCGGCGACAGAAAGGTAGGAGGCCAGTGCCGCGGGATCGCAGCGCTCGCCGGCGAGGGCCTCCACCTTGGCCCGCACCAGCGCCCGGTAGCTGATGTACCAACGCCAGAGGGCGAGGCCGTCGTAGTCGCCGCTGTGCTCCAACCAGCGATTGAGCAGCTGGTTGGCCATGGCGCTGTGCTGCCGTTGCTCGAGGTCCATCACCAGAAAGGCGATGTCGCTGATCACATCGATCCAGCGGAGGGTCTCACTGAACGCCAGGCAGTCGAACACCACGATCCGCCCCCCTTCCAGGAGCAGGTTGCCGAGGTGGAGATCGCCATGGCACTCCCGGACCCGTCCCGACTCGAGGCGCTGCTGGAACAGGGGCCTGAGGCTGCTGAACTGGTGCTCGCTCCACTGGCGCAGGCGCTCCAGGCGCCCACTGAGGTGGCTGGGGATCCGCGCCTGCAGGGAGGCGAAGTTGTCACGCACCGGCTGGCGCACGGCATCCGGGGAGCCGAAGGGTCCCGACGCGGGCGCCACGGCGGCATCGGCATGGAAACGGGCGAGGGTGAGGGCGAGGGCATCGAGCTGGCCGACCTCGACCGCACCCCGCTCCAGGGCGGCGGGCAGCAGGGCCTCCTGGGGGAACTGGCGCATGCGCACGGCCCAGGCCAGGGGCTTCCCCTTCCCGACCACCGATCGGCCGGCCGGTTGCACCTGAGGCCTCACGGCCGGTCCGAGCACCACCGCCAGATCGAGATAGAGGTCGGTGCAGAGACGGCGGTTCAGACGCAGTTCCTCGCGGCAGTGGTGCCGCCGCTGCTCGAGGCGCTTGCAATCCAGAAAGCCGAGGTCGACCGGCTTGGGCAGCTTGTAGGCGTAAGAGCCGGTGAGCAGCACCCAGGAGATGGGGGTCTCCATCAATCCGATCGGCTCCTGCACCGGATGGGGCCAGGGGTCCGCACGGCGCAGCCGCTCGATCAGGGCCCGGCCCTGGGCCAGGAGCTCATCCGGCGGCGGCGGCGAGACAGAGCCTTCAGTCAAACCCGAGCAGATCGAAGATCTCCCGATCCTTGAGGGGCTCCACATCCAGCGGCTGCACCGCCTCGAGCATCGTGCTGGCGAGCTTCAGATATTCACGCTGCACCGCTTCCACCTCAGGCGTGGGCTCCATCTCGAAGATGGTGCACTTCTTCAGCCGTGAGCGGCGGATCGCATCCACACAGGGGAAATGGGCCAGGGTCTTCATCCCCACGCGGTTGTTGAAGCGATCGATCTCATCTGTGGCCTCGGAACGATTGGCGACCACGCCGCCGAGGCGCACTTTGTAGTTCTTGGCCTTCGCCTGGATTGCGGCGATGATCCGGTTCATCGCAAAGATCGAATCAAAATCGTTGGCCGTCACGATCAGGCAGTAGTTGGCATGCTGAAGGGGTGCGGCGAATCCGCCGCACACCACATCGCCCAGCACATCAAAAATCACCACATCCGTGTCTTCGAGAAGGTGGTGCTCCTTGAGCAGCTTCACCGTCTGACCGGTCACATAACCGCCGCAGCCAGTGCCGGCCGGCGGGCCACCCGATTCCACGCATTGCACACCGTTGAAGCCCTCGAACACAAAATCCTCGGGTCGAAGCTCCTCGGTATGGAAATCCACGGTTTCGAGGATGTCGATCACCGTGGGCACCATCTGCTTGGTGAGCGTGAAGGTGGAATCGTGCTTGGGATCGCAGCCGATCTGCAGCACCCGCTTGCCGAGCTTCGAGAACGCGGCCGAAAGGTTGGAGCTGGTGGTGCTCTTGCCGATGCCGCCCTTGCCGTACACGGCAATCACCAGGGCCCCCTCCTCGATGTGCAGAGCCGGATCCTGATGCACCTGCACACTGCCCTCACCATCGGGACGCCTGAGGGTGGCTGTCATGGAAACGCTTACCGGGTGCACCAACCATCCAACTCAGACGCAGGTGCATGGCGGCAGGTGTTGGTGTAAAGCGAAACATCAACACAGCAACGGTGATGATCTGCCCACACATTCATGGGTAGCAATACTCAGATTTCCGGCCTGGCGGAGGCACTGCATGGCTGAACCGCATGGGCCTGGTCAGCGGCTGAAATGGGCTTTGGCGTCGTGCAGGGTCTCGGCGTCGATCAGGGCGATCCCTCGCTCCAGGGCAAAGCGCTCCGTGTTGCGCCGCACCTTGCCGCGCACAAAGAAGGGAATGTTGTGCAGCTCGGCCTCCCCATCGGCGCTCCAGATCAGATCGGTTGCTGCGGCAGGTCCCTCGGGGGTCGGGGCGCGCTCGGTGGATTCGTCCACCGCCGCTTCGCGTGCCGGGGCGGCGGCGCCGTCGCCCAGATGGCTGCGGTGACCCTCCACGAATTCGAAGTCGTGGCGGAACATGCCGATCAGGTGTTCCTCCAACCCCATCATCAGAGGGTGCACCCAGGAATCGAAGATCACATTGGCCCCCTCCCAGCCCATCTGGGGTGCGTAGCGGGCCGGCACATCCTGAACGTGCAGGGGTGTGCTGATCACCGCGCAGGGAATGCCGAGGCGCTTGGCGCTGTGTCGCTCCATCTGGGTGCCGAGCACCAGCTCGGGGGCCGCCGCGGCGATGGCGGCCTCAACGGCCAGATAGTCGTCGGTGATCAGGGCCTCCAAGCCGAGCTCCCCGGCGGCGGCGCGCACCTCCCGGGCCAGCTCCCGGCTGTAAGTGCCCAGCCCCACCACCGCAAAGCCGAGCTCGCGGCTGGCGATGCGGGCCGCGGCGATGGCGTGGGTGGCGTCGCCGAAGATGAACACCCGCTTGCCGGTGAGGTAGGTGGAATCCACCGATCGGGAATACCAGGGAAGACGGGATTGCCGTTCGGCGTTGCACAGCCCATCCACGCCCGGCTCGAGATCGCCCGGCAGCTCCATGCACAGAGCGGCGTGCAGCTCCCTCAGAAAGCCCACGGTGGCGCCGATGCCGATCGGCACGGTGCGCACGGTGGCCATGCCGAACTGTCGCTCCAGCCAGCTGCACAGCGGAGCTGCCAGCTCCGGATACAGACAGACGTTGGCGTCGGCCGTGGGAATGCGGAGCAGGTCGCCGGGACCCGCCCCCAGGGGTGCCACCACGGCCACGTCGATGCCGTAGCGGCCGAGCAGCTGGGTGATCTCCCGCACGTCGTCGCGGCAGCGGAAGCCCAGCAGCGACGGGCCCAGCAGGTTCACCCTGGGCCGGCGTCCCTCGGCGCGCCAGCGGCCAGGGTCGAGCCTCGCACTGCCTGGCGGCGGCAACTGGGGCTTCAGCAGCCCTCGCACGAGCTGATAAAGGGTTTCGGCGGCGCCCCAGTTCTCCTTCTTGGAGTAGGCGGGCAGATCCAGGCTCACCATCGGGATGCCGCCCAGATCCATGCCGGCGGCCAGGGCACCCGGCTGATCCTGGATCAGTTCGGCGGTGCAGCTCTCGCCCACCAGCAGCGCCTCGGGCTGGAAGCGCTCCACCGCCTCGGCGATCGTGCGTTTCACCAGCTCGGCCGTGTCACCCCCCAGATCCCTGGCCTGGAAAGTGGTGTAGGTGACGGGCGGGCGCCGGTCGCGCCGCTCGATCATCGTGAACAGCAGATCGGCGTAGGTGTCGCCCTGGGGCGCGTGCAGCACGTAGTGCACCCCCTCCATCGAGGCGGCGACGCGCAGGGCGCCCACGTGGGGCGGGCCTTCATAGGTCCAGAGGGTGAGTTCCATCAGGCGAAGGAGAGAACGGCGCGGCGGCGCAGCGGACGGGCGAACAGTTCGGCCAGATCGCCCGCCTGATCGATGCCGTGGATGGGGCTGAACACCAGCTCGATCGACCACTTGGTGGCCATGCCCTCGGCTTCCAGGGGATTGGCCAGACCAAGGCCGCAGAGCACCAGGTCGGGCCGGGCCTCACGCACCCGAGCCAGCTGATGATCCAGGTGCTGGCCTTCGCTGAGCTGGGTTCCGGCGGGCAGCAGGGCGAGCTCCTCGGCCATCAGCTGGCGATCCAGATAGGGGGTGCCCACCTCCACCAGTTCTATGCCGCACTCCCGCGAGAGAAAGCGGGCCAGGGGAATCTCCAGCTGGGAATCGGGCAGCAGGAACAGCCGCTTGCCGCTGAGCACATCCCGATGGGGAGCCAGGGCTCGCTGGCCCCGCTCCACCAGGGGATCCAGCACCTGGGCCACCTGGGCTGGCGCCACTCCGAAGGCGGCCGCTGCTGCCGCCATCCAGGCCCGGCTGCCCTCCACCCCCAGGGGGTAGGGGGCGCGGATCAGTTCGGCACCGCGGTCCACCAGGGCCCGGGCGGTGCCGCTCAGAAAGGGCTGGGCAAGGAGCAGCTTCGTGCCGGGACCCACGGCCGGCAGCTCGCTGGAGCGCCGCGGCGGCAGGCTGACCACCCGCTCGATGCCGAGCCTGTGGAAGAGGCCCATCAACCGGTCTTCGACCGCATCGGCCAGGGTGCCGGCGATCAGCAGCTGGCTCTGCTCGCCGCTGGGCATCAGGGGGATCATGGCCTGCAGGGCGCCGTCCTCCCCCTGGGTGAAGGTGGTTTCGATGCCGCTGCCGCTGTAGTTCAGCACCGTGACCCGCCCGCGGTGCTGCCGGTTCAGGCGCTCCGCTGCCTTGGCCAGATCCAGCTTGATCACTTCGCTCGGGCAGCTGCCCACCAGGAACAGGCTGCGGATCTCCGGGCGGCGCTCCAGCAGCTGGGCCACCAGGCGGTCGAGCTCCTCGTTGGCATCGGCCAGACCCGCCAGATCCCGCTCGCCGAGGATCGCCGTGCCGAAGCGTGGCTCGGCGAAGATCATCACCCCGGCCGCGCTCTGGATCAGGTGAGCGCAGGTGCGTGACCCCACCACCAGGAAGAAGGCATCCGGCATGCGCCGGTGCAGCCACACGATCGAGGTGAGTCCGCAGAAAACCTCCCGCTGGCCGCTCTCGCGGATCAGCGCGGGCTCCAGAGCCTCCCCTCCCGTGCTGGCGGCGGGAGGGCTGGCGGCGACGGTCATGCCGGGCTCCACAGTGCACTGGCTTCAGGGTGCCGTGCAGCGGGGCGGCATGCGGCAGGAATGGCCGAAAACAAGGGATTTTTTCGGGATCAGATCCACGGCGGCCAGGGGGGCCCGGCGGCGTTCCAGTTGGTTCAATGAGAGGTGATGGCCCTTCTGCTCCGGCACCGGCGGCGCCCGCCGCTTCCCCCGTCCAGGCGCGCCCGCCGGCCCTGGCGCGCACCCCTGGCCCTGGCGGGGTTGGTGAATCTTGCCGCGGTCGGCTACCGGTTCACCGAAGGCTGGGACTGGGGTGATTGCTACTGGATGGTGCTGATCACCCTGAGCACCCTCGGATTCAGCGATTCGCACACCAGGGTGCTGAGCAGTTCCGGCCGGCTGGTCACCACCCTGCTGATCCTGGGCGGTCTGGTGGTGGTGCAGATCAGCATCCAGGGCGTGCTCAGCCTGAGCGAGTCGGGCTATTTCCGCCGCCTGAGAGAACGCCGTTTCCGCCGCTGGCTCCAATCGATGAACGACCATGTGATCCTCTGTGGCTACGGCCGAATCGGCCGCGAGATCGCCGACCGGGTGAGCCGCGAAGGGGTGCCGCTGCTGGTGGTGGAACTGGATGAGGAATGCTGTGAAGCGGCGGAGAACGAAGGGCTGCCCGTGCTGATGGCGGATGCCACCCTCGATGAGACGCTGCTGGAGGCGGGAATCGATCGCTGCCGCTCTCTCGTGGCGGCCCTCTCCAGCAATGCGGCCAACCTGTATGTGGTGCTCAGCGCAAGGGGGCTGGCCCCGGAATGCCGGCTGATCGCCCGGGCCGACAGCGATGAATCGGAGCGCAAGCTGCGACTGGCCGGAGCCGACGCGGTGGTGAGCCCTTACGTGAGCGGCGGAAGGATCATGGCAGC